>Ga0181607_10002055_pt1 | contig 17819 bp, 16 predicted proteins | sample 041ome_9_FD_132420 | JGI IMG/M metagenome (GOLD analysis project Ga0181607, IMG submission 132420) | Coastal salt marsh microbial communities from the Groves Creek Marsh, Skidaway Island, Georgia - 041413US metaG (megahit assembly) | ecosystem: Environmental > Aquatic > Marine > Intertidal zone...
GGCAAAACATTCCCCGACGCCAAAGGCGATGTGCAACGCGGTCTCGAAGTGGTCGAATACTGCATCGGCGCGCCGCAAATGTTGAAAGGTGAATTCACCGACAGCGCGGGACCAGGCATCGACATGTATTCGATGAAACAGGCCTTGGGTGTGACCGCCGGCATCACGCCGTTCAACTTCCCTGCGATGATCCCTATGTGGATGTTCGCCCCCGCCATCGTTTGCGGCAACGCCTTTATCCTGAAACCATCCGAACGCGATCCATCCGTGCCCCTAATGCTGGCCGAATTAATGGAAGAGGCCGGCTTGCCCAAAGGCATCCTCCAAGTCGTCAATGGCGATAAAGAGGCGGTGGATGCGATCCTTGATCACGAGGTCATCCAATCCATCGGTTTCGTGGGCTCGACCCCCATCGCCGAATATATCTATGGCCGCGGCTGTTCAAACGGCAAACGGGTGCAATGTTTCGGTGGTGCGAAAAACCACATGATCATTATGCCAGACGCGGATATAGATCAGGCCGCCGACGCCTTGATCGGCGCGGGCTATGGTGCGGCGGGCGAACGCTGCATGGCTATTTCCGTGGCCGTTCCTGTGGGCGATGAAACCGCCGATCGTTTGATCGAAAAACTGGTGCCCCGCATCGAAAAATTGAAAGTCGGCCCTTATACCGCGGGCGATGATGTTGACTACGGTCCCGTGGTCACAGCGGCGGCAAAACAAAACATCCTTGGCCTTGTTGAAACAGGCCTCGCCCAAGGTGCAAAATTGGTCGTCGACGGCCGTAACTTTAGCTTGCAAGGGTATGAGGACGGCTTCTTCGTCGGTCCACACCTCTTTGACCATGTCACACCCGATATGGACATCTATAAAAAGGAAATCTTTGGCCCCGTTCTGTCCACAGTGCGCGCCAAAACCTATGAAGAGGCGATCAATCTGGCGATTGTCCACGAATACGGCAACGGCACCGCGATCTTTACCCGCGATGGCGACACCGCACGCGATTTCGCCAACCGCATCAACATCGGCATGGTCGGCATCAACGTGCCAATCCCTGTGCCACTGGCCTATCACACCTTTGGCGGCTGGAAAAAATCGGTCTTTGGCGATCTGAACCAACACGGGCCCGATGCGTTCAAATTCTACACACGCACCAAAACCGTGACATCCCGCTGGCCCTCTGGCCTGAAAGAGGGCGGCGAATTCAACTTCAAACCGATGGAATAACCACTTTCATCTTTGCCCCAATACTCGCGGGGGGCGAAGGGCGTTAAGAAAACCGTCCAAGGACGGTTTTCAGCCCGAAGCGGGGCGGCAGCCCCAAGCTGATCGGATCGCCCCAGCGATCCGATTTTTTTTACCCAACGTCACCGAAAAAAACGCCAAAAGGGTAACTTTCCCGCCCCTTGCAAAACCTCTGTAACATTTGCAAATTAAACAAGCGTTCAATTCCGAAGGACAAAGGACACACAATGCATTTTGAACTTAGCGAAGAACAAGCCGCGATTTTCGACATGGCCTATGCCTTTGGCCAAGACAACATTGCCCCCCACGCACAAGCCTGGGAAAAACAAGGCACCATTCCCAAAGAGCTCTGGCCCGAGATTGCGCAACTGGGTCTGGGCGGCATTTATGTGTCCGAAGATATAGGCGGATCGGGCCTGTCCCGTCTGGACGCGACACTGGTGTTCGAAGCGCTGGCCATGGCCTGCCCCTCGGTCGGATCATTCCTATCCATTCACAACATGTGCGGCGGGATGATTGACAAATTCGGATCGGACGATCTGCGCGCAAAATGGCTGCCCAGAATGTGCAGCATGGACACCGTGTTCAGCTATTGCTTGACCGAACCAGGATCGGGTTCGGACGCCGCCGCGCTGCGCACCCGCGCCGATCGCACGAACGACGGCTATACCCTGAACGGGACCAAGGCGTTTATTTCCGGCGGCTCGTATTCCGACGCCTATATCGTCATGTGCCGCACGGGCGAGGATGGACCAAAGGGCATTTCATCCGTCATTGTCGAGGACGGCACGAACGGCCTGTCCTTTGGCGGGCTTGAAGATAAAATGGGCTGGCGGTCCCAACCCACCGCACAGGTGCAATTCGACGATTGCCTCATCCCTGCGCACAACTTGATCGGTGAAGAAGGCCGTGGGTTTTCCTATGCCATGGCGGGTCTCGATGGCGGTCGCCTCAACATCGCAGCCAGCGCACTTGGTGGCGCACAACAGGCGTTGAACCTGACGCTGACTTATATGGGCGAACGCAAGGCCTTTGGCAAAACCATCGACCAATTCCAAGCATTGCAATTCCGTTTGGCCGATTTTGAGGTCAAATTGCAATCGGCCCGCACATTCCTGCGCCAAGCGGCTTGGAAATTGGACAACGGATCGCCGGACGCGACCAAGTTCTGTGCGATGGCAAAACTCTATGTCACAGACGCCGCCTTTGACGTGGCCAATGGCTGTTTACAGATGTTCGGTGGCTATGGCTATTTGGCCGATTACGGCGTGGAAAAAATAGTCCGCGATTTGCGCGTACATCAGATATTAGAAGGCACCAATGAAATAATGCGCCTGATCATTTCCCGCCAGATGTTGGCCGAGCGATGAGTGACATTGACATCCGAATCACGGGGGTCGCGGGTCGCATCACCCTCACCCGTCCCAAGGCATTGAATGCGCTGAGCTATGACATGTGTCTGGCCATCGAACAGGCGCTGATCCAATGGCGCGATGATGATGCAGTGCAATTGGTCATCATTGATGCCGAGGGCGATCGCGCTTTTTGCGCCGGCGGCGATATTGCCGATCTGTATGACAGCGGCACACGCGGCGATTACGCCTGTGGTCAAAAATTCTGGGCCGATGAATATCGCCTGAATGCGCTCATCGCCGATTATCCCAAACCCTATATCGCCTTTATGCAAGGGTTCACCATGGGCGGCGGTGTGGGCATTTCCTGCCATGGCAGCCACCGCATTGTCGGTGACACCAGCCAAATCGCCATGCCCGAATGCGGCATCGGCTTGGTGCCTGATGTGGGCGGATCGCTGATTTTGGCGCGCGCACCGCGTGGATTAGGGGCCTATCTGGGCCTGACCGCCACACGCATGACTGCGGGCGACGCGATCTATGCCGGCTTTGCGGATACGTATATCCCCGAACCGAAATGGCCCGCATTGATCAAAGCACTGGAAACGAAGGGCAACCTTGCCCAAATTTCGGCTGCTGCAGAAGCCGCCCCACGGGGCACATTCGCCGAACATGCTGCGTTCTTTGATCAAGTGTTTGATACGACGTCCCTTACCGACATAGTGCAAAATCTTGATACCATGGACAGCGATATTGCGACCAAAGCCCGCGCGGCGCTTACCCGCAATTCACCGCTTGCCATGGCCGTCACCCTGCGCATTCTGGCGCAATTGGACAACACCAGCACGATCCAAGATGCACTGCGTTGCGAATACCGCTTTACCGCCCGCGCGATGGAACATGGCGATTTTATCGAAGGCATCCGCGCCGCGATCATCGACAAAGACCGCAATCCCCGATGGGCCGACACGATCGATACGCTCGACGCGGCCAAAGTGGATATGATGACATCACCCTTGGGCGCATTGGACCTATTTACAGGAGACATGACATGAAAATCGGATTTATCGGCTTGGGCAATATGGGCGCCCCAATGGCCCGCAATTTGGCCGCCGCAGGGCATTATGTGACGGGCTTTGACACTGTGTCCGTCGCGGTCGATGGCGTAACACCCGCCGACACCGCGATTGCCGCCGCAACGGGCGCCGACGTGGTCATCACCATGCTGCCCAATGGCACAATCCTACGTGCCGTCGCGGCCGATATCATCCCCGCCATGGCAAAAGGCGCGGTCTTTGTCGATTGCTCCACCGTCGATGTGGACAGCGCCCGCGCGGTGGCCGCGGATGCGCAGGCCACAGGCCTGTTGCCCCTTGACGCGCCTGTCTCGGGCGGCGTCGGGGGTGCTACGGCTAGCACACTGACCTTTATGGTCGGCGGTGATGCCACAGGCTTTGAAAAAGCCAAACCACTCTTTGATATCATGGGCCAAAAGGCGGTGCATTGCGGCCCCTCGGGCAATGGCCAAGCGGCCAAGATTTGCAATAACATGATCCTTGGCGTGACCATGATTGCCACCTGCGAAGCCTTTGCACTGGCCGACAAACTGGGCCTTGATCGCCAAGCGATGTTTGATGTGGTCTCGACCTCTTCAGGGTACAGCTGGACCATGAATGCCTATTGCCCGGCACCGGGCGTTGGCCCACAATCGCCCGCCGACAATGGGTACAAACCCGGCTTCGCCGCCGAACTCATGCTCAAAGACCTGCGGCTCTCGCAAATGGCGGCGACATCGGCGGATGCCGATACTCCGATGGGCGAAATGGCCACTAAACTTTACGAAACCTTTGTGGAAACGGAAAACGGATTGGGCCAAGATTTCTCGGCTATGCTGCCCCGTTTTGAAAAACGCGGCCGCACGTAAACTTTTCATCTTTGCCAAAATACTCCACTGGGGGTCTGGGGGGCGTCAGCACCCCCAGCTTGTCGGATCGCGAAAGCGATCCGAAACACATCCACGACACACAATGTCGCAAACTCTCTTGCAAATCAATAAATCTCGACCAAACTTCCCTCAAACAGGAGGGACGAGTTATGAAAACCACAACCAGAGTCGCGGTCATCGGTGGCGGTGTCGTCGGATGTAGCGTGCTGTACCATCTCACCAAATTGGGATGGTCTGACGTGATGTTGATCGAAAGATCTGATTTGACCTCTGGGTCGACATGGCATGCAGCGGGCGGTTTTCATACCCTAAACGGCGATACTAATATGGCCGCCTTGCAAGGCTATACAATTCGTCTTTACAAAGAGTTGGAAGAAATCACAGGCATGTCCTGTGGCTTGCACCATGTGGGCGGAATAACGTTAGCTGATAACAAAGAACGCTTTGACATGCTGTTGGCGGAACGCGCCAAGCATCGGTACATGGGATTGGAAACAGAAATCGTCGGGCCCGAGGAAATCGCCAAAATCGCCCCGATCACCAATTTGGATGGCATCATCGGCGCGCTTTACGATCCGCTGGACGGCCATCTTGACCCGTCTGGCACCACGCATGCCTATGCCAAGGCCGCGCGTATGGGTGGGGCGACCATCGAAACCCATTGCAAGGTTATTGAAACAAACCAACGCGCTGATGGCACATGGGATGTGGTCACCGAAAAAGGCACAATCCACGCCGAACATATCGTCAACGCAGGCGGGTTATGGGCACGCGAAGTGGGCGCGATGGCGGGTGTTTACCTGCCCCTGCATCCGATGGAACATCAATATATCGTCACAGATGATATTGCCGAAATTTACAACCGCGAGCATGAACATCCCCATGTCATGGACCCTGCCGGCGAAAGCTATCTGCGACAAGAAGGCCGCGGATTGTGCATCGGTTTTTATGAACAGCCCTGTAAACCCTGGGCGGTTGACGGCACGCCGTGGAATTTCGGGCATGAACTCTTGCCCGATGATTTTGACAAAATCAACGAAAGCATTGAATTTGCTTACAAACGTTTTCCTGTCTTGGAAACGGCGGGCGTCAAATCGGTTATTCATGGACCCTTTACCTTTGCCCCGGATGGCAACCCGCTGGTGGGGCCGATCCCGGGTCTGCGCAATTATTGGTCGGCCTGTGGCGTCATGGCGGGCTTTTCCCAAGGCGGCGGCGTGGGTTTGATGTTGGCACAATGGATGATCCACGGCGAAACCGAACGCGACACGTCAGCAATGGATGTTTCACGCTTTGGCGCGGGCTGGATCAATGCGGGCTACACTCTACCTAAAGTCGTTGAAAATTATCAAACCCGTTTTTCGGTCAGCTATCCGAACGAAGAGCTGCCCGCCGCGCGCCCACTGCGCACCACGCCGATGTACGACACATTCGATAAAATGGGCGCGGTTTGGGGGGCGCAGTTCGGGCTAGAGGTGGCAAATTATTTCGCCCAAGGGGACGAGCCACGGTATGAAACCCCCTCCTTCCGCCGCTCAAACGCGTGGGCGGCAACCAAACGCGAAGTGATGGCCGTGCGCACTGCCGTTGGCATCAACGAAGTTCACAATTTCGGGAAATACCGCGTCAACGGGAAAGACGCGCGCCCCTGGTTGGACCGTATCATGGCCGGTCGCATTCCGAAACAGGGACGCTTGTCTTTGACGCCTATGCTATCGCCAAAGGGTAAATTGATTGGCGATTTCACTGTATCTTGTTTGTCTGAAACAGATTTCCAGTTGACCGCAAGCTATGGTGCGCAAGATTATCACATGCGGTGGTTCTTGCAAAATCTTGACGGGGATGTGCGGGTCGAAAACGTATCTGACCGACTAACGGGTTTTCAAATTGCGGGACCAAAAGCGCGGGACGTTTTGGCGGCCTGTACGCGGTCAGACATTTCCGACATGCGCTTTATGGACGTGCGCCCAATCATTATTGGCATGACACAATGCACCGTGCAACGGGTCAGCTATACAGGGGATCTGGGATATGAAATCTATTGTGACCCGATGAATCAACGCGCGTTGTGGTCAACGCTTTGGACCGCGGGCCAAGAACACGGAATGAAACCTTTTGGTATGCGGGCGATGATGTCGTTGCGGTTGGATAAATTCTTTGGGTCGTGGATGCGGGAATTTTCACCCGACTATACACCGTGCGAAACAGGTATGGATCGGTTTATTGCTTGGGGCAAAAACGCCGATTTCATTGGCCGCGCCGCCGCCGAGGCCGAGCATGCAGCTGGGGCCACACGCCAGTTGGTGAATTTCATCGTCGACGCCGATGACGCCGATGTCGTGGCCTATGAACCGGTTTGGATTGACGGCACGGTTCAAGGGTTTTGCACATCAGGCGGCTATTCACATTACGTAGAGAAATCGGTGGCCTATGCCCTGATCCCGCGCGCTTTGGTCAAAGACGGCCTGAGCGTTGAAATCGAGATTTTAGGCAAAATGCACAAAGCAGTATTGGTTTCACAACCGCTTTTTGATGGTGACGGCGCGCGCATGCGCGGATAAAACAGGGGTATGATCCAACCACCCGTCATCATATTGCTTGCGGCTGGGTCCTCATCGCGGATGCGCGGCGGGGATAAACATCTTGAATTGGTGTCGGGTGAACCATTGTTACGGCGATTGGCAAAGTGTGCGCTCTCGACAGAGGCAAGTGTTTACGTGGCCCTGCCCGCATCAGACCATCCGCGATGCGGGGTTATTTCCGATTTAGGGGTGACGCAAATCTATGTGCCTGATGCAGACCAAGGCATGGGGGTGTCAATTTCTAGAGCGACACAGGCTGTTCTAAATCGTGATCCGTCGGCCATTATGTTTTGCCCAACCGATATGCCAGAGTTGAACAAAGATCATTTCCTGACCCTCATTGACGCATGGACAAAGGCACCTGAACACATTGCACAAGCTATTGATTCAACCGGGCAACCGGGTCACCCGGTGATTTTCCCAAAAGATTATTTTGATGCTCTGCGCAGGCTTAATGGGGACAAAGGCGCCAAGTCTGTGATGGCTGGACAAGAAATCACATCCGTTCAATTCAAAGACAACGGTCCCAGCGTCGACCTTGATACCCCCGAAGCCTGGCGTGATTGGCGTTTAGGATCACAGGCGCTCTAATCAACGCAAAATTGCGCGCAATTGGACAACGTTTTCAGAACTCAGATCTGCAACGTTCCTTGACAGTGGCGCCACGGTTTCATCAAGGATCCGCTGCTTTGCATGCGAGTTACCTTGCAAAGACACGCCAAAGCTGGCGCTGGTATAACCCGTTCCGCTCCAAAGACCGTCAATCAAAAGAATTTCGTGCTGAGCACAGGTAATGACATAGCGGTCAGATTTCGCTTCGACAAAGCGAATACCACGATAAGAATGTACCAAATTAGCTGCACGCACAAAGGCTTCGTACGATGGCAAATCGTCGGTTCCCTGCAATAGAACCAATTGGCTTGCCGCAACACAGATATCCTGCGCCCGCAAAAATCGTCCCAACGAATGTGCCGTTATACAGACATCAAACTTTTTTGGACCCTCTGAAGTTGCAGGCATACGTTGTACATTGGTCAACGAAACGTATCCGTTGTCACGGGTCAAAACGAGATCATTTTTCAACAAGGTTTCAATTGGTTTTAAACCAGAAGGCGTGGCAACCAATGCCCCAGTCCTTACCCCACCATTCAAATCATTTGATCTGTCAAACCCTCTCGCACGCTCATAAGCAGGATCAATGAGCGCAGCGCGATCCGAAAAATCAAAATACTGTTCAACCATTTCAACCACACCAAAAAATGGAGACAAGCAAAAGCTTGTCAAACACCGAAGTAGCGTTTCTTGCTAATCTCAACTGACGATGTACCTCCCCCCACGACAGGTACTTGATCAAATTACTACAAAGGGATTAATTTTTAATAACCTTTAGGTTAAAATAATATACTTATGGAGTACATTACCCAGCGGAAAGAATAGCAAAAAATCGAAGATAATTCAGATAAAATACTGAAATAAATATATAATTTTCATTCCAATCGGCCATGTATCATACTGGGATTTTTCTTACCCTTTTGGGTAATTAGCCCATCACCATACTGTTAGGGTTGTATAATTTCAAAATGAAACTAATGAAAATCGACCTATTGTTTCCCAACCATAAACATTGCGCCCCAAGCCGATTCGCATGTTCACGAAAATTTCGCCACGATTTGTCAGATCGATGCCAAGGTTATTTTTGTGATAAATAAACAATAAATGTGCCAATCCAAGTCATCGCATAGTATCAGGATGGGCAGATATCATAGAGTCAGAGTATGATAAAATGTGCATCATCAAAAAAGATGCCTCTCAACACTTGCAAGCCAGCACTTGGATACTTTCCCGACGTGGTCAATTCTGCTGGCACGACAGATTTTGACATCAATAAAATGCTTTTATCTGATCCAGCTTTGCCCAGACACGGTCGGGTTACAAACCTCCACACGCGCCGCACAAGTAGGCATATAATATCATAAATGACTTGGACGGAGATCTAGAATTACATAAAGTGAGAGTGTTGGTGCCCGAAGCCGGACTCGAACCGGCACGGTATCACTACCGGTGGATTTTGAATCCACTGCGTCTACCATTCCGCCACTCGGGCACTGAGCGGGTGTTTAGCCTGAGTTTTTACGAACGTCCAGAGATAAAGTGCACTTGACCCCATAAGTTTTGCATGTTTTTTCAAACAAGAACAAAATAGGTAAAAATTCCATGATAAGAGCACTTTATAATTGGACGATGTCCTTGGCCGAACACCCACGCGCGGTGTTTGCATTGGCTACTATCGCTTTTATCGAAGCCTCTGTTTTTCCGATTCCACCGGATGTCCTATTGATTCCGATGATCATCGCAGCGCCACAGCGCGCGTGGCTTTTTGCGATGGTCGCGACAGTATCGTCGGTGCTAGGGGGATTGGCGGGGTATATGATCGGTGCCTTCGCATTTACTCAGGTTGGCGAACCCATCCTAATGGCATTGGGCAAGGCAGATGTAATGGCCACGTTCGCCACCCGTTTTAACGAAGCAGGTTTTTGGACCGTGTTAACCGCTGGCCTGACGCCCTTTCCGTTTAAGGTCACCACAATTCTGTCAGGCGCGACCGCAATGCCTTTACCTTTGTTTATCGGCAGCGCAATCCTCGCGCGTGCGGCAAGATTCTTTTTGGTTGCCCTTTTACTTTGGAAATTTGGGGCGCCCATTCGTGTTTTCATTGAAAAGTATTTGGGCTGGGTCGCCTTGGTTGGCATCGTCGTTCTATTGGGCGGCTTTTTAGGGGTACGTTATCTATGAGTGCAAAACACATTGGGATTGTGGCCGCATTTGGATCCATTGCGATGCTTATCGGGGCGCTAGGGTTTGAACATATCGGTGACCTGCCCCCCTGTAAAATGTGCTATTGGCAACGCTATGCCCATCTAGCGGCGGCGATGATTGGCGTGCTCGTCTGGGTTTATCCCAAACAGATCTCTTTTTACCTTGGGGCGCTGGCGGCTTTTGTTTCTGCGGATTTGGGCGGATATCATGCCGGCGTCGAACAGAAGTTTTGGGAGGGTCCAACGACCTGTACCTCGTCACCCATCGGCGGTCTTAGTACAGACGATTTGTTAGCACAGATTATGAACGCACCAGTGGTGCGCTGTGATGAAATTGCGTGGGACCTATTCGGCATTTCAATGGCGGGGTGGAATATGATTATATCGCTTGGATTTGTGGCCCTGTGGGTTATCGCGGCACGGCGTGCTTAGCCGCGTTTCTTGGTCGATAACAACAGATTGGTCTCTGAGCGCACGATACCGTCAATCTTGCGAATTTCTCCTAAAACTGTGTCGAATTCATCAAGTGTCTGAGTCGCGATTTCCGCGATAAGACCCCATGTTCCATTGGTACTATGTAATGCGCGTACTTTTGGTAAACCATTCATTTGACGTATAATTCTGTCGGTCCCACGACCTTCGACCGCGATCATCATCAGTCCGCGGACCGGGTCTTGTTTTGCGTCATTTTGCAAGACAACGCTAAACCCGATGATAACGCCAGATTGCTGCAAGCGTTCGATCCGTGAGCGCACCGTCGTTCGCGATACATTCAACAACAACGCCAAATCAGAAAGCGATGCCCGCGCGTCGTGGCGCAAGGCAGCAATCAAGCGTTCATCCAGAGCATTCATCATTTCAATACGTAACTATTTTCTTTCGTTTCGACAAAAACTACACAATTCGTACAATATATTCACTGTATTTTTTCACAAATTGCGCAGAAATAAACAGAAAGGCATTTCAGTCCATCATAGTCAGGATAAAACGATGCAAAAAAAACCAGTTGTTTTAATTGGCGCGCCCGTCGACAGCGGCAAAACACGCAAAGGCTGCGTTATGGGGCCAGACGCCTATCGCACGGCGCGGCTAATCCCCGCGTTAGAAGCGCTAGGGTATCAGGTACGCGATATGGGAAATGCGCCCAATCTCCCCCAAGCCGCCCCTGACCTGCCTGCGCATGTGCACCAAGCTGATATCACGCTCGGCTGGACTATGACATTGGCCAAGATGGGTCATGACGCGTTTGACCAAGGCTTGCCGATCTTTCTGGGGGGCGATCACGCATTATCGCTTGGGTCAGGGCTGGCGGCAATACGCCACGCACATCAATCAAAACGGCCGCTTTTTGTCCTTTGGCTTGATGCACATAGCGATTTTCATACGCCGCAATCCACGCAAAGCGGCAACCTTCACGGAACGCCACTCGCTTATCTTACAGGACGCGCTGGATTTCATCATTTCCCAACCATTGAAACACCGCTGCCCCAAGAAAACATATGTATCCTAGGCCTAAGGTCCGTTGACGACGCCGAACGCATCGCATTGCAAACCAGTCAGATTACCTATCATGATATGCGCGATATTGATGAAAACGGGATCTCTGCGCCATTAAAAGCATTTCTTGCGCGCGTTCATGCCGCGAACGGTATGCTGCATGTGTCGTTAGATGTGGATTTTCTAGATCCCGCAATCGCCCCCGCCGTGGGCACAACGGTGCCTGGCGGGGCCACCCTGCGCGAGGCGCATTTGGTGATGGAAATCCTGCACGACAGCGTATTGATGACATCGCTTGATCTGGTCGAATTGAACCCATTTCTAGACGAACGCGGACGCACAGCCCAAGTGATGGTGGACCTTGCCGCCTCGGCCTTGGGACGGCGCGTCTTTGATCGTCCGACACAACAATTCTTTTCATGAGGCAATAATGACCCTGACCCCGTCTGACAAAGCACTGGTTCCGTTTGTATCGGTTGACCATATGCTAAGACTGATCAATCAAATCGGTATTTCAAATATTCTTAAGGGCTTGGCAGAGTATATTGAAGCAGATTTCAAACGTTGGCCGGACTTTGACAAGACCCCGCGCGTGGCCAGCCATTCGGCCGAGGGCGTGATAGAATTGATGCCCACATCCGACGGTCAAACCTATGGGTTCAAATACGTCAACGGCCATCCAAAGAATACCCGTGAAGGATTGCAAACCGTCACCGCCTTTGGGCTGTTGGCCGATGTTTACACGGGCTATCCGGTGTTGTTGTCGGAAATGACCTTGCTAACCGCGCTGCGCACGGCGGCGACATCGGCGATGGTGGCAAAGCACTTGGCCCCCAAGGGTGCCACGACAATGACGATGATCGGCAACGGCGCACAAAGCGAATTTCAATGTTTGGCCTTTCAGGCCGTTTGCGGCATCGACACGGTGCGTTTGTATGACATCGACGCAAACGCCACGGCCAAAGCAGCGCGCAATCTGGCGGGTACCGGTCTGACTGTGATCCCCTGCACCAGCCCCGAACAGGCCATCGAAGGGGCGCAAATTATCACCACCTGTACCGCTGACAAACAATACGCCACCATCCTGACCGATAACATGGTCGGCGCCGGCGTTCATATAAACGCGATTGGCGGAGATTGCCCCGGCAAGACCGAATTACACCGCGATATTTTGTTGCGGTCGTCGATCTTTGTGGAATACCCCGAACAAACGCGGATCGAAGGCGAAATCCAGCAACTGGAGCCCGACTATCTCGTGACCGAGTTATGGCAAGTCATCTTGGGCCAAACGACGGGTCGCACCGATGATCGGCAGATCACTTTGTTTGACAGCGTCGGTTTCGCGATCGAGGATTTTTCCGCCCTACGCTATATCCGCGACCAAATTGCAATCCATGCGCATTATGTTGACCTAGACATGCTGGCCGATCCTGATGATCCACGGGATCTGTTTGGCATGGTATTGCGATCAAAACTGTGATCCGCGTGTTTAGCCTGGGCGCGCCTATGCCCAGGCATAACGCCAAAACAGCGTCGCAAAAATTACCTCTGGGATCACCGCGACAAATATACCGACACCGACATTAGATTGGAAAAACTCAACCAGACCAAGTGCGGCCATCGCCGCCATCAAAACAACAACGACCCGCGATATTGATCGTTGATGCGCGGGCTCTATCACGTGACGCACGCAATATATAAGCCCGCCAAGACCAACGAACAGTCCCAATGCGCGTCGTGTCATGACGGCCGCCGCTGGGTCGGGCGACATGCCAAAAACAACTGCAAACATATCAGGCACTGCAAGCAAACCAATGGCAAGCCCCGCACACAAGACCATTAGCGCATAACAGGCCGTGCGAAACGTCATACGGTTGAAATCTTATCAGCCAAGGCCTCAGCTCGGGCCGCCAAATTCGCAAGACTGTCGGTCACATGCGACGGGATCACCTCAACTTCGACGGTTTGTGGGGTCACGGCGTCGCCTGATTTCAAATCTGCGATTTCCTTTTCAGCCGCCTCTAATTTTTGCTGCATCTCAGCGATGCTGTCTTGGCCCGCGGCCGTTTTGTCGGCCAACATAAGCCCTGCCATCAGCAACATGCGCGTTTCGGGCAAGCGCCCGATTTGCGATGCAAACGCTTGTGCTTCGTCATCCAACATCTTTGCAGCGGATTGCAATAACTCTTCTTCGCCCTCATGACAGGCAACTTCGAAAGACCGACCACCGATATGAATTGTTAATTCGGGCATTATGCGTCCTCCCTATCAGGTGTGTTTAAAGCATCTGCCAATTTTTGATAAAGCGCCTGCACCTGCGCAGTCTCTTCGTCGCGATCGGCATGCGCTTGTGCCAATTCCGATTGCAGGCTTCTGAGTTGATTTTTCAACCGTTCATTTTCGTCGCGCAGTGCCTCAAAGGCGCTATTGTCGTTTTGTGCATCTGCGGCAGGATCAACAGCCTCAAGATGTGCGGCAATTTTATCTAACGCAAGGGTGATCCGCTGTTCGAATTCCTCAATCTGGTCCATAGGGTTTCCTTTACTGCTCGGGCTGAAACGAATCATCTCAGCCCTTTTTTATTTAAGTTTAGCGAAATAAATTAAAAAATGCGCCCCCATAGGCGGATTTTCGACCTAATGCTTGATCTTCGGCGCGTTCTTGGTATTGGTCGCGTGAGATTAGTAAACAAGGGACCTGTCCGAACATGGATATTCAAGCACTTCGCACCAACAATCCCGAACATTGGGCCAAAGCCGCCGCAATCCGCACATTGACGCTTGATGCGGTTGCCGCTGCAAATTCGGGCCATTCGGGCATGGCAATGGGCATGGCCGATGTCGCCACCGTTTTGTTCGAAAAACATATGAAATTCGATGCCTCTTGCCCGACTTGGCCAGATCGCGACCGCTTTATCCTGTCTGCGGGTCACGGTTCGATGTTGCTGTATTCTTTGCTGCACCTCACTGGCTACAAAGACTTTCCAATCAAAGAGATCAAGAATTTCCGCCAAATGGGTGCGAAAACAGCCGGACACCCAGAAAACTTTTTATCTGACGCGATTGAAACAACCACTGGTCCGCTGGGTCAAGGCATCGCCAACGCCGTTGGTTTCGCAATGGCCGAAGAAATTCAGCGCGCACATTATGGCAAAAAGGTTGTCGATCATTACACATACGTTATCGCGGGTGATGGATGTTTGATGGAAGGCATCAGCCAAGAAGCCATCGGTTTGGCAGGCCGTCACGAACTGGGTAAATTAATTGTTCTTTGGGACAACAACAACATCACCATCGACGGCACTGTTGATTTGGCGGACCGCACCGATCAAGTTGCGCGTTTCAAAGCATCCGGTTGGCAGGTGATTGAAATTGATGGCCACAACCCTGCCGAAATAGACGATGCAATTACTGCGGCGAAAAAGTCGAAAAAACCATCTATGATCGCGTGTAAGACGCACATCGCGCTTGGATCGTCCGCGCAAGACACGTCCAAAGGTCATGGCGCATTAACTGATGCCAAACTGATTTCAGACACCAAGGCAGCGTACGGCGTTGCGGACAAACCCTTTGAAGTTCCTGCAGACGTTCAAAAACAGTGGGCTGCAATCGGCGCACGCGGTGCCGAAGCGCGCGCGGAGTGGGAAGCACGTTTTGCAACACTGTCCACAAACAAACAAAATGAATTCAACCGTGCCTACGCGTTTGAAGCGCCAAAGAAATTGGCATCTGTCATTCGTAAATTCAAAAAGGAAATGTCCGAGACCGCACCAAAGCATGCGACGCGGAAATCTTCAGAATTGGCATTGAATGTCATTAACCCTGTGATGACCGAAACCGTCGGCGGTTCGGCGGATTTGTCAGGTTCAAACAACACGAAATCAAAAGACATGACCGTGTTTGATACCGACAACCGTGGGGGTCGTTACATTCACTGGGGTATTCGTGAACACGGGATGGCAGCAGCCATGAACGGCATGGCATTGCACGGCGGTATGCGTCCATATGGCGGTACTTTCATGTGCTTTACCGACTATGCACGTCCTTCTATGCGCTTGGCCGCATTGATGAAAATGCCAACCGTTTTCGTGATGACACACGATTCAATCGGCTTGGGCGAAGATGGCCCTACACACCAACCTGTGGAACATCTGGCGATCAGCCGCGCGACACCAAACACCTATGTGTTCCGCCCCGCTGATACCGTTGAAACAGCCGAAGCATGGGAAATTGCCTTAACCGCGAAAGAAACACCATCGGTTCTGGCGCTATCGCGCCAAAACCTACCGACAGTGCGCACCGAACACAAAGGTGCCAACCTTTCTGAAAAAGGTGCTTACGTGTTGGCGGACGCCGAAGGCCAGCGTCAAGTTATTCTGATCGCAACCGGCTCAGAGGTGCACATCGCGATGGAAGCGCGCGAAAAGCTACAAGCGCAAGGCATTGGCACACGTGTTGTTTCCATGCCCTGCATGGAGCTGTTCGCCGCACAAGACGATCTATATCGCAAACGCGTTTTGCCGGGTGGTAACATCGTTCGCGTTGGGGTCGAAGCAGGCGTACGTCAAGGCTGGGATCAATGGTTGTTGGGCGAACGCGCCCGCGCAGGCAAAACAGGTTTTGTCGGAATGGACCGTTTCGGTGCATCCGCGCCTGCAGAGCAATTGTTCGAAAAATTTGGCATCACGGCAGATGGCATCATCGCCAAAGTAAAAGAGCTGATGTAAACTTTTCGACATTGAACATCGACAACCCCGCCTATGGGCGGGGTTTTCTTTTCCCTACCGTCATCAATGACATGAGTCGTTTCATTTAATCCTGCCTCCTTACCTAGGGTCAGGGGGGAATTGTTGGCGCTAGCGTTTGCGCAAACATGGGATTTTAACGCTAACATATTGGCAAACAAAGGCTTTTATTGTTTCCGCAACGCGGCATTTAAGTTATAGCACAGTCAATCACCAACGCAGGAGAGTGGGATGACTGTCACCATCGGGATCAACGGATTTGGACGCATTGGGCGCTGTACTTTGGCTCATATCGCGGAAAGTTCACGCAATGACGTTCAAGTTGTTAAAATCAACGCAACAGGCCCGATTGAAACCAATGCGCACCTTTTGAAATATGATAGCGTCCATGGCCGATTTGGTGGCAACGTTGTGGTAAACGGCGATACCATGGATTTGGGCCGCGGTCCGATGCAAGTATTTTCAACCTATAATCCAGAAGAGCTGGATTGGTCAGGCTGTGACGTCGTTTTGGAATGCACCGGCAAATTCAATGACGGCAACAAAGCAGACGTACACATTCGCCAAGGCGCAAAATCCGTACTGATTTCGGCCCCTGCGAAAAATGTGCAAAAGACAATCGTTTATGGCGTAAACCACCGTGATCTTTTGCCAGGTCACACGATGATTTCAAATGGATCATGTACAACAAATGGGTTGGCACCCTTGGCAAAGGTTTTGAATGATGCGGTCGGAATTGAAAGCGGCATCATGACAACGATCCACAGCTATACCGGCGACCAGCCAACCTTGGACCGTCGTCACAAAGATTTATACCGTGCACGTGCCGCCGCAATGGCGATGATTCCAACGTCAACGGGTGCAGCAAAAGCCTTGGGCGAAGTGTTACCTGAATTGGCAGGGAAATTGGATGGAACCGCGATGCGCGTCCCCACCCCCAACGTCTCAGCGGTGGATTTGACATTTGTTGCCGGCAAAGATGTCACCGCAGATGACATAAACGAAATCGTGCGCGAAGCAGCCGCGGGTCACATGGGCCATGTTTTGGCATATGATCCAGAGCCTAAAGTTTCGATCGATTTCAACCACACGACGCATTCGTCCATTTTTGCACGAGATCAAACAAAAGTGACTGGCAAACGCTTGGTCCGCGTGTTGGCATGGTACGACAATGAATGGGGCTTTTCATGCCGGATGGCAGATGTAGCGGCGGCGTTGGGGCGTATCAACCAATAAGAGACCTTGTTCCCTTTTGAAATGCCAGACCCTGCGCCCCGTGCGCGGGGTTTTTATTTACCTTATCCGCATAAAATGTAAAAAAGATCGCAAAATAGGGATCACATCATGAGCAACAAAGGCTGAGCAGTTTTTACGTACATATTGGTGGCCTGCATTTTTGCTGATCTCTCTTACAATGATGGCGCTCATTCGATTTTCTTATTAAAGAAACTAAGTGATCTGATCGAATGGTTGGCGTTTTGGCGCTAATTCCTGGGGTGTTTTCCCTCAAAATTAGAAATTGCGGTTGACATTTTCGCTGATTTCTGGATGTTAGCGCTAACTTTAGACCTCATTTTTTATAAGGACATGCTATGACTGTGAAAGTTGCGATTAACGGGTTTGGGCGCATCGGCCGAA
>Ga0181607_10002066_pt1 | contig 17783 bp, 19 predicted proteins | sample 041ome_9_FD_132420 | JGI IMG/M metagenome (GOLD analysis project Ga0181607, IMG submission 132420) | Coastal salt marsh microbial communities from the Groves Creek Marsh, Skidaway Island, Georgia - 041413US metaG (megahit assembly) | ecosystem: Environmental > Aquatic > Marine > Intertidal zone...
ATCCGTGTTCCGACTCGCCCCGCCTCGCGTCGGCATGCATGTTCCCCGTCCCTCATGAATGAAGCCGGTGACGACGACTTCGGTAAACTCGGCCTGCGGCCCGAGGAGCTGCTGGCGTGGTTGCGCCGCGCCACCGATGAGCACGCCATCATGGCGGTGACGGACGCAAAGGGCGTCATCGTGCACGTCAACGAGCGCTTTTGCCGCATCACCGGCTACACCCCGGAGGAGCTGATCGGGCAGACCCATCGCATCATCCGCTCCGAAGAGCACGACGCGGCGTTCTTTGCCGGCATGTGGGGGACCATTACGTCCGGCAAGACCTGGCACGGTACCATCTGCAACCGGGCCAAGGACGGCAGTCATTATTGGGTCGAGAGCACCATCCAGCCGCTGCTCGATGCCGCCGGCCAGCCGCGCTTCTACCTGGCCCTGCGCACGGAGGTCACCCAACTCAAGGAAACCGAGGTCGAGTTGCGCGAGGGCCAGCGCCAGCTCGCCGACCAGGTGGAGCTGCTGCGCGCGATGCAGGGCCAGCTGGCCGCGTTTTGGGATCACGCGTCCATCGGCATCAGCTGGCGTGAGATCACCCAGGACGGCCAGCCGGGCGCCAACCACGTCAACCAGCGCTTTTGCGAAATCATCGGCCTGACCGAGGACGAGGCGCTCGACATCGCCAACGTTGCCCGCATCACGCACCCGGACGACCTCGTGGTGCAGCAACAACTCACCGACGAACTCTACTCCGGCCAACGTGACGAGTTTCAAATCGAGAAGCGCTACCGGCGACCCGACGGCAAGGAGGTGTGGGGCAACCTCAAGGTCGTCGTGCTGCGCGATGGCAACGGTCGCGTCACCCACCACTTCGGCATGCTCGAGGACGTCACTGCCCGCCATCAGGCGGTGTGGGAGCTCGAGCAAAAGGAGGAGCGTTGGCGCACCTACCTCGATACCGCATCCGAGATCCTCTACGCCATCACGCCCGAGGGGTTCATAAAATACGTGTCCTCCGCCTGGACGCGCCGGTTGGGGCATTCCGTCAAGGTGGCTGAGAAGACCCCCTTCACCGACTATGTGCATCCCGACCACGTGGACGCCTGGAACACCTACTTCCAGGCCGTCCTGGCCGGCGAGACCGGGTTGCCTTTTCTCGAGTACCGTGTGCGCCACGCCGACGGCCGCTGGATCTGGCATGCCATCAGCGGCTCCGTCTACACCGACCGTGACAAGCGTCGCGCCTTCCTGGGCGTTGGCCGCGACATCACCGCCCGCCGCGAGGCCCAGGAGGGCATGCGCCTCGCCCTGGCTCGCCGCGAGGAGATGGAGCGCATCGTCAATCGCTCGCCGTCGGTCGTCGTGCTCTGGCGCGCGGCGGAGAACTGGCCGGTCGAGTTCGTCTCGGCCAGCGTGGGTCAATACGGCTACACCCCGGAGTATTTCACCGACAGCAACCAGGGTTTCATCGCCATCACCCACCCGGACGACGCCGCCCGCGTCAGCGCCGAGGTGCAGGCCCACGCCACGGCCGCCCACGACGAATACACCCAGGAATACCGCATCGTCTGTGCCGACGGCTCGGTGCGCTGGGTTGACGACCACACCGTCGTCCGGCGCGACGCCGAGGGCCACGTGACCCACCACGAGGGGCTCATCACCGACATCACCGAGCGCAAGGCTGCCGAGGAGCGCGAACGCGAGATCCGCGAACGCGACCTGCGCACCGCCGCCGAGTTCCAGGCCGCGCTTTGCCCGCGGGTATTCCCCGACATCAGCGCGGTGGAGATCGAGGCGCTGAGCGACCCGTCAATGCTGATCGGCGGCGACTATTACGACGTCGTGCCGGTTGACGACCACCGGTGGGGCTTCGTCATCGCCGACGTGTCCGGCAAGGGTGCCGGCGCCGCGCTGGTCATGACCGAGGCCCGCGCGACCCTGCGCCTCTGCGCGGAAGGCGAGACCAGCCCGGCCAAGGTGCTGCAGAACGTCAACCGCACCCTCCAGCCCGACATGCGGCCAGGCATGTTCGTCGGCATGTTTTACGGTATCTTTGATCTCGATACAAAGGTCCTGCGCTACTGTCGCGCCGGCCACGAGCCGCCGCTCCTGCTGCGGGCCGACAGTGAAACCATCGACCAGCTGCCCGGCACCGGCATGGCGATCGGCCTCGACGACGGCACCTTCTTCAACGAGCTGCTGGAGGAGTGCGAGGTCACCCTGCGCAATGGCGACCTGCTGGCTCTCTACACCGACGGCATCACCGAGGCGCTCAATCCGGCGGGGGAGGAATTCGGGCGCCACCGGCTCGGCCAGGCGCTGCGCCGCGACATCACCCGGCCGCTAGCCGAGGTCGTGCGCACGGTGGACCGCTACGTGCGCAACTTCTGCGTGCTGGAGGAGCGGCACGACGACCGGACGCTGCTGCTGGTGCGGGCGAATTGAGCGGGGCCCGCCGCGGTCTCGGCCCGGCCTGGGTTATTTTACGCTGCTTATACGCGCCACCGGGTTGCGATGCAGGCGCCGCCGCATAGGCTTCGGTTCATGAATTCCCCGCATATCCGGCGTTTTACCCTGCTCGTGGCCCTGCTCACCCTGGTCACTCCGTCCTTTGCCAAGAGTCGCGACGAGAAGCAGCGCGACAAGATTCGCGAGATGCGGGACGAGGTGCTCGCCGAGCTTTACGAGGCCAAGCCCGAGACCCGCCGCAAGATCAGTCGGGCCGAAGGCTACGCGGTGTTTTCCAACGTCGGCGTGAATGTCATCTTCGCTTCCTTTGCGGGGGGGCGCGGGGTGGTCGTCGACGACCGCGGCCGCGAGACCTTCATGAAGATGGGCTCGGCCGGCATCGGCATCGGGCTCGGCGTGAAGGACTTTCGCGGCGTCTTCATCTTCCACGACAAGGACAAGATGGCTGACTTCATCACCAAGGGCTGGGACTTCTCCGCCCAGGCTGATGCGGCGGCCAAGTCCGACGACAAGGGCGGCCAGGCGGCCGCAGCCGGTAACATCACCGAGGGCGTGGAGGTCTACCAGTTCACCAAAAACGGGCTGGCGCTGCAGGCGACCCTGCAGGGCACCAAGTACTGGCGCGACGACGACCTGAACTGAGGCTGAACCGCCCCGTCGGGACCTCGCCGGCTAGCGCCGGGCGACGACCAGCCAGTTCCACGGATGGGGCGATCCCATCCAGGGCGGGGGGTCGGCAAACTCGATCTCCCAGTCGTAGGTGAGCTTGCGAAACTGCTCGGCCTGCAGCCCGCGATCGGTGAGCTGCACCACGATCTCCTCGCGCAGGTAGTGCTTGGTCTTAACGCCCTCGATCCCGCGCACCCCGTGTTCCAACTCGGGCACGTTGCCCTCGCGGGCCTGACTGTGCCGGATGGCTTCCGGCGCATCGAGCCCGGCGCGCACATGCCAGTCGAGCCGGCGGTAGTTGGTGTAGAGGGCCGACTCATGCGAGGGCACCACCAGCAGCAGGGTGCCGCCGTGGTCGACACTGCCGGCCACCTGATCCCACAGGCGTTCGCGCATGGCCAGGTCGGCGGTGAGCAGTACGTTGACGCACACCACGAAGTCGGCCGGTACGAAGGGCGGCGCTTCGCCGGTCGACAGGTCGAAGCGATGAAAGCCCACGTTGTCATGGTCCGCGCAGGCGCTGCGAGCCTGCTCGAGCAAGCGCCCGGACAAGTCGCAGGCGTGCACCTGGCCGAAGTGCCGGGCCAGCAGCGGGGTGATTTGGCCCGGCCCGCATCCCAGGTCCACCGCGGTGGCGGCCGGGTTGCCGTGTTCGGCGATCAGCCCGGCGATGACGCCCGCGTCATCCGCCCGCAGCACACTGAAAATCTGATCCTCATACGTCGCGGCCAGATCGTCCCAATAGGCGCGATTCATGCGACCGCCACTTCCGGTCGATAGGGTGAGCCTGGTACGAGCATGTCCGGACCGTGGCCCTCGCCACGAGTCTGCGCAAGGGTTGAAGACCGCCCACGCTACTCACTGCCGCGATGCCGCAGGCGATCGAGGGCGACGGCGGTGATGATGATGCCGCCGGTGACGATCTCCTGCACGGAATTGGACAGGCCGAGTTTGGTGCAGCCGTTGGCCACCACGCCCATGATGAGTGCGCCAACCAACGTGCCGGTCACGGTGCCGTGGCCACCGGTCAGACTGGCCCCGCCGATCACGACCGCGGCGATGATGTTCAACTCGAGCCCAACCGCCGTCGTGGGGTCGCCGATGGTGAGATAGCCGAACTGCAGCACGGCGCCGATGCCGGCGAAGGCCGCGCCGAGCACGTAGACGCAGACTTTCACCCGCTCGACCGGCACGCCGCAGAGGCGGGCGGTCTGCTCATTGGAACCCACGGCGGTGAGGTGACGCCCGAAACGCGTGAACCGCAGCAGGCCCGCAACCAACAGCGCGAGCACGACCAGCAGCCACACACCAGGCGGAAGCGACCCCGGGCCCTGCAGCTGCATGAGCCGGTTGAGCCACGTGTCATCCATCAGGTAGATGGGCTGGTCGTCGGCCAGCTTCTTGGCCGCGCCGCGCAACGCTCCCATCATGCCCAGGGTCACCACAAACGGCATCAGCCGCAGGCGGGTGATCAGCAGTCCGGAGAACGCGCCACACGCCGCGCACGCGGCGATGCCGGCCAGCGCCGCGGCCAGTGGCGGCCACTCCGCCTGCAGCAGCAACGCGGTGACGACGCCACCGAGGGCGACCAGCGAACCGACCGACAGGTCGATGCCGCCGGCGATGATGACAAGCGTCATGCCAAGGGCGGCGATGCCGATGACGGTCGTCTGCTGGAGGATGATGGCGAAGTTGTCCCAGCGCACGAAGGTCTCCCAGCGCAGGGCGGCGAACAGCGCGCTGATGGCGATCAAGCCGAGCAGTGGGCCGGCATTGGCAAGGGAGGAGCGCAGGGTCTTCAGCACGAGATAACGGGGGGTTTTGAACCACAAATGGACACGACTGAACACGAATGAGCCACCGTGTGAGCCTTGGCCCCGGATGCGTGTCTATTCGTGTGCATGCGTGGTTAACTCTCGGTATTGCTACGCCGCCTTGGCACCGGTGGCGGCGAGCATGATGGCGTGTTCGGTCCAGTCCGCCGCGGGCCGGGCGGGGCTGAGTTCGCCGCGGCACATCACCGCGATGCGGTCGCACACGCCCATGAGCTCGGGGAGGTAGCTACTGACCATGAGCACGGCCGCGCCCTCGCGGGCCCGGGCGTCGATCTCGTGGTAGAGCGCCTCCTTGGCCCCGATGTCGATGCCGCGGGTCGGCTCGTCGAGCAGGAGCACGTCGGCCTCGTTGCGCAGCAACCGGGCGAAGGCGACCTTTTGCTGGTTGCCGCCGGAGAGCTGGCCGACGTTTTGCGTCGGCCCGGCACAGCGAATGCCCAGCCGCGCGATCCACGCGGCCGCGTCGGCGGCCAGGTCGCGCGGTCGGAAGACCCGCGGCAACCGCGGCAGCACGAGGTTGTCCGCGATGGGTTGATCGAGCGTGAGACCCTCGCTCTTGCGGTCTTCGCTGAGAAAGCCGACCCCGTCGCGCCAGCGCCGGGCCGGGGTGGGGCGGCCGCCGGTATGGAGTGCCAGCTGCACCTCGCCCCGCTGCACCGGATCGAGGGCGAACAGCCCGCGCAGCAATTCGGTCCGGCCGGAGCCGACGAGACCGGCGATGCCGAGAATCTCGCCACGATGGAGTTCCAGGGCGGCGGCGGACACGCCGGGCAGACACGCCAGGTCCCGGGCGGCCAGCACCACCTCCCCGGGCGTGCGCACGGAACGGGGATAAAGCTCGTCCACACTGCGGCCCACCATGTGGCGCACGATGGCATCGTTGCTGAGGTCGGCCGTGGGCCCGGTGTGCACGCTGGCACCGTCGCGGAGAATGGTGCAACGGTCGGACAACGCCTGCACTTCCTCGAGAAAATGACTGATGTAGACGATGGCCGTACCCTGCTCACGCAGCCGCCTTACCAGGGTGAACAGCCGCGCGGTGTCGGCTGACGTCAGGCTGCTGGTCGGTTCGTCGAGCACGAGGACGCGGCAGCCCAGGGCGAGGGCTCGGGCGATCTCGATCAACTGCTGCTCGGCCACACTCAAACGGCCGGTTGCGGCGTCGAGCGGGATGTCCTCCCGGCCGAGCTGGGCGAGCGCGGCCTGCGCCTGTCGGCGGGCCGTCCCGTGGCTGAGCACGCCCCCTCGGGCCGGTTCGGCGCCGAGCACGATGTTGGCGGCGACGGAAAGGTGCGGGGCGATGGCCAGTTCCTGGCTGACCATGACGACCCCCGCGCGGCGGGCCGCCAGCGGCGAGCGCGGCGCAAAGCCGGCACCGTCGAGGGTCATTGCCCCGGTGTCCGGATTGTGGATACCGGCGAGTACCTTCATCAGCGTGCTCTTGCCGGCGCCGTTTTCCCCCACCAGCGCGTGCACTTCGCCGGGCACGACGTCGAGATCGACGCCGGCGAGGGCGACCGTCGCCCCGAAGCTTTTGCGGATGCCGCGGAGCTGGAGCAGGGGCGCGGCCATGCGCTCAGTTGCCGAGCACGGCCTTGACCTCGGGCGACTCGAGGTTGGCCAGCGTCACCAGTACGCAGCCGGTGTCGACGGCGGTCTCGAACGGTTCGCCGCGCAGCGCGGCCACGGCGGTCTGGACGGCGAGGTAGCCCATGCGGGTGGGATTCTGCGAGACGAGGGCCTTGAGGTCGCCGCGGCGCAGGGCGTTGAGCAGGAAGGGGGAGCTGTCGAAACCGACCAGGATTTTTTCGCGGATCAGGCCGGTCTGGCGCAGCGCGAGGACCATGCCCTGGGTGCAGGATTCGTTGGAGGTGAAGATGGCGTTGGCCTCGCGCAGCTTGTCGAGGAGGTTCATGGCGGCGTCCTGCGCGGTGCTGATGGTCGCGCCGGCGTAGCGGTTGTCGACGATGACCTCGATGCCGGGATGGCGGGCCATGACCTCAAGGAACCCGGTCTCTCGTTCGGTGGTGCTGGCGGAGCCCTCGGCGTAGCGCATCAGCACGACTTTGCCCCGGCCGTTGATCAGCCGGGCCAGTTCCTCACCGGCGAGCACGCCGCCGCGATGGTTGTTGGTGGCGACGAAGCTGGCGAAGTCCTCGCCCACCTCGCCGCGCAGGGCGGAGTCGAAGATGACCACGGGCTTGTGGCGATCGCGGGCGGCGCGCACCGGCGTGCGCAGCGCGACGTCGTCGAGTGGAGCGAGGACGATGGCGTCGGCGCTGCCGGCGACGAACTCCTGCACCACCGCGATCTGCTGGGCGCGGTCGTCCTCCTTGAGCGGGCCCTTCCAGATGATCTGGGCGCCGAGTTCGTTGCCGGCGGTGCGGGCGCCGGCCTCGACGGATTTCCAGAAGGTGTGGGTGGTGCCCTTGGGGATGACGGCGATGCGTTCGCCGGCGGCATGGGCCAGGCAGCACGCAGCCAGCGAGAGGCAGGCAAGCAAGCGTTTCATAGGGTAATCGGTGTCCGGGGTGGGGAGAACTGCTAGCGTCGGTCAAGGGGGCGCCGGGAGCAAGCGCAAGGGCGCCATGACGGTTAGGCCGGGGAATTTTTATAAAATTGAATCTCCGCCTCCCGGTCTACCCGCCGATCCTTGGTACGACCCGTATGTCGATGACGACGGCTTCACCGCGAACGTCATGGCGAAACTGCCGGTCTGCCGCGCCGGGCGGAAGCGCCCGACCGCCAAGGCCCCCGTGCTGGTCGGTTGCGGTCTGCTCGGCGGCAAGGGCTTGACGATCTTCTTCGGTCTGAAGCGCGCCCGGATTCTCGACTGACGCGGGCGACAACCGGATTGCCGCCGCGAATGAGCCGTGGTCTGGTGGACCGCGTGAAACCCCTTACTTCGCTGTTGGCCGCCAGCCTGTTCGCGGCCTCGACCATGACTGCCGCCGATCTCCTGCTTCCCTCCGCCCAACCGCCCGGCGGCCTCGCCGTGGCCGACGTGCCCCAGTTCATCATGATCGGGTTTGACGACAACCCGGACGCGGCGGCGATGGCGTGGATCGTTGATTTCCTGGCCGACGTATCCAACCCGGCCGGCCGCGGGCAGGCGGCGACCTACGACGGCGCCCCGGTGCGGGCCGCGTTTTACAGCAACGGGGTCTATTTCGCGGAATCACCCGAGCTGGTGGCGCTGCACCGGCGGGCGCACGCCGCCGGACATGAGATCGCCAACCACACCCAGCATCATCGGCAGGGCGGTGGGTTCACCGCCGCGGAGTGGAGGGCAGAGATCACCGCCTGCACGCAGACCTTTGTCGAAGCGGGTCTGCCGGCGGAGGACATTGTCGGCTTCCGCACCCCGTTCCTGGCCTACAACGCGGCCACCTTCGCGGCGCTGGCCGAGCTCGGCGTGATCTACGACACCACGATCTCGGAGGGGGTGCAGGACGACCAGGACGGGACGAATTTCCTGTGGCCCTACACCCTCGACCAAGGCAGCCCGGCCAGCGAACGGGTGGCGCAGCATCCGGGCCTGTGGGAGATCCCCGTGCATGAGTTCATGGTGCCGCCCGATGCCGCCTGCGACCGGCTGGGCGTGCCGGTGGGACTGCGTCAGCGCACCCATGACAACGTCTTGCGCACGCAGGGCTGGGAGTGGTCAATGGCGGAAGGCAAGATCACCGGCCTCGACTGGAACGTGGTCGAGATGGCCACGCTCGACGGCCCGGACTTCCGGGCCATCCTGGACTACACGCTGGAGCTGCGTCTGGCCAGCAACCGCGCCCCGCTGATGGTCGGCGCCCACACCGCGCTTTACCCGGCGGATAAACCCGACCGTCGCGAGGCCCTGGAAGGTTTCATCCACCACGCCCTGACTCATCCGGAGGTGCGGATCGTGACGCCGGTGCAGTTGTTGGCGTGGCTGCGTTCGCCGGTGGCGCTGGCGCACTGAGCCGGGCTTTGCCGTTGCCCGTTCGGGCCGGCAACGTACACTCGGCACTCCGCATGAAAACCCTGTCGCGCCGATCCTTTTTGCAACGTGGTTTACTGGCCTCCGCCGCGGCGTCGGCGTGGTCGGCCCGATCCTGGGCCCAGGTGGCCGGGGCCAACAGCGATATCCGCGTTGTCGTTGTCGGGCTCAACGGCCGTGGGCGCGGCCATGTCGAGCACCTCATGCCGTTGAAGGGCGTGCGGGTCGTTGGAATCTGCGATATTGATACCGCGGTGCTTGACCGCACGGAGGCCTGGTTCCGGGACCAGGGTTGGCCGGCGGCGCGGCGTTACCCCGATCTGCGCGCGGTGCTGGACGATCCGAACGTCGACGCCGTCACCATCGCCACGCCGAACCACTGGCATGCGCTGGCCGGCATCTGGGCCTGCGAGGCGGGCAAGGACGTCTACATGGAGAAGCCGGTGTCCCACAATGTCTGGGAGGGGCGGCAGCTGGTCGCGGCGGCGCGGAAATACGGCCGCGTCATGCAGGCCGGCACCCAGATCCGCAGTGGCGAGGGCCTGCAGGAGGCGGTGGCCTGGGTGCAGGCGGGCGAACTGGGCCGCATCACCGCCGCCCGGGGGTTTTGCTACAAGCGTCGCACCAGCATCGGACTCACCCAGGGGCCGCAGCCGGTGCCGGCGACCGTCGACTACGACCAGTGGCTCGGACCCGCGCCGGACGCCCCCCTGCGTCGCACCCGGCTGCACTACGACTGGCACTGGCAGGATGCTTACGGCAACGGCGACGTGGGCAATCAGGGCATCCACCAGATGGACGTGGCGCGTTGGTTCCTCGGCGTCCCCGGGCTGCCGCGGCACACGCTGAGCATCGGCGGACGCCTGGGTTACGTGGATGACGGCGAAACGCCCAATACCCAGATGGTGGTGCACGACTTCGGCAGCGCGCCGCTCATTTTTGAAGTGCGGGGACTCCCGGCCACCCACGACCCGGCTGGTGACCGGATGGGGGCGGGCGGCGCCGAAGCGGCCAGTGCGGCGGCGGCCTCGATGGACGAATATCGGGGCGTGCGCATCGGCAACATCATCGACTGCGAGGGCGGCAGCGTGGTCAGCACCAACTATTTTCGCGCCACGGCGCTTGATCGCGCCGGCAAGGTCATCCGCGGGTTCCGCGGTGAGGACCGATTGATGCAGAACTTCATCGATGTGGTCCGTAGCCGTCGGACGGCGGACCTCTACGGCCAGATGGAGGAGGGGCATGTCTCCAGTGCGCTCTGCCACCTTGGCATCATCTCGCATCGTCTCGGTGCGGGCACGCCGCCGGAGGCCGTGCGTGAGCAGATCGCGGACGATTGGGTGACGCGTGAAGCCTTCGGACGGCTGGCCGGCCACCTGGCCAACAACCGGGTCGATTTTGAGCGCACCCCGCTGATCCTGGGTGCGCCACTCACGGTCGCGTTGGGGGCGGAACGTTTCGCCGGGGCGAATGCGGCCGCGGCCAATGCCCTGCTCAAGCGCGACTACCGCGCCGGCTTTGTCGTGCCGCAACTGGCCTGATCAACGTCAAGGTTCCCACCGCACCAGCGGCTGGTCGGCGCGGACGTAGAGCGGGTGACGGGGGTGACCGTCCTTGGTCGTGCCGAGGCACCACAGGTCGAAGCCGGCGAGTAGTTTGACGACGGCCTGGGCGCGGTCCTGGAAGGCGCCCACGGTGCCCCAGGCCGCGACAATGCGCTCACACTGGCCGGCGGCTTCGAGGAGGGCGGCGTCGTTTTCCGGTCCGACGGGATCGGGGGCGCTCATCATCTCCTTGGGATAGGGCGTGCGCAGGCCGAAGAGGTTGCCCATCCAGAACCCGTCGGCGCCCTCGCGCTGGGTGAAACCGCGGATGCGCGTGAGGGTGGGGTCGAGCTGGTTCTCGTCGGCCGTGCTGGGGTTGAGCCCGATCCAGAGATACAGCCGGTCGCCGCCGAACAGGGGCTCCCAGCGATGGATCAGGCTGTAGCGATGCACCCGGTCAGGCGAAAAATGGCAGGGGTTTTCCAAGGCGCCGCAGGACTAGCTGCGTTGCCCGCCGGTGAAAAGTCCAACCTGCCCGAGCGCGCAAAGTGTCACCATAATGGTGACACTTTGCGGGGCCGTGGATCGCTGGGATGATCCTCCTCGCCGATGGCCCGGCGGTCGGTCATACGCTCGCGGATCTCCTTCTCCCGATGAAAACCGTCGCGCTGCTGGCGCTCTCGAACCTGTTCATGACGTTCGCCTGGTATTGGCACCTGAAACTGAAGTGGCTCGAGGCGAAGCCGCTCTGGGGCGTGATCCTCTTCTCTTGGGGCATCGCCTTCTTCGAATACTGCCTGATGGTGCCGGCCAACCGCCTGGGCTACCTGAGCGGGACGTTTTCCGGTTACCAGCTCAAGGTGATCCAGGAGGCGATCACGCTGGTCGTGTTCGTGGGCTTTGCCTGGTTCGTACTGAAGGAGCGGCTGGCGTGGAACCATGCGGTGAGCTTCGCCCTGATCCTGGCGGCGGTGTGGTTCGCCCTGGCGTTTCCGGGCAGCAAACCGCCGGCGCCGCCCTGAGGCGGACGCCGGCGGAAAAGTCCGGAAAGCGGGCCGGGCTCAGCCCTTCAGGTGTTCCTCGAAGAAGGCGAGGGTGCGCGACCACGACAGCTCGGCCGCGGCCTGGTCGTAGCGCGGCGTGGTGTCGTTGTGGAAGCCGTGGTTCACCCCCGGATACATGTGCATCGTGTAGGTGACGCCGTTGGCCTTGAGCGCCTCCTCGTAGGCGGGCCAGCCGGCGTTCACGCGGCTGTCGAGCTCGCCGTACTGGATCAGCATGGGGCACTTGATTTGGGAAGTTTCCTCGGCGTTGGGCTGGCCGCCGTAGTAGGGCACGGCGGCGTCGATCACGTCCGGCAGCCGCCAGGCGAGGGCGTTGGCCATGAAGCCGCCGAAGCAGAAGCCGACCACGCCGACCTTGCCGGTGGATTCGGCGTGGGTGTCGAGGAAGCGGGCGGCAGCGGAGAAGTCCTCCACGATCTTGCCGCGGTCGAGGCGCGACTGCATGGCGCGGCCCTCGTCATCGGTTCCGGTGTAACCACCCAACGGATACAGGGCGTCGGGGCCGAAGGCGAGGTAGCCGTTGATGGCGAGGCGGCGGACGACGTCCTGCACGTAGGGGTTGAGGCCGCGGTTCTCGTGCACCACTAGCACGGCGGGGAGCCGGCCGGTGTTGCCAGCGGGCTTGGCCAGCAGGCCCTGCATGTCGCTGTGGCCGTCGGGGGAGTCGTAGTTGACGCGGGCGGTCTCGATCCGCGGGTCGTCCGGCGACACCTGCTCGGCGAGGGCGTATTGCGGGTTGAGCATGGCCAGCAAACCGGCGGCGGTCACGCCACCGACGGCGAACTTGCTGGCGCGATCGAGAAACTCCCGCCGGTCGAGGTAGCCGTGAACGTAGCTATCGTAGAGATCGAGCAGCTCCTGGTCGAAGTCGGCGGCGGTCTGGCGAGGGGTCTGGCAGACGTGGGGCATAGTGTGGCCAGCCTGCGTCGGGTCGGTGCGACCGGCAAGACGGGTCCCGCGCAACGTTGAAAAGCCCCTTCAGTCGTCCGCCGGGCGGGTGATGACCTGATTGGGCAGCTCGTCGATGTCGTCGGATTGGCGGGGAAACTCGGTGGCCAGCAGCTCGCCGGCCCGCGCAATGCCCTCGACCAGGGCGGTGGTGGGATCGCCGGCGCGGAAGTGGGACTCCATGACGGCGGCCACGCCGCGCCAGAAGTCGTCGCCGCATTTTTCGTGGATGCCTTGGTCGCCAAACACGGCGAAGGTGCGGGCGTCGGGAGCAACGAGGAACAGCACGCCGTTGCGGGCGGCGGTCCGGTGCATTTTCAGCCGGGCGAACTCCTGCGCCGCCCGGGCGGTGGGGTCGTCGACCTTGCCGGCCTGGATCACGACCCGGATCTCGCCCGCGGTGCGTTGTTCCGCTGCGGTGATGGCGGCTTCGATGCGTTCGCCGTCCAGGGCGGCGGTGAATTTTTTCAGTTCGCTCATGTTACCAACGCCCTCCGGCGCCCCCGCCGCCAAAACTGCCGCCTCCGCCGGAGAATCCACCCCCGCCGCCGCCCAAGCCGCCCCCGCCGCCAAAACCACCGCGTCCGCCCCCGGGACCAATCCACCAGCCGCTGCCGCGATGGCGCCGACCCGAGAAGATATGGCGCCGCCGCCGGCCGCGGGTGACGCTCAACAGGGCCACGATGATGATGATAAACAGGTTGCGGAACCACTCGCCGTCCGGGGCCTGGACTTGGCCGACCGTCCGCCCGGTGCCCACGTATTCGCCCCGGGTGGCCTGGATCATGGCGTCGATGCCGGCGGCCAGGCCGCGTTCCCAGTCGCCGCGGCGCAGGTGGGGCACGATTTCGTCGTCGATGATGCGCTTGGCGGTGACGTCGGGCAGCACGCCTTCGAGCCCGTAACCGACCTGGATGAAGAGCGTGCGGTCTTCGACGAAGACGAAGAGTACGGCGCCGTTGTTGCGGCCGGCCTGGCCGACCTGCCAGCTCTCGGCCACCCGGTAGGTGTAGTCCTGCAGGCTCGATTCCGAATCCATGCGCGGGTAGACCGCAACCACGAGCTGGTTGGAGGACTCGCGCTCGTAGTCGGCGAGCGTGCGGTTGAACTGCGCCGCGGTGCGGGCGTAGACCCGGCCGGCGTAGTCGTTGAAGTAGTTTTCCGGCTTCGGCGGGATCGTCTCGGCGCGGGAGACCTGCGCGGCGAGCAGCAGCCCACACCCCAGCAAGAGGAGTTTAACCACGGATGGACATAGATGGACACGGAGGTGAGCAGCCAAGCCCGCCCGGGGCCATCCGTGTCCATCCGTGCTCATCCGTGGTTTAGTAATTCGAATCCTCAGTTGCCGAAGTCGACCTGCGGCACCTCGGTGGCGCCGGGGGCGGCGGTGAAGTAGGACTTGGTTTCGAAGCCCAGGGCGGCGGCGTAGAACACGGCCGGGATGCGGCGGATGGCGCTGTTATAGTCCTGGGCGACGGTGTTGTACTTGTTCCGTTCGACGGCGATGCGGTTCTCGGTGCCCTCGAGCTGGGCCTGCAGGTCGCGGAAGTTGGCGGTGGCGGTGAGCTGCGGGTAGCGTTCCACGGTCACCAGCAGGCGGGAGAGGGCGGAGCCGAGCTGGGCCTGGGCCTGCTCAAACTGGGCGAGCTGGGCGGCGTCGGTGGGGGCGCCGGCCGGGAGCTGGAGCTGACCGACGGAAGCGCGGGCATTGGTGACGGCGGTGAGGGTGGACTGCTCGAAGTCGGCGGCGCCGGACACGGTGGCGACGAGGTTGGGCACGAGGTCGGCGCGGCGCTGGTAGACATTTTCCACCTGCGCCCACTGCGCGTCGACGGCCTGGGAGCGATTGACGAGGCCGTTGTAGGAGCCGACGGCCATCATGACGACGATGCCGAAGAGCAGGGCGAGCGCCCCGAGGGCGATGAGAAGTTTCTTCATAACGACAGGTCGCCACTGTGCGCGTGACGGCGGCCGCATGCAAGGGAGCGGTCGTTACACGGTGGGGCGGGGTTTGTCATACGCCGGAGCAAAGGCCGCACTGGTCGGCCAGCCTTCAAGTACGGCGTGGGTGTCGGCGGAGATGCCGCACGTAGAGCTGTTCGACCTTGGTGCGCGCCCAGGGAGTTTTGCGCAGGAAAGTGAGGCTGGATTTTATACTTGGGTCGTGCGCGAAGCAGCGAACCGGGATGCGGCGGGCGAGTTCCTCCCAGCCGAGATCCTCGACCAATACGGTAAGCAGCGATTGCAAGGTGACGCCATGTAGTGGGTCCGGGGAATGATTGGGTGAGGGCATGGCTCAGGCAGGCCGTTCGGCGAGATAGAGAAGATAGGCGGTGCGTTGGGCTCGTTGATGGACTTTGGCAGGCACCGCCGTGACGGAGAAGCCGGCGGCCTGAAGCCGGGTGGTGAAATCGTGATCGGAACCGGCCGACCAAAACACCGCGCGGCCGCCGGGTTTGAGGGCGCGATGAATCCTGCGCAGTCCGGTGGTGGTGTAGAGGCGGGAGTTGCTCGCGGTGACCAAGGCCACCGGGCCGTTATCCAGATCGAGCAGGATCGCGTCGTAGCGGCAGGGCTTCGCGGCATTAATCACCCGGGCGGCATCGTCGACGCGAACCTGCACCCGCGGATGAAAGAGGGCGTCGCGATTGAGTTGCCGCAGATGGGAGCGGTTCCAGTCCACCACCGCGGCCAGCAGTTCCACCACGTCCACTGCGGTCGACGGCCCGGTGTGATCGAGTACGCTGCGCAGGGTGAAGCCGAGGCCGAGGCCGCCGACGAGCACCCGTGTGGGCTGATCCCGGGCCAGGTGCGCCACGCCCAGTTCACCTAGTTGAATCTCGGAAGCGTTGGCCCGCGAATGCATCAACTCCTGGCCACGGCAACTGATGCTGAGGGCGCCGTCCTGCTCGAACAGGGCAAGGGTGCCGTTACCGGTGGCCGGCACCTCGGCCAGTTTGATGCGGGGCTTCACGACACAGGAGGCCGGTGGCGTCAGTGCTTGGCCGGCGTGGCGACGATCTCGACGTAGAGCTTCGCCGCACCGTCCGCGGCCAGGGTGTCGAGGGCGCCACCGATCTCCTTGAGGGGACGCTCTTCGGCGGTTTGTTCGCTGGTGCCGACCCGGCAGAGGAACTCCCACCGGCGATAGCCATCGGGCAGCGGTTTGCGCTGTTCGCGGCGCACGTATTTGTTGATCTCGTGCCGGATCTTGTCGCGCACGCGGGCATCGTCCTTGCCGGGAGCGGTGGTGGGAAAGGTTCGCTTCATGATGCAGCGCACCGTTGATCGACCCGCCGCCGAATCAATGCGAATAGGCGGGTCGCATCGGTGCCGCGTGACGGCGACCGCATGCAAGGGAGCGGTCGTTACAGGATGGAGTGGTTTTTTATGTGACCGACCCGGTCCATGCTCTACAGCGGCGCGTTGTAGTTCAGTTCCAGCAGCCGGCCGGACTCGGCATCATACTTGATACGGAAGTAATCCGTGCCGCCGCCAAAGGGGGTCAGATAGATGACACTTTCCTCATCTTCCTTCTCAACTTCCGGGGGCTGGAGCATCTGGGCGGCGTGCTCGCTGGCGGCCGGAAAACCCTGGCCGAGGATGTAGCGGTGGCCGGCCGACTGCACGCCCACGTAGCGGATGTTGTAGTAGGACAGGGGATGGGGAGCCGCGGCCGGGAGCTCGCCGGTGAGGGTTGCACCTGTCATCCGTGCATCGGGCTTCGCGAAGAGCCGGCCAAGCTGCGCCTCCAGCTTGGTCAGCTTCCGCTCGTCGGGTATCCAGGTGCCGTCGTAGATCGAGGGCACCATTCCTTCGCCCCGCGGCCAGACGCTGTGACCTGCGCAGGTGGTTTCGTAGTTTGCGGTGACACAGCCTGACGTGGCAACCAACAGCAGCCCGGCGACGGCCTGCGCCAACCAAGCCCGGAGCTGCCAACGATTCTTGGGCACGGGTGAGACCGTGCTCTGTTGAGTCCGGTTTGGAAAGCGCGGATTGAGGCACGGGGTTGCATGGGCGCGGGTCGTGCTCACGGTGGACTGCCTTGAAAACGGTTGGTCCTTTTCGGCGGGTTGCCCGCTATCTGCTCCGCTACCGCGGGTTGTTTATCCTCACGCTCGCGCTGGCGGTGGGCAGCACGTTGTTCCTCGTGTCGATCCCGCAGGTCATCAAGTGGGTCGTCGACGAGGTCATTGCGGCGAATCGGTCCGACTTGCTGGGCTGGGGCGCCGGGGCTCTGGCAGGCTGCTACCTCCTGCGCGATGTGCTCAACTCCCTACGCATCCGGGTCAACAACACGCTGGAGCAGCGGGTGCTGGTCGACCTGCGCGGTGACCTGCATGCGCGGCTGCTGGAGCTGCCGGTGGGTTATTACGACAAGCGTCAGACGGGGGAGATTGCCTCGCGGGTGATCGAGGACGTGCAGAATGTCGAACGCGCCCTGCTGGACGGCACCGAGCAGGGCATCGTGGCGTTGCTGACCCTGGTTGGCATCAGCGGGATCCTCTTCGTGCAGCAGCCGCTGCTGGCCACGTTGGTGCTGGCGCCGTTGCCGTTCGTGCTCTGGCTGGGGCGGATGCACTTCAAGGCGGGCCGCGTGTTGTGGCGCGAAACGCGGGAGGCCGCCGGGGCGCTCAACGGGCTGTTGATGGAAAACATTTCCGGGCACCGGCTGATCAGCTCGTTTGCGCTGGGGGACCGCGAGCGCGGCCGTTTCCGCGACGCCGCGCATCGGCTGCGCGACACGACGCTCAAGGCCATGTTTCGTTGGTCGCTGCATGGTCCGGGCACGAACTTCCTCAGCAGCCTGGGCGCGGTGGCGGTGATGGGCGTGGGCGGCTGGCTGCTCATGCGCAGTCAGGCGACCGGCGGCGATTTCTCGCTGGGCGATTTCATCAGCTTCTTCGCCTACTGCACGCTGGTCTATGAACCGGTGAGCCGGCTCAACCAGCTCAATCAAATGCTGGCCGCGGCCCGCGCCTCGAGCGACCGGGTTTTCGAGATCCTGGATCATCCGGTGGAGATCGAGTCGCCGGCCGAACCGACGCCCTTTCCGGGCGGGGTGCCGGAGGTGCGCTACGAGCAGGTCAGCTACGGCTATCCCGACCGGCCGCCCGTGCTGGCGGATTTCACGCTCACACTGCCGGCGGGTAAGGTCACCGCGCTGGTGGGCCACACCGGCGCAGGCAAGACGACGTTGGCCAACCTGTTGCTGCGTTACTACGATGTCGGCAGCGGGCGGGTGACACTGGGCGACGTCGATGTGCGCGCGCTCGACCTTGAA
>Ga0181607_10002067_pt1 | contig 17778 bp, 15 predicted proteins | sample 041ome_9_FD_132420 | JGI IMG/M metagenome (GOLD analysis project Ga0181607, IMG submission 132420) | Coastal salt marsh microbial communities from the Groves Creek Marsh, Skidaway Island, Georgia - 041413US metaG (megahit assembly) | ecosystem: Environmental > Aquatic > Marine > Intertidal zone...
CGTTACCCGTTTTAAAATCGATTTTATTTTCGGAGCTTTGCAAGACATCACCCTCGTGAACCCCATCCGGACATATAATGTAGCTTTTCTCTCCGTCACTGTATTCAAGAAGAGCTATATGTGATGTGCGATTGGGGTCATACTCTACAGCAATCACCTTGGCAGATTCATCAAATCTGTTTCTGCGGAAATCAATTGTTCTGTACAAGCGCTTATGTCCGCCACCTCTACGTCGAGATGTTATGCGACCATAAGTATTACGACCTTTTTTTCGATGATGACCTTTAGTTAGAGCTTTCTCAGGACGTTTTTTGGAAACTTCTACTTTGTTCTTAAGATAGAATCTACCTGAAGGTGTAACTGGTTTCTGTTGTAATACTGGCATAACTTTATTGCTCCTTACGCGAGGTCGATTGCATCGCCTGCCTTCAGCTTGACGATAGCTTTTTTCAAATGTGTTGTATGACCCAGTTTGTTCCTACGCATACGGTCACGTTTGCTTTTAGGTTTAACCAAAAGCGTGTTAACATTAAGCACTGACACACCGAACGCTGCCTCAACTGCATCCTTCACATTACGCTTTGTTGCGCTTGGATTAACAGAAAAGACATACTGGTTGTAATTAGATGAAAGGGTGGTTGCTTTCTCCGTAAGCAACGCTTCTTTTAATACTGTTACTGACTCTTTCATTATGAATTACCTAATTTTTCTAAGAGGGAATCTATGCCTTTTACGCTGAAAATAATTTTGTCAGCTTGTACAATGTCAACTGGGCCAAGATCGGGAGTGGAACTCAATCGAGCATAGGAAAGATTTCTACCAGCCAAGGATGTATTGTCGTTATGCTCATCAGAAACCAAAAGGACTTTTTTGGAATCTGGTGCGATCTTTGTAATAACCCCGTTAAGAAGCTTGGTTTTGGGCGAATCAATAGAGAAGTCTTCAATGACAATCAAATTCTTAGAGTCAGCCTGATCAATGAGTGCACGCTTAAAAGCAAGTTTCTTAACTTTCTTATTAAGCTTTTGTGAATATGATCTTGGTTTTGGTCCAAAAACTATACCTCCGCCCCTTCGTTGTGGTGCTCGTTTATCCCCGGCTCTTCCAACACCAAGACCTTTTTGGCGATAAATTTTCTTACCGGAACCAGCTACTTCAGAGCGGAGTTTTGTCGAAGCATTACCTTGTCTTTTATTGGCACGGACGGCAAGTATGACTTGGCGTAATGCATCAGTGCCCTTGCCCTCCTCGAGTTCAGGAAAATTAGCTACCTCATGATCGCCAGCTTCAGTCCCGTCAGATTTAAACAATTTAAGTTTCATTATTCTTAATTAGAGACTTTTGATTTTTTTGCTACACGGACAGTAAGAATCGTTCCTTTACTACCCGGAACACTACCTTTGATAAGGAGCAAATTCTTTTCAGGCAGAATTTTAACTAACTGTAGGTTTTGAGTTGTGCGTTTGGCAGTTCCTGTGTGTCCAGGCATCTTTTTGTTTTTGAAAACACGTCCTGGCCATTGACATAAACCATAAGAACCGCCCCTACGATGAAACATGGATCCGTGAGAGGCAGGACCTCCACCGAAATTCCATCTTTTAACAACACCCTGAAAGCCTTTTCCTTTGGTGGTCGAAATAACATCCACTACCTTTACATCAGAAAAATTCTCGACTGTAAGTGAAGAACCTTGCTCAAAGCTATGTTCACCCTTAAGGCGGATTTCTTGCGATAAATGCTGAGGTTCAACATTTGCCTTAGTCGCTTTACCCATTTGGCACTTGTTAGGCTTGTTGGGTGCTTTGCCCTTGGGATTAAAACCTATTTGGATAGCTTCATAACCATCCTTATCAAGGGATTTTACTTGAAGTATTGGACAAGGACCAGCTTCAACAATGGTAACTGGAACAAGATTATTATCCTCGTCATATACTTGGCTCATGCCAAGTTTTTTTCCTATTAATTCTAAGTTCATTCTTTAATTGGCAGGTGACTGTATGTCTTTTACGAACCTGCGTTAAAGGGGTTATTTGTTTAAACGTTAATGTTAATTTCTACACCTGCAGGTAAATTTAGTTTTTTGAGTTCATCCACTGTCTGGACAGTAGGTTCCATTATATCAATCAGACGCTTGTGTGTACGTAGTTCGAACTGATCCATTGACTTTTTATCGACATGTGGCGAACGATTTACTGTGTAGCGCTCGATTCGAGTAGGCATTGGGATAGGTCCAGCCACGCGAGCACCAGTTCTTTTTGCGGTGTCCACAATATCAGAGGCGGATTGGTCGATTACACGATAATCGAAGCCGCGAAGTTTTATGCGTATGCGTTGTCCGTTCATCGTATGTATTTAAGTTCTTACAGGTTCACGAGCATTGGAATCAACAATGCCTTGTACCAAATTCTGTGGTACTTGTTCAAAGTGAGAAGGAGTCATAGAATAGTCTGCCCGACCGGATGAAAGAGATCTCATATCAGTAGAGTACCCAAACATATTTTCGAGGGGAACGAAGGCATCTATCACACATACATTTCCACGGGTTTCCATACCCTGGATTTGACCACGGCGCCTATTCAAGTCACCCATGAGTTCGCCCTGATATTCATCAGGTGTTGAGACTTCGACTTTCATTATGGGCTCAAGTAAAATTGGATTCGCCTTTTGCATCGCGTCCTTGAAGGCAAAGATACCCGCCATCTTAAATGCCATCTCGGAAGAGTCTACATCATGGAAAGATCCATCATAAAGGGTCACTTTGAAGTCGATAACTTGAAATCCAGCAATAACTCCGCCTAATGCAGCTTCTTTAATTCCTTGAATGGTTGGCTTAATAAATTCTTTCGGTATGGCGCCACCGACAATTTCATTAACAACATCTATGCCTTTACCCTTTTCTTGAGGTTCAAGTCTTATCAAGGCATGACCGTATTGTCCGCGACCACCTGACTGGCGAATAAACTTACCCTCGCCGTCAGATTTGGAGAGTATTGTTTCACGATAGGCGATCTGTGGTTTTCCAGCGTTTGCTTCAACCTTAAATTCTCTAAAAAGTCTATCTCGGATAATATCTAGATGAAGTTCGCCCATCCCTGAAATAATCGTTTGACCAGTCTCTTCGTTGGTTGAAAGACCAAATGTGGGGTCTTCTTCTGCGAGTCTTTGTAAGCCGATACCCATTTTCTCTTGATCAGCTTTTGTTGCTGGTTCTATCGACATAGAGATCACTGGCTCAGGAAAACTTGGCGGTTCAAGTCGAAGATCAAGATCCTTATCGGCCAGAGTATCTCCGGTAACGACATCTTTTACTCCTATGATCGCACAAATATCTCCTGAATAAGCTGTCTCGATGTCCTCCCTCGTATCTGCTTTCATAACCATAAGGCGAGAGATACGTTCTGATCTGCGGGTGCGAGGATTATAAAGGCTCGCACCTTTCTTTAGAGTTCCCTGGTAAACACGATAAAAAACGAGTTTACCTACATAAGGGTCAGTCATTAGCTTGAAAGCCAAACCAGCCACTTTGGCGGAATCGTCAGGTGATACTTGAACTTCGTTTTCATCTGAGTCTTCACCTTTCATGGGTGGCAAGTCTAAAGGCGATGGCAAATAATCAACAACTGCATCCATGAGCATTTGCACGCCTTTATTTTTAAAAGCACTACCAGGAATGACACCAACAAATTTAAGAGATAAAGTCGCTTTCCGGATGCCAAGTTTTATTTCATCAATTGAAAGTTCTTCACCCTCTAAATACTTTGTGGCGATTTCGTCATCAAAATCTGAAATTGCTTCAATTAGTGCTTCACGATACTCGTTCGCCTGATCAATGTAATCCTCGGGAATCTCTACGGTATCAAACTTAACACCTGACTCATCAGTCTCATCATAAATGTAAGCAACCTTCTTAACAAGATCAACTAAGCCTTTAAAGTTCTCTTCAGCACCAATCGCCAGAAAAAGAGGATGAGCATTAGCACCCAACTTTTCCTTCATCGTATTAACCGCAGCTAAAAAGTCAGAGCCCATTCGGTCCATTTTGTTAATGAATCCTAAGCGGGGAACGTTGTATTTGTCCATCTGTCTCCACACTGTTTCAGACTGTGGTTGCACTCCTTCAACAGATGTGAAAACTCCGATCGCACCGTCTAAAACACGAAGAGAGCGTTCAACTTCAGCAGTAAAATCAACATGGCCTGGGGTATCGATGATGTTAATACGATGGTCGATACCACTGTAAGGTCCGTCTGATGTAGTCCATCCACAGGATATTGCGGCTGAGGTAATTGTAATGCCACGTTCCCTTTCTTGCTCCATCCAGTCGGTCGTTGCGTTACCATCGTGAACTTCACCAATCTTGTGTACGACGCCAGAATAAAAAAGGACACGCTCGGTGCATGTTGTTTTACCAGCATCAATATGTGCAGCAATACCAATATTACGAGTATGCTCAAGAACTGCTGGGCGGTCAGCAGAATTGGCAGATGAAAATTGTTCGTTGCTCATTCTTACCAACGAAGGTGAGCGAATGCTCGGTTAGCTTGAGCCATTTTATGGGTTTCTTCCCTCTTTTTAACGACACTTCCAGTGTTGTTGTAGGCATCAATCAATTCATTAGCTAAGGCATCCGCAATGGGTGTTCCTTTGCGAGAGGAAGCTGCGTTTACAACCCAACGAAAAGCAAGGCTTTGTTGGCGTTCAAAAGGTACTTCAATCGGCACTTGATAGGTAGCACCACCGACACGGCGACTTTTAACTTCAATCTTGGGGCGAATATTCTCAAGGGCACCCAAAACTAACTCGATGGGATTTCCCTTACCAACTTTCTCTGCCATTTTTTCGATAGACTTGTAAACGATTCTTTGGGCGAGTGATTTTTTGCCACTAAACATGACGGCATTGACAAGAGAACTTATGAGAGGACTCCCGTGTAAAGGATCGGGCAAGATAGCCCGCTTAGTTGCTTTTCTTCTGCGAGACATTTAGCTTTTAGGTTTTTTGACGCCGTACTTTGAGCGACTTCTTCTTCTTTTCTCGACACCCTGACAATCCAATGTTCCTCGGACAATGTGATAACGAACTCCGTTAAGATCTTTAACACGGCCACCACGCAAAAGAACGATGCTGTGCTCTTGCAAACTATGCCCCTCATCAGGGATGTAAGCAATCACCTCATGCCCAGTGGTCAAACGGACTTTAGCTACCTTACGAATCGCAGAATTGGGTTTCTTGGGGGTACGGGTTGTTACCTGTACGCAGACACCTCTGCGGAAAGGGCATGCTTTCAGAGCAGGTGATTTGGTTTTGGCCTTCTGTAAACGACGACCTTTCCTTACTAACTGATTAATTGTTGGCATGAGGTAGGATTTTTGGGGTAAAGCGATCTGTTATAACTTGTTTTGCAATATCCACAAGAAGAAAATAATAATTCTAGGCAGATAATGATTCGGAAGGAGAAGCACCAAGGGTATCTATCTTCAATCGACGCCACTTTGGAAGTCCTGTACCGGCAGGAATCAAATGCCCCATAATGACATTTTCTTTGAATCCTTTGAGATCATCTATTTTTCCAAGGGTAGCGGCATTTGTTAAAACCCGTGTCGTTTCTTGAAAGGATGCAGCTGAAATGAAACTATCGGTTTCAAGAGAAGCTTTCGTAATACCAAGCAAGATAGGCTCACCTTCCGCAGGCATTCCTCCCTTGGCTCCGATCGACTCATTGGCATCCATAAACGCGTAACGATCAACCTGATCTCCCCAGAAGAATTCAGTATCTCCTGGATCAGTGATACGTACTTTCATCAACATCCTGGAAATAATAATTTCCAAGTGTTTATCGCTAATAGTAACACCCTGAAGGCGATACACTTTTTGAATCTCCTCAATCAGATATTCTTGAACGGCAGATGGTCCTAGAATCTCTAAAATCTCATGAGGATCCTTTGCACCTTCTGTTATGAGTTGTCCTTTCTGCACGAAATCACCCGGTTGAACCAATACATGCTTACCATGAGGAATCAAGTGTTCTTCAACTTGACCGGAGTCTTCATTGGTGACTAAAAGTCTTTTCTTAGATCTTAAGGTTCCTGCTTCAGAGACAATCCCATCAATTTTTGCCATCTGACCAACATTGCCTTCCTTCGGCCTTCTTGCTTCAAATAGCTCAGCGACGCGGGGTAAGCCACCCGTGATGTCTTGCGTCTTGGAAGCCTGCCTCGGAGTTTTTGCAATAATTGATCCTGCATCAATTCGAGTTCCTTCATCAACGGCAACCTGTGCCCCCGTGGGAACTGAGTAAGTTGCAAGAGCATCACCCTTTGAATCTTTTACTATGATCTGAGGGTTTAAATCTTCTTTATGCTCGATAACAACCATTGATCGCCCACCAGAAGCATCTCTTTCAATTTTAGTTGTAACCCCTGGAAGCATGTCATCAAATGCAATTACACCCTTTTTCTCAGATAGAATCGGTATGTTATATGGATCCCATTGGGCCAAGAGCGTATCCTCATCTACATCGTCTCCATCCTTAAAATGGAGCAGAGCTCCGGCTGGAGTCGGGTAATCGTCAATTATTCTATCATCACGATCAAGAACCTGAATCGAACCAGTTTTATTAAGAGTCACCTGTTGCCCATTGGCCAGAGTAACCAAGCGTAAACCTACGAACTTTAGTTTACCTGCTTTTCTAACATGAATCACTGGATCTTCTCTACCGGCACTTGCGATACCTCCAATATGGAAAGTACGCATGGTAAGCTGTGTGCCGGGTTCACCAATTGACTGAGCTGCAATGATACCTACGGAGGATCCTTGCTTTACCAAAGAATTAGTGGATGGATCGATTCCATATTCGAAGGCTGTAAGACCATTTTTGATTCTACTAGAGAGCGGTGACATCACTCGAATACGTGTAATTCCAAGAGCATCAATGTTGTCTGCAATTTCTTCGGTGATCAGTGAACCTGCATTCAAAATGATTTCACTGGGGTTCGAGGGATCATAGACATCATCACTTGAATATCTACCGATGATACGATCTCTAAGGGGTACAATTTCATTATCACCCTCCATGATGGCTTTTTTGACAACTCCATCTCGTCTGTTGTCATCGTCACAGACAATAATACAGTCCATGGCAACATCACAAAGTTTCCGAGTGAGATAACCTGCATCCGCAGTTTTAAGTGCAGTGTCTGCAAGTCCTTTTCTGGCACCGTGAGTAGACATGAAATACTCAAGAACCGACAAGCCTTCTCGGAAAGAAGCGAGGATAGGCTGCTCGATGATTTCACCTGATGGTTTTGCCATTAGACCTCGCATACCACACAACTGACGAACCTGCTGACGGTTACCACGAGCTCCGGAGTCCATCATCAAGTAAACAGGATTAATAGTATCCTTACCTAGGTTTTCGTCCAAACATTTGAAAACTTCCTTGGCAATATCATCTGTAGCAGCGGTCCAAACATCAATGATCTTATTGTGTCTTTCTCCTCTTGTAATGATGCCTTTACGGAACTGATCTTCAATTTTATCAATTTCTTTACGAGCAACTTCTACCCGTTTTTTCTTTTCTGGCGGAATGATCATATCGAAAATACCAATCGATATACCAGCTCTGGTGGCCATATCGAATCCCATTTCCTTGAGTCGATCGAGCGATTCAATTGTTTCGTCCTTACCCTTTAGGTTGTAAGTTTCGAGGATCAAATTTCCAAGATCTCCTTTGAGCGCAGGTTCGTTAAAGAATCCGAGTTCTTCGGGCCAGATCGTATTAAATAGTGCACGACCAACGGTCGTTGTGATAACACTCCTCTTGGATATTCCATAGAGTGTGTCGTTTCCTTTGTCTGGATTCTTCAAACGAATCCAATTATGAAGATTCAAAACACCCTCCTGCAAAGCACTTAATGCCTCTTCCAGAGAGCCAATGAGAGGTAATTTTTCCTCATCACCCGGGAGATCGCCCTTGGGATTCATGGTAAGGAAATATGATCCCAAAACAATGTCCTGAGATGGAGTAAGAATAGGTTTTCCGCTTGAAGGTGAGAAGATGTTATGGGTAGCCATCATCAAAAGCTTGGCCTCCATGATTGCTTCCACCGAGAGAGGAACATGAACAGCCATTTGATCTCCATCAAAATCCGCATTGTAAGGTGTGCAAACTAGAGGGTGAACTCGAATTGCATTACCTTCAATTAGAACTGGTTCGAAAGCCTGAATGGAAAGACGGTGAAGGGTAGGAGCCCGGTTCAATAAAACTGGATGACCTTTTGTTACCTCTTCCAATATATCCCAAACTTCTGGAGAACGACTTTCAATCATTTTTCGAGCACCTCGAACGGTGTGGACAAAACCTAATTCTTTAAGTCGACGAATGATGAATGGCTCGAATAGAATAAGAGCCATTTTCTTCGGAATACCACATTGGTGAAGTTTTAATTCGGGACCGATAACGATAACGGAACGACCGGAATAATCTACCCGTTTCCCTAAGAGGTTTTGCCTGAAACGACCCTGCTTACCTTTAAGCATATCACTCAAAGATTTGAGAGCTCTATTACCAGAACCTGTAATTGCACGACCATGACGACCATTATCAAAAAGAGCATCTACAGCTTCTTGGAGCATTCTCTTTTCATTATGAATAATTACATCCGGCGTCTTCAATTGTAACAGGTTTTTGAGACGGTTGTTCCGATTAATTACCCTGCGGTACAAATCGTTCAAATCACTGGTTGCAAACCTTCCACCTTCAAGGGGAACTAGCGGGCGAAGATCGGGTGGGATAACTGGAATTGCATCGAGAATCATCCATTCAGGAGATGCACCTGATTGTATAAATCCTTGAGTGACCTTGAGGCGACTAGCCAACTTCTTTTTTATTTGCTTGGACTTAGTCTCATGCATCTGGTCATACAATTCTTCGAGTTCATCCTCTAAGTTGATCCTAGCTAATACATCACGAATAGCTTCCGCACCCATTTTGGCTTCGAACTCATCGCCGAACTCATCTTGTGCCTCACGATACTCTTTATCGGTCAATAATTGTTTTTCTTCGAGCGGAGTATTACCTGGGTCAGTCACAATGTACTGCTCATAATAAAGTACTCGTTCCAAACTTTTTGCAGTCATATTCAAAAGCAATCCCAACCTGCTCGGCATGCTTTTCAGAAACCAAATATGAGAAACTGGTACAGCAAGCTCAATGTGTCCCATGCGGTCTCGTCTAACCCTCGAAACGGTAACCTCAACTCCGCAACGGTCGCAGACCACTCCCTTGTACTTGATTCTTTTGTATTTTCCGCAAGCACACTCGTAATCACGAACGGGACCGAAGATTTTTTGACAAAAAAGTCCGCCTGGTTCGGGTTTGAAAGTTCGGTAATTAATAGTCTCGGGATTCTTTACTTCACCTTTCGACCAAGAACGAATGATATCTGGGGATGCAACTGTTATGGACACTTTATCCATAGGCCCTGGTTCTACTCCTAATGCTTCACTAACTGCTTCGACACTCATATTTTTATTTTTTAAAGATTAATTTTTTGGCAACTTTTCTTGTGAACCTACAAGGCATCCTCACCTCGTACTCGTATATCTAGGCAGAGACTCTGCATTTCCTTCATTAAAACGTTAAAGGATTGAGGCGTTCCTGCCTGCAGAGAATTATCACCTTTCACCAAAGATTCGTAGATTTTAGTTCTTCCAGCAACATCATCTGATTTCACTGTAAGTATTTCCTGTAAAGTATAGGCTGCACCGTAAGCTTCAAGTGCCCAAACTTCCATCTCACCGAATCGCTGACCTCCATATTGTGCCTTTCCTCCCAAAGGTTGCTGGGTGATAAGACTATACGGACCAACGGCACGAGCATGAATTTTACTGGAAACCAAGTGGTTAAGTTTCAGCATATACATGTATCCAACAACAATTTTTTGATAAAATTGTTCTCCGGTACATCCATCGTAAAGAAGGGTTTTACCTGTTTCGGGTAATCCCGCTTCTTTAAGGTATTCCTGGATTTTAGTCTCGGGAATCCCATCAAATATGGGAGTTGCTACCTTTAAGCCAAGCTTCTTACATGCCCAACCAAGATGGGTCTCTAAAACCTGACCGACATTCATTCGACTAGGTACTCCCAATGGATTCAAGCAGATTTCAATTGGGGTTCCATCGGGCAAGAAGGGCATATCTTCTTCAGCAACAATTTTCGCAACAACACCTTTGTTTCCATGGCGGCCTGCCATTTTGTCTCCTACACGCATTTTTTGCTTTTTAGCCACAAAGACACGAACATTTTTAATCGCACCCTGATCAATTGGGTCACCCTGTTCAATGGCTTCAATTTTTCTATCCCTGTCGTCTTCAAGATCAGTAAACTTGGATTCATAACTTTCGATAATTTCGAAAACTTTAATCCGAACCGGGGAAGGAGGAATCTCAATAAAACGATGCACCGCGGCAAGTCTACGAAGAAGGGTCTTCGTTATCTTTCGGTTGGCAGGTATGATTACATCTCCTGTTTCTGAATTCGTAACATTAAGCGGGATTTTTTCACCAAGCAAAATATTAGAGAGTGACTCGGTTAGCTGAGAGCGAAGATCTTCAGTTTGATTTCGGAAATCTTCTTTGATTTGTTTCATCTGCCGACGAAAATCAGAAGGAGAAAGCTTTTCTTGCTCTGCATCTGTACGACTTGAAACCTTGATATCCATTACGATACCTTGAGTTCCTGAAGGAACTTTTGGGGAGCTGTCCTTAACATCAGCGGCTTTCTCTCCGAAGATGGCTCGAAGAAGTTTTTCCTCCGGTGCTAAATCAGTTTCACTTTTAGGGGTTATTTTACCCACTAGGATGTCTCCAGGTTTAACTTCCGCTCCAATTCGAACTATTCCCAAGTGGTCTAAATTGCGTAGTGCTTCTTCACCTGCGTTTGGAATATCTCGGGTAATTTCCTCAGGTCCAAGTTTAGTATCTCTGGCGGTTACCTCAAATTCCTCAATGTGGATAGAAGTATAAATATCTTCCTTTACAATTTTTTCAGAAATCAGAATTGCATCCTCAAAATTGTATCCTTTCCAAGGCATGAATGCTACGAGGATATTACGACCTAATGCTAGCTCGCCATTATCTGTGCAGGCACCGTCTGCCAAAGCCTGACCTACTTTGACGGTATCACCTTTTCGAACAATAGGCTTTTGGTTAAAACAGGTGCCAGCATTTGATCTGAGAAATTTCCTCATTTCGTAACAGTAGATACCCCTCTTGTGATCACTGCGGGGCTCCTTTAGGAAACGAGGTGGAAGCTTACCATCATCTGTAACCACGATCCTCTTTCCGTCTGCAAGCGCGACAACACCTTCCGACTCAGATACCGTGACTGTTCGGGAATCCTCTGCAACTTTTTTCTCAATTCCTGTTCCCACCAAAGGAGAATCGGATTGAAGCAGTGGAACAGCTTGTCGTTGCATGTTTGCACCCATGAGAGCACGGTTAGCATCATCGTGCTCAAGAAAAGGAATAAGCCCAGCAGCGACAGATACAACCTGCTTAGGCGACACATCCATGTACTCCACTTCGGATGGTTCATATTCACTAACCTGATCTCTGTATCTACAGGTAACACGACCAACGAGTTTCCCTGTTTTGGTATCAATTTCAGTATTTGCCTGTGCTATTAAAAAGCGCTCTTCCTCAAAAGCATTGAGGTAAGCAACATTTTTGGGGTTCTTGTCTACTACTCCGTCTTTAACTGGATGATAGGGAGATTGCAAAAATCCAAATTCATCGATCTTTGCGTAGGTTGACAGTGTATTAATTAAACCAATATTTGGTCCTTCAGGAGTCTCAATTGGGCAAATACGACCGTAGTGTGTTGGATGAACATCACGAACTTCGAAACCAGCTCTTTCGCGATTTAAGCCTCCGGGTCCAAGAGCAGATAGTCTTCTCTTGTGTGTCATTTCAGCCAATGGATTAATTTGATCCTTAAACTGGCTGAGCTGACTTCGGGCGAAGAAATCCCTGACAACAGTTGTCAATGCTTTGGGGTTGATAAGCTTACCTGGAGTAAGGGATTCAGCACCTTGATCATAGAGGGTCATTCGTTCACGAACTACTCTTTCAGTTCGCGCCAAACCACTACGACAAACATTTGCCAAAAGTTCACCAACAGTACGCACGCGACGATTTCCCAGGTGATCTATATCGTCAATACCCATGTCAAATATTGAACCAGCATCTTCCCTTGCTTTTTCTTCATTTGACTTACCTCTTTTGAGATCTGTCAACTTACGAGTTGCTGCTACCAAGTCTTCAACTGTAGTCACACGAACTTCAAGAGGAGTACTTTGGTTTAATTTGAGGTTAAGCATGTGACGCCCAACCTTAGCTAAATCGTATCTTTTGGAATCGAGAAACAAACGCTTTATCAGAGCTTCGGCATTGACACGGTCGGGTGGCTCACCAGGGCGTAACTTCTTATAAATTTCCTTGAGTGCCTCGTCTTTGTTTTTAGTCGTATCTTTCTTAAGGCAACGAATAATTGCTCCGTCGTCAACTGATGTATCGATTGCGCGAAGTTGATTTTCCCCAGCCTTAACAAATGATCTAAGATATGTTTTGGTTAAAGGCTCAAAAGCTTTAGCGAGAACTGCACCTTTGGCACGATCGAACATAGGTTCTACTAAAACATAATTTGAAACATTATCCTTCGCTAACAACTCGTTGATATCCAAAGTTTCGATATCATAAAAAAGCTCGATGATCTTCTGATCAGAATCCTTATCCTTTTCAGGATCCCAATCCATTAAGGCCCGTAGAAAAGTTGTAATTAAAAATTTTCGACGACGCCTTCTTCTGTCCAAGTAAACATAGAGTAAATCATGTTGATCAAATTGAGCTTCGATCCATGTGCCTCGATCTGGAATGATTCTAAAGCCATGAAGGACTTTACCACTTGTGTGGGTTGATTCCTCAAAACTTACCCCAGGAGATCGATGCAATTGGCTAACCACAACCCTTTCCGCGCCATTAATAATAAAAGATCCTCGTTCAGTGATGATGGGCAATTCTCCCATAAAAATTTCTTCCTCACTGTAAAAAGGTTTGCTTTGACCTTCCATCTCCATGCGTAAGCGCAATTTTACCTGTAGGGGTGCGGCATAAGTGCAGTTTTGGTCGATACAATCCATTTCACTTAGAGCGGATTCACCGATTGTGTAGGAAACATACTCCAAGCGAGATTTTTCATCATAGCTGAAAATTGGAAAAACCTCCTTAAAAACCGCTTCTAATCCAGCCGGAATTCTATGGGTAGATGGAACATCCCGTTGTAAAAAATCATGAAAAGAATCGACTTGATTCTGAATAAGATTGGGGGGATCGATTGCTTCTTTAAGCTTTCCGAAATTTTGTCTTTCTGGCTTCTTCATGATCGGTGATTTTTATAGATTGTGGAATATTTAAGAAAATGGAAAAAGCCGCAGGTTGAATATCAACCGTACGGCTTTAAATAGTTTTATGAAACTAAAGTTAGAAGCATTACTTTATTTCAGCCTTAGCACCTGCAGCTTCGAGCTTTTTGGAGATTTCTTCTGCTTCATCTTTACTCACACCTTCTTTGACAGGTTTTGGTGCACCTTCAACTAATTCTTTAGCTTCTTTCAAGCCAAGTCCTGTGATAGCACGGACTTCTTTAATAACAGCAATTTTGTTGCCGCCGAACTCTGTTAGCACGACATCAAACTCGCTTTTTTCCTCGGCAGCAGCACCTCCTGCATCACCTCCCCCTGCTGGTGCGGCAACTGCGACGGCTGCTGGAGCAGCGGCACTTACTCCCCACTTTTCTTCCAACTCTTTTACGAGATCGGCTACTTCAATTACTGATTGGCTACTAAGCCATTCTACTACTTGGTCTTTTGTTATGTCTGACATGTTTATTTACCTCCTTGCCTGAATATGATTAGTACCTAAAGGTGTTTAAGGGATTACCCCTAATTTCTTCTAGGTCGGCGGTTATTGTTATTTGTTATGCGAGATGATTTATCCCGAAATATGTTATCCTTTGTCTGCTTTTGCTTTGAGCACTGTAACCATACCGCGAGCAGGAGCACTGAGAACGGTTACAAGGCTTGTAGCAGGTGTATTTAAAAGTGAAAGAAGTTGTGCACGTAATTGATCTAGTCCTGGTAATTGAGCTAATGTTTTAATATCTTCAGCTGAAAGGGAGCGATCACCTAGAGCTCCAGCTTTGACTGTTACCTTTTTTTTAGCCTTAAAGTACTCACCTAATACTTTGGCGACTCCAGATGCATCATCTCCACCAACCACGACTGCTGTATGACCCTTAAGGTGAGAATCCAAGCCATCAACAAGATCAGGGTTTGCAGCTAGTCTAATAGAAGAATTCTTTACTACATGAAACTCAGCTCCTCTCTCTGCCAGTTTTGTTCGCAGTTCTGAAGTTTCTTTTGCATCTATACCGTGGTAGTCAGTAAGGAAGAAGTATTCTGACTTCGAAAGATGATTCTTTGCTTCCTCGATTAAATATGTTTTTTCTGGTCTCATTTTAATTAAATATAGAAGAATTTAATCTGTAACTAGGGTTCATGGTTGAACTGATGTGAGCAGACTTTACAAATCTTCCTTTAAAGCCATCAGGTTTTGATGAGGAAACAGCACTGATCGCTGTGTTTGCATTTTCCAAAAGTTGGTCAACTGAAAATGATTTTTTTCCGATCAAAACGGCCATCGCTCCTGTTTTATCCATCTTAAATTCAACTCTTCCAGACTTTACATCATTGATGCCTTCCTCGAGATTGTCAGTTACGGTTCCTGCCTTAGGTGTTGGCATGAGTCCGCGAGGTCCCAGTACGCGAGCAATAGAACGAACCGATTTCATTGCAGTTGTTGTGGAAAGAGCAACATCGAAGTCAGTCCAGCCATCTTTGATTTTGGCTATAAGGTCCTCCAGACCGGCGTGGTCTGCCCCTAGCTTCAGTGCCTCTTCTGGTTTTTCGGTGAAGACAAGAACTTTTACATCCTTTCCGCTACCATGGGGCAACTTAACAGTACCACGGACGGATTGAGATGATTGCTTAGGGTCAACACCTAAACTAATCGAAAGTTCCACAGACTCATCAAACTTTACCTTATTTTGTTTAGAGATCCCGTCTAAGGCTTCCTGCAAATCATAATCCTTAGTCTCTGAAATTCCTTCACTGGAACTTAAATACCTTTTGCTTCTTTTCTTCATAATACTCTTTAGGGTGTAACTTCAATCCCCATGCTCCTTGCAGTTCCTTCAATTATACGACACGCAGCTTCTTCGTCGTTAGCATTTAAATCATTCTGTTTAGTTTTAACGATCTCTAGCACTTGTTGCTTGGTGACTTTGCCCACTTTATCGCGATTGGGTACGCCTGAACCCTTTGCAAGACCAGCTGCTTTCTTTAGAAGAACGGCAGCAGGGGGAGATTTAAGAATAAATGTAAATGAACGATCAGCATAAACTGTTATTTCAACTGGCAAGATCATGCCGGGTTGATCTTTCGTTTTAGCGTTAAATTCCTTACAAAAACCCATGATGTTAACACCTTGTGCACCTAATGCTGGTCCAACGGGAGGTGCAGGGTTAGCGGCACCCGCGGGTAATTGAAGTTTTATAAGTCCTACTGCTTTTTTAGACATAATTTTAAATGAGGTCGGTTACTCTTCCTCTGCTTTCTCAACTTGCCAAAATTCTAGCTCCACAGGAGTGAATCTGCCAAAAATAGATACAGAAACTTTAAGGGTACCTTTTTGGGGATCAATTTCCTCTATTTCCCCAGTTAAGTTTAGAAACGGTCCGTCGAGTATTTTTACGACTTCTCCAACTGCAAATTTTACCTTGGGAACTTCTTTACCTTCTGCCTCGTTAACCTGTTTAAGGATTCGGCCAATTTCGTCATCAGCCAAAGGTGTAGGATTTTCGCGACCAATAAAATTTATAACTCCGTCAGTTTCCTTGATTTTATACCACGGTTTCTTTTTAAGATTACCAACTTGATCAAACAGCTTCATTTCAACAAAGACATAGCCAGGGTAAAATTTTCTATCCCGCTGTTTTTTCTTACCATTCTTTACCTCTGAGACAGTCTCTATCGGTACTAAAATCTCGCTTAAACAACCGGCAAATTCTTCGTCCTCTTCTTTGTATTTAGTGAGGTACCTTTTTACCTTGTCCTCATGGTTAGATAAGCACTGAAGTGCATACCATCTTGCATCGGTAGTGGTTGTTGTACTCATCAGAAAATCAGGAACGAATAAGCATAGTAAGCAACTCTACGCAGTTTGTAAGAGAGAAGTCAGATACCGAGATAAATAGTCCCAATATGGCAACACCGGCAATAACAACTACGGTTGAACCTCGTAACTCTTCGAAATTTGGCCAAGAAGCCTTACCTAATTCTGAAAGGGTTTCCTTGTAAAAGGTTCGAATTTTTTGAAAGGGGTTCATTAATGTTGTGTTATACTTGAAACAGTGGCGGGAGAAGAGGGACTCGAACCCCCAGCCTACGGTTTTGGAGACCGGTGCTCTACCAATTGAGCTATTCTCCCAGCAGTCTGTGTAGAAATGTGGTATCCTTAAACAATCTCGGAAATATTTCCGGCACCGATAGTTCTACCACCTTCGCGGATAGCAAAACGTTGTCCGGACTCCATAGCGATTGCTTTTTGAAGCTCAATTTCAACAGTCAAGTTGTCACCTGGCATTACCATCTCAACACCATCAGGAAGTTCAACAATTCCGGTTACATCGGCAGTACCGAAGAAAAACTGTGGGCGATATCCTTTAAAAAACGGAGTATGCCTACCACCTTCTTCTTTGTTCAAAACATAAATCTGGGCTTTTGCTTTTGTGTGAGGCTTGATACTTCCGGGTGCTGCTATTACATGACCTCTTTGAATATCAGCTTTTTCAATACCACGAAGTAATATCCCGACATTGTCACCAGCTTGTCCTTCACCCAATTCTTTTCTAAACATTTCAACGCCAGTACATGTAGTCTTGCGAGATTCACCTAGACCTACAATCTCGATCTCATCTCCTACCTTAACAATCCCACGTTCAATTCTGCCGGTTGCAACAGTACCTCTACCAGTGATTGTAAAAACATCTTCGACTGACATGAGTAATGGCTTATCAGTATCTCTAACAGGTTCAGCAACTTCTGAATCGATTGCATCCATAAGTTTTTGGATAGCACCTAATCCAAGCTCACTGTCTTCATTCTCGAGTGCTTTTGTAGCAGATCCTCGAATGATTTGAGCGTTGTCGCCATCGAACTCATACTTGCTAAGAAGATCTCTAATTTCCATGTCAACCAACTCAAGAAGCTCCTCGTCATCACCAGACATAAGATCGCATTTGTTAAGGAAAACAACAAGATTAGGAACATCAACTTGACGGGCAAGTAGGATATGCTCTCTTGTCTGAGGCATAGGCCCAGTAGTTGCATCAACCACAAGAATCGCTCCGTCCATTTGGGCAGCACCTGTGATCATGTTTTTAACAAAATCAGCGTGTCCTGGGCAATCCACATGGGCATAATGTCGGTTGTCAGTTTCGTACTCAACGTGGGAAACTGCGATCGTTACAATTTTGGAGGCATCGCGAACGGTTCCTCCTTTGGCGATATCCGCATAGGATTTAACTTCAGCTAAACCCTTGTTAGCTTGTGCGTGAAGAATTGCTGTGGTTAAAGTGGTCTTTCCATGGTCGACATGTCC
>Ga0181607_10002069_pt1 | contig 17772 bp, 19 predicted proteins | sample 041ome_9_FD_132420 | JGI IMG/M metagenome (GOLD analysis project Ga0181607, IMG submission 132420) | Coastal salt marsh microbial communities from the Groves Creek Marsh, Skidaway Island, Georgia - 041413US metaG (megahit assembly) | ecosystem: Environmental > Aquatic > Marine > Intertidal zone...
AACGCCATCAGTCTTGGAACGGATCAGTGACAAGGATGGTGTCGTCCCGCTCGGGCGAGGTCGACAAAAGCGCCACAGGGCATTCGATCAGCTCCTCGATACGGCGCACGTATTTGATTGCGTTTGCGGGCAGATCCGCCCAGCTGCGCGCGCCTTCGGTGCTTTCGGTCCAACCCGGGACTTCTTCATAGATCGGGGTGCAGCGTGCTTGTTCATCTGCCGCTGTGGGCAGGTAATCCATACGCTTACCATCCAAATCATAGCCAACGCAGATTTTCAGCGTTTCAAAGCCGTCCAAAACATCCAATTTGGTCAAGGCGATGCCCGTCACGCCAGAGGTCGCGCAGGTTTGACGTACCAAGCACGCATCAAACCAACCACAACGACGCTTGCGGCCCGTGGTGGTACCAAATTCATGGCCGCGTGTGCCCAAACGGTCACCATCATCATCCAACAATTCGGTCGGGAAAGGGCCTTCGCCAACGCGGGTTGTATAGGCTTTTACAATGCCAAGTACAAAATCAATGCCACCCGGACCGATGCCTGTTCCCGTGGCCGCCTGGCCCGCAATCACATTTGAAGATGTGACAAACGGATACGTCCCGAAATCAACGTCCAATAACGCGCCTTGCGCACCTTCGAACAAGATACGTTTGCCGGCTTTGCGTTTGTCGTTCAGCACCTTCCAAACAGGAGCTGCATATTTCAAAACCTCTGGCGCGATGTCCAACAGCTCTTGCACCAATTGCTCACCGTTCACCTCGTCCATACCCAAACCACGGCGCAGCGGGTTGTGATGGGCCAACAAACGACCCACGCGGGTTTCAAGTGTCGCGCGATCTGCCAAATCTGCAACGCGCACAACGCGGCGGCCCACTTTATCTTCGTATGCTGGACCGATACCGCGGCCTGTGGTGCCGATCTTGGCGACGGCACTTACAGATTCGCGGGCGCGATCCAATTCACCATGCAGCGGCAGGATAAGCGGAGTATTTTCAGCAATCATCAACGTTTCGGGGGAAATATCCACGCCCTGTTCACGTACTGTCGCAATTTCTTTGACCAAGTGCCAAGGGTCCAAAACGACACCATTGCCGATAACGGACAATTTGCCACCACGCACGACGCCAGACGGCAACACATGTAATTTGTACACGGTGCCATCAATGACCAAAGTATGGCCCGCGTTATGACCGCCCTGAAACCGCGCGACCACATCGGCGCGTTCACTCAGCCAATCGACGATTTTGCCTTTGCCTTCGTCGCCCCATTGCGCACCGACCACAACCACGTTTGCCATGTCTGACCTTTCTGACTCGTGTCTTCAAACCCGCGCTCATATAGCGCCGCTTTCACATAATTGGAACCATCAAATTGACGCAGCGCAAAACTTAGTCCAAACTTTTGCGTAAAGTGAGTGTTTATTGGTTTTTTTAACATGCGGTTTTTGTTGCATTGGTGTTTTGCGTTCGGCGTACTGAGCGCGACTTATAATCCGACACGTTGGAATTTTTCGATCTGGGCCTTACAAAACTGGCCTGATCAAACCGCAAAAGTGTTGAGCATCGGCGCATTATTACTTGGTCTCTACCTTTTGTATCTGTTTTTCATCGTCAAAGAGCTAGGCTGGTTCGGCCTATTGATCGTTACCTTGCCCACATTGATTTTTGTTGCTGTCGTGGGATGGGCCCTAATGTATTGGAATATATTTGATGTGTCGCTTCCGGACAGTGTTGCGTAGGCCAGTATCGGCGTCATAGCCTTTGTATTGGCAAGCGCTCAGGCCATTTTCATCGAAAGAGTTGAAATACAAAGTCAGGTTTACAAACGGATATCACGTCGTTGAGGTCCCGTTTTACCATCGTTCAGTCATTCTACCCTTGCCCCCGAAGGAATTCTTGCCTATCTAGCGGCTGAAACTCTTACTATGCGGGGCGCTATGGAAAACGTCGTACTTACCATTCACCTGATTTTGGCACTGGCTTTGGTCGGCATTGTTTTGCTGCAACGCTCCGAAGGTGGCGGCCTGGGTATGGGCAGCGGCGGCGGTGATGGCGTTCTTTCCAGCCGCAGCGCAGCGACTGCGTTGACTAAAATGACATGGATTTTGGCGATTGGATTTATCATTACGTCTATCAGCCTTACCATCATTGCGGCGCAAAAATCAGCTGGATCATCCATCTTTGACCGTTTGGGCACATCTGCGCCTGTGGAACAACCTGTTCCTGGCCTGCCAGACGTTCAAGACCTGTTGCCACCCTCTGCAGACGGTGCAACCCCGTTGGTCCCAAGCGCCAACTAATACACTACCTATTGGGTAAGTTAAAAAGATCGCATCATTATGTTGCGGTCTTATTGCAAAATTTTTGCGAATCCTTTATGACTTAAATCCCGTGATGCTGCGATTCCTAAACGCGGCAGAATGATCATTTTGGGTTCGTATAAACCATAAAATTCACGGGAGCGTTCAAGCGCATGGCAAGATACATATTCATCACAGGCGGTGTTGTTTCATCTTTGGGTAAAGGATTGGCCTCAGCCGCCTTGGGTGCATTGTTACAAGCACGCGGGTACAGCGTGCGTTTGCGGAAACTTGATCCATATCTGAACGTAGATCCCGGCACGATGAGCCCGTTTGAACATGGCGAAGTGTTCGTGACAGACGATGGTGCAGAAACCGATTTGGATTTGGGCCATTATGAACGTTTCACCGGTGTCGCAGCACGGACAACCGATTCTGTTTCGTCAGGTCGTATTTATTCAACCGTTCTGGAAAAAGAACGCCGCGGCGATTATTTGGGCAAAACGATCCAGGTGATCCCCCATGTCACCAACGAAATCAAAGATTTTTTGAAAATCGGCGAAGACGAAGTGGATTTTATGCTTTGTGAAATCGGCGGTACTGTTGGTGATATCGAGGGCCTGCCCTTTTTCGAAGCAATCCGTCAATTTTCCCAAGATAAACCGCGCGGTCAGTGTATTTTCATGCATCTGACATTGTTGCCCTATGTCAAAGCGTCGGGCGAATTGAAAACAAAACCAACACAGCACAGCGTGAAAGAACTGCGGTCCATTGGCATTGCGCCTGATATTTTGGTGTGTCGCTCCGAAGGTCCAATTCCAGCGAAAGAACGCGAAAAGCTGGCTTTGTTCTGTAACGTGCGACCAGATTCCGTCATCGCAGCACAGGATCTGAAATCAATCTACGAAGCGCCGTTGGCCTATCACCGTGAAGGTCTGGACCAAGCAGTCTTGGACGCGTTCGGTATTTCACCCGCGCCAAAGCCTGATTTGTCACGTTGGGACGATGTTGCGGATCGAATCTACAACCCTGAAGGCGAGGTTAAAATCGCAATCGTGGGCAAATACACCCAGCTAGAGGACGCCTATAAATCCATCGCCGAAGCGTTGACGCATGGCGGGATGGCCAACCGTGTCAAGGTCAATATCGAATGGGTCGATGCCGAAATTTTCGATAAAGAAGACCCTGCCGTTTACTTGCAAGGGTTTAACGCAATTTTGGTCCCCGGTGGCTTTGGCGAACGTGGCACCGAAGGCAAAATCAAAGCGGCACAATTCGCGCGTGAACACAAAGTGCCGTATCTTGGCATTTGCCTAGGCATGCAAATGGCCGTAATCGAAGCCGCGCGCAACGTGGCAGGTTTGACTGATGCGGGATCGGAAGAGTTTGACCATGAGGCTGGGAAAAAACGGTTTGAGCCAGTTGTATACCATTTGAAAGAATGGGTGCAGGGCAATAAAACGGTTGAACGCAGCGTGGGCGATGACAAAGGTGGCACCATGCGTTTGGGTGCCTATTCCGCAACCTTGGCCGAAGGGTCCAAAGTGGCCGAAGTGTACGGCACCTGTGACATCGAAGAACGCCATCGTCATCGGTATGAAGTTGCGATCAAATATCGCGATCAATTGGAAAAAGCAGGTTTGCGTTTTTCTGGCATGTCGCCTGACGGCAGCTTGCCTGAAATCGTTGAATGGGTCGATCACCCTTGGTTTATTGGTGTTCAATTCCATCCCGAACTGAAATCGAAACCTTTTGACCCGCACCCCTTGTTCAAAGATTTTGTTCGCGCCGCAAAAAGCGACGAAAGGCTGGTATAATGGGGACATCAGGCGCGGTGTGTAATATGCACCTTGCCGCGCCGAATGTATGGCCTATGTTTGATAATGAAAGCGCGACCGGCTGGAAACTCTGATGCTGTCTTATCAACATATTTATCATGCGGGAAATCTAGCTGATGTCCAAAAACATGCCGTTTTGGCGTGGATTTTGGCATATATGACGCGCAAAGATAAACCGATTTCCTATATTGAAACGCATTCTGGTCGCGCGGTTTATGATTTAACTGCGACCGAGGCACTTAAAACCGGCGAAGCCGCTCAGGGAATTCAACGCCCTGATATCGCCGCATGGTTTGACTCGGATCACCCTTATGCAAAAGCCTTGCATAAGGTGGCCTCTGATCACAGTGGCAATCATTACCCCGGATCGCCGAAAATTGCCGAAACCCTGCTACGCGAACAAGATCAGCTTCACTTAGCGGAACTGCACCCGCAAGAAGCGCATGCATTAGAAATTGCGATGGGGCGCACCGCAAAAGTCTATCAACAAGACGGGTTTGGCCTTGCACAGTCACTCTGCCCACCGACGCCAAGACGTGGTGTTTTGCTGATAGATCCAAGTTATGAAATTAAATCAGATTATGACACAATCCCCACTTTTATGACGCAAATTTCCAAAAAATGGAACGTCGGCACGATTGTCCTTTGGTATCCGGTGTTGATAGACGGCGGCTATTCCCAAATGGTACATAAATTGAAACGGGCCTTTCCAGATGGTATAGATCATCGCGTCGGGTTTCCACCCGCGCGTCAGGGCCATCGCATGATTGGATCGGGATTGTTTATTGTCAACGCGCCCTATGGATTGCATGATGAACTTGCGCGTCTGTCAAAATGTTTCGCGCGATTAACGAAAAAGGATTGACCATGCCAAAGGCTTATTGGGTGGCCCATGTCACCGTTGATGACCCAAAAGTTTACGAAGACTACCGCGCAGCAAACGCAGTCGCATTCGCAAAATATGGCGCAAAGTTTGTGGTTCGCGGTGGCGTTCAGGAAATTTTAGAAGGCTCATCGCGCCCGCGTACCGTCGTCATCGAATTCAAAGACTTGGAAACAGCAAAAGCGTGTTACAATAGCCTTGAATATCAACATGCGCTGTCGATCCGTCAAACCGTATCAAGCGGCGATTTGGTCATTGTTGAAGGGTACGATGGATAATGTTTGGTACCTTTCTAAAATCCCTTTTGGCTCCTGCGCCCGCCCCTTTGACCACCGAGGATGCACAACTCGCGCTATGTGCGCTCTTGGTTCGTGTGGCAAGATCTGATGAAAACTATGCGCCATCCGAAATTGCACAAATCGATAAGGTGATGATGACGCGCTACGGCTTTGATTCAGCCCGTGCGGCACAGCTGCGCAAAAGCGCCGAGACTTTGGAACAAGAGGCTCCAGATACTGTACGCTTTACGCGCGCATTGAAAGACGCGGTACCTTATGACCACCGTATTGGCGTGATCGAGGCGCTTTGGTCCATCGCGCTGGCCGACGGTGCCCGCGATGCGGACGAAGATGCCGTCATCCGTCTTGTCGCAAACCTTTTGGGCATCACAGATGTCGAAAGCGCGACCGCCCGCCAGCGTGTGATGAAATGATCGCCACTTTACCGATGTATGATTTCGCCCATCTGCGGAACACAACAGATCGTTTTTGGCGTCTTATTCAGACCGAATTGAAAATGGGGCCAACACATCTGACGCGTCAGGACGATCTGTGGTCGATGTGGACGTCGCCTGATCTGGTGTTGGGCCAAACATGTGGCATGCCATTTAGAACGCGCCTGCGCGATCAGGTGAAATATGTGATTACACCCGACTTTGGCCTAAAGGGATGCCCCCCGGGGTTTTACAATAGCGTCTTGCTTAGTCGCGAGAACATCACAGACCTTGCGCAGTTGGATGGTAAAACGATTGCCTATAACGAAAGCCTGTCACAATCTGGATGGGCAGCACCGATCTCGTTTTTATCCAAACACGCGATAGCGCCGAAAGCAGCCGTTAAAACTGGAGCACACATAAACTCGATGCGGGCAGTTTTATCTGGCACTGCCGATTTTTGTGGCGTGGACGCGCAAACCTTTGCTTTGATCTGCAATATGACCGACGATTTTAATGATTTACGGATTTTGGCGCACACGGAACCCACACCAGGACTACCCTATGTTTGCGCCTTGCGCTTTGATCCAAAGGGGGTCGCCGATGCCGTCCTACGCGCCTATGAAACCTTGGATGGAGCGGATAAATCATCCCTGCGGCTAAAGGGTTTTGTGCACATCGATACCGCGCATTATTTTTTGGTTCCTTCCCCAACGTCACCTGACAAAATGTTCGATTAAACCAGCCATTTGTCCAAAAACTTGGCGTTTTAGGCGTCTTTGAACATTGCAAACTGACAAAATTTCAGACCTATTTGATCAAACAAAAAACAGGGAATCACGTGTCGCAAAATACACCCGTCATAGAGATCCGAGGACTGCACAAAGCCTATGGAAACTTGGAAGTATTAAAGGGTGTAGATATTCGTGCCCAGCGCGGGGATGTCGTATCGCTCATCGGTTCGTCGGGTTCAGGAAAATCAACTTTGTTGCGATGCTGTAATCTGCTTGAAGACAGCCAAAAAGGTGAGATCCTGTTTAACGGCGAACCAGTCCTTTGGAAAACGTCAGGGCGCGATCGCGTTCCATCAGATCGCGCGCAAGTCATGCGCATCCGCACAAATTTGTCGATGGTTTTCCAACAATTTAACCTGTGGGCGCATATGACGATACTGGAAAATGTTATGGAGGCGCCTGTCACAGTTCTCGGGCGGCCCAAAGACGAAGTCGAAGCTGCCGCGCGTGGATATCTGGAAAAGGTTGGGATCGGCGATAAATGCGATGTCTATCCCGCCCAGTTGTCGGGTGGACAACAACAGCGCGCAGCAATCGCACGTGGGCTTTGTATGGAACCGCAAGCGTTGCTCTTTGATGAACCCACATCAGCGCTTGATCCAGAGTTAGAGCAAGAGGTGATCCGCGTGATCAAGGACCTCGCTGCTGAGGGACGCACAATGTTGATCGTAACGCATGACATGAAAATGGCGGCAGATGTATCAGATCATGTGGTGTTCCTGCACCAGGGCCGCATAGAAGAGGAAGGCGCGCCAGAGGCATTGTTCGGGCAGCCAAAATCTGAAAGATTACAGCAATTCTTAAGTTCAACACAGGCGTGAGGACGCCTTTTTTTGGGGAGAAGACCATGAAAAAACTAATCCTAGGAACTACAATTCTTGCGCTGAGCGCAGGCTTTGCAATCGCAGGCGGCCATTCTGTTGTCCGCATGGGCACCGAGGGCGCCTACCCTCCATACAACTACATCGATGACAAAGGCGAAGTTGCTGGTTTCGAGCGTGAATTGGGCGACGAACTCTGCGCACGTGCCGAATTGACATGTGAATGGGTCACAAACGATTGGGACAGCATCATCCCGAACTTGGTATCTGGAAACTATGATACCATCATCGCAGGCATGTCGATTACTGACGAACGCAAAGAAAAAATCGATTTCACTACAAATTACACACAACCTGATCCATCTGCTTATTTGGCGATGTCCGAAGGTGTTGACGTTGCAAACGGCGTCATCGCAGCACAAGCAAGCACAATCCAAGCAAGCTATATCGCGCAATCTGGTGCAACATTGATCGAATTTGCAACACCAGAAGAAACAATCGCAGCTGTTCGCAATGGCGAAGCGGATGCGGTCTTGGCGGACCGTGCATATCTGGAACCAATCGCAGCAGAAGGTGGCGATTTGGTCATGTTGGAACAAAACGTCCTGATTGGTGGTGGTGTTGGCATGGGTATCCGCAAGTCAGATACAGAACTGCGTGATAAATTCACCGCAGCGATCGAGTCAATGAAAGCAGATGGTTCATTGAATGCTTTGATCGCAAAGCACGGTATCGGCGAACCGTTCTAAGCTGATCCTAATTGGGGGGCCCAAAGTGCCCCCCAAACCAAAAAAAATGTCAAAAAAAATCATCATAATCGGCCAAGGCATCATTGGCGCATGCACTGCGTATACTCTTGCGCGCGCGGCTCCTGACTATGAGATTGTGTCGATCGCGGCACACCCGATCGCAAGTGGCGCATCGGCAAGCGGTGCATCGTGGGGATGGGTGAATGCGCACACTGATAATGATGAAGAGTATTTCAATTTCCGCAACGCATCACGATTGATGTGGCATGATCTAATTGATGAGCTGCCAAAGCTTGCGGCGCAAATCTCGCCCAGTTTGGTGTTTGATCTATCAGATGACGCAATGAAAACGACACAGGCACATCATGCTGATTGGGGCTATCCAATCGCACTTGTAGAGCGGGCACAAATTTTAGAGCATCTCTCATTGTTTCGCGGCGCACCTGATTTGGCGCTTTTAACTCAGGGCGAAGTTGCTGTGGAAACTGAGCTTGCCGCGCATCATCTGTTAGAAAGATCCGGCGCGACAAAAGTTATCGCACAGGTTCACGCGTTAATCCCGCATGGATCGCAGATAAAAGCGGTTATGACGGATCAAGGTCCAATTGCCGCTGATCACGTCATCCTTGCGGCGGGGCACGGATCACCTGACATATTACGCAGTGTTGGGGTCGAGTACGCGCTGGATCAGTCATTTGGACTAATTGTTCGCACTCAGCCAGTGCAAAAATTTCTTGCAACTATGATCATGGGCATGGACTATCACGTTCGACAATGCAGAGATGGTTCACTGTTGATTGGCGGGGCCTTTGACCAGCATCAAACATCAGGTATTGATTATGAACGCGCCGCGCAAAGCCTTTGTGCGGCGGTAGAAACCGCCTTTGATCTTGATGCCATTGGCATGGAAAAGCTCGTGATTGATCGCTTTACGATCGGCAAACGCGTTTTGCCCTATGGAGGGCGCCCGCAAATTGGACGGGTAGGTCACTATGAAAATCTCATAAGTTTGGCGATGCACGGTGGTGTCACCAACGCGCCCATAGCGGCCAAGACAGCCAGTGACCTAGTTTTGGGCCAACCGCGTTGCGCATACAGCACACCATTCAATTTCACCAGAATACGACCATGAGGATGCAACCCGATGTTTGATTTCTGTACCAACCCAGACACCCTTGGTGATTTTCAATGGATGTTGTGTTATCTTACCACGGGCAAGCATATGGGGTTATACATCTCGTTCGGCACTGTTTTGCTTTTACTGGCAATCACTGCGCCTACGGCCCTGCTGTTTGGTTTTGGGGGTGCCGTTGCCGCGCGCTCACGGTTTTTCGTAATTTCGGTCTTTGGACGCGGTTATATTTCGGTCGTGCGCGGGGTTCCTGATATTGCGTTTTTCTTGTTCTTTGTAATCGCACTCGACCAGGGTTTGGAATTTATACGTCACAAGATTAAATGCCCAGACTGGACAGACGCGATATGGCAAGGCAACGATTTTGTCGTCTGCCAAGCCGCAAAATTGCCACTGGGCACATCGCCGCAATGGATACACGAAGTATATGGCTTCGCTCTTGCCGTTTTAACCTTTGCAATTGTTTTTGGCGCATTTGCAGCAAACGTACTGTATGGCGCCATGACTGCAGTTCCCAAAGCACAGATTGAAACAGCCGCCGCTTATGGCATGTCACGACGCCAAACATTTTGGCGGATCATCGTGCCGCAAATGTGGGTCTATGCGTTGCCGGGTTTGGGAAATCTTTGGATGGTATTAATCAAAGCGACGCCTTTGCTGTTTTTATTGGGCATCGAGGACATTGTTTATTGGGCCCGTGAATTGGGCGGAACAAAAACATCCCGCTTTACCGATTACCCCCACGGCGATTGGCGGATGTGGTATTTCCTGATGCTGTTGGTGTTTTACCTCGGGTTTACGAAACTTTCTGAATTGGTCTTGGATCGCGTCATGGCGCGTCTGACATTTGGACAAGCCACCGCAGGTGGCGAAGCACAACGAAAGGCAAACGCATGAGCTGTTGGGACATCATCGCCGATTACGGACTGCGCTCTGTGGGAATTGGCGAACGGCTATTGCCACGCAGTGATTTCACCCTTTGTCATCAATTCACCTTGATTGGCTCGGGTATGATATGGAACATTTATTTCGGGATTTTGGCCTTGATTTCTGGCTTTTTCTTGGCCACGGCGGTGGCCATGGGCAAAGCGTCACGCAATGTCGTCATTCGCAAAGCGTCTGACTGGTTCATTTTTGTCTTTCGTGGGTCGCCCCTGTTTATTCAGTTCTTTTTTGCTTATTTCCTATTTCTCAGCTTAAAAGCCCACATAGACTTTTTCGGTGTCTTCACAGCCGCGTGGTTGGGCGCATTGGTGGTCCTCTTTCTGAACACAGCAGCCTATAGCGGAGAGATATTTTATGGTGCCTACCTTTCAATTCCCAAAGGCGATATCGAGGCAGCCGATGCCTATGGCCTGACGGGATGGGCACGGTTTCGGAGGATTACTTGGCCCACAATGTTGCGGCTTGCTTGGCCTGCTTATACGAACGAAGCCATTTTTTTGTTTCATGCGACAACGTTGGTATTCTTTTCCGGCTTTCCCGCCATTCAGCAAAAAGGGGATGCGTTGTATTACGCAAATTACTTTGCTGACAAGACGTTTAACCCCTTTATCCCCTATCCTCTTTTAGCAGGGTATTTTATTGTCTTGGTCTTGATCGTGATTACGATTTTTGGACTTTTTAACAAAAGGTTAAATAGACATTTACCACAAGAGTCGCGTGCGAAATTACTTTTTCGACTTAATCTCATTCGCTAAATTAACGTAAGGTCACCATTATTAGGAGTAGACAAAAACATCCGCGGGCGCAATAATTTGATCAAATTATGTCCAGAGGATACCATGGAACTCGACCAATTCCTAACGTTTCGGGTCGCCGGATGCGACCTGAACGGGCAGATGCGGGGCAAACGGCTACCCATTAGCGACTATGCAAAACTAAACGACGGCTTAGTGCGTCTCCCTTTATCCGTGATGAACGTTGATGTGTGGGGCGCAGACATCAAAAAATCCCCCCTTGTTTTTGACAGCGGCGACCAAGACGGAATTCTACTGCCGACTGAACGCGGGGTTGTGCCCATGCCGTGGCTTGGGGCACCAACTTTTTTTGTCCCTATGTGGATGTACTGCGAGGATGGCTCACCATTTGCGGGCGACCCACGTCACGCCTTGGCGGCCGTGTTGAAAAGGTACGCTGGGCATGGATGGTCAGTCACGGCGGCAACTGAATTGGAATTCTATCTGGTGGATGATAGCGGCGATCACCTTGCGCCCCCCATAAATCCATTAAGCGGTCGACCCGTTCAAGGCCATGCCTATATGTCATTGCGCCAACTTGACGCGTTTGATGAATATTTTACAGACCTGTATCAGGCCTGTGCAGACATGGGGATTGATGCTCAAACCGCAATTTCGGAAGCGGGTCTAGGTCAGTTTGAAATCAATCTGAACCATACCGATGCAATGCGCGTCGCTGATGACACTTGGATGTTCAAGGCATTGGTGCGTGGACTTGCCCGCAAACATGGCATGGCGGCCACCTTCATGGCAAAACCATTTCAGGGCGAGGCGGGAAATGGCATGCATATGCATTTCTCAATCACGGATCAAAATGGCAACAATATCTTTGACGATGGCTCGGCTTACGGTACGGACAGTTTGCGCCATGCAGTCGCGGGATGCTTGGCGGCAATGCCGGCATCAACGTTGGTCTTTGCGCCGCACGGCAATAGCTATCAACGCCTGACGCCCGGATCACATGCGCCGACGGGTGTGTCTTGGGGATACGAAAACCGAACGGCCGCACTTAGGATCCCAGCGGGCAATCCAAAGGCGCGACGGATCGAACACCGCGTCGCCTGTGGCGATATAAACCCGTATCTTATGTTTAGCCTTGTTTTAGGGGCAGCCCTTAACGGCATCGAACAAAAATTTGCGCCCCCTGCCCCGATCCAGGGCAATGCCTATGAACATGATGTACCACGCCTGCCAACGGATTGGGCGACAGCAATCGAGATGTTTCGTTCAGATCCTTTGGTCGCGCAAATTTTGCCACGGCAGCTTATTGAAAATTATTGTTTGACCAAAGAACAAGAACTTGAGCGGCTTCGCGACATTGCCGCATCAGACCACTGGAAAGTATATCTGGAAACAGTGTAAACTGGGACCAGTGTCAACAAGGACTGCCAAATGAAAATTGGTATTTTAATGACGGGTCACGCACCCGATGAAATTATCGCAAAAAATGGCGATTATGATGCAATGTTCAAACGTCTTTTGGGCAATCGCGGGTTTGATTTTGTACGCTTTGACGTGGTCGATATGGAGTTTCCAAACGGCCCGCATGATGCAGATGCATGGCTGATTAGCGGATCACGCCACGGCGTTTACGAGGATCATCCCTTTATCAAACCTCTGGAAAATTTGATCCGAGATATTTATGCGGCCAAAGTGCCATTGGTGGGCATATGTTTTGGCCATCAAATCATCGCCCAAGCCTTGGGGGGGCATGTCGAGAAATTCAAAGGCGGGTGGAGCGTAGGCTTAACCGAATATGACTTGGGCGACCAAACTGTGGCGTTAAACGCGTGGCATCAAGATCAGGTTATTACTTTACCTGAAAATGCCCGTGTCTTGGCGAGTAACGATTTCTGTCAAAATGCAATATTGGCGTATGGCGATCACGTATTAACCATGCAACCACACCCCGAATTTGACAGCGAAGTGATTGAGGGGCTTATCGAACACCGTGGCAAAGGCAAATTGGACCCCAATATGCTGACGTCTGCGGCAAACCGCTTGAACAAACCAACATCAAGCGCGCCCATGGCTGATATGATCGCCGCGGCGTTAACAAAACAAGCGAGCACATCATGAGCGAACTAAACGACCTTGTCGCCACTTTACCAGAAGCAGCGCGCGCCTATTTAGAGGGCCGCAAACTCGACGAAGTTGAATGTATTATTTCCGACTTGCCTGGAATTGCGCGTGGCAAAGCTGTGCCAGCAACCAAATATGCAAGACAAAGCAGCTTTCATTTACCTGACTCAATCTTTTATCAAACGATTTCGGGTGATTGGGGCGAAGCGGCAGGTGCAGAAGGGTTCATCGAACGCGACATGATCCTAAAACCCGATATTTCAACCGCAACTGCTGCGCCTTGGACAGGTGACTGGACAATCCAGGTCATTCATGACGCATTTGATCGCAAGGGCAATCCGGTGCCTTTTGCACCTCGAAACGTATTAAAGCGTGTTGTAGACCTTTATCATGCGAAAGGATGGAAACCTATTGTTGCGCCTGAAATGGAATTTTATCTGGTCGCGCGCAACATTGATCCCGCAAAACCGATCGAGGCAATGATGGGCCGTTCGGGTCGCCCAGCTGCCGCGCGACAGGCGTATTCAATGACTGCTGTGGACGAATTCGGACCCGTTATCGACGACATTTACGATTTCGCCGAAGCACAGGGATTTGAAATCGATGGCATCACCCAAGAGGGTGGCGCAGGCCAGTTGGAAATTAATCTAAGACATGGAAGCCCCGTCAAATTGGCGGACGAAGTGTTCTATTTCAAACGCCTTATCCGTGAAGCAGCATTGCGTCACGATTGTTTTGCGACGTTCATGGCAAAACCGATCGAAGATGAACCGGGCAGCGCGATGCATATTCATCATTCGATCATCGATATCGAAACCGGTTTAAATGCGTTTTCAGGCCCGCAGGGTGGCGAAACAGATCTATTTTTCCACTTCATCGGTGGTCTGCAAAAATATCTGCCCGCGGCAATCGCAATTATGGCGCCATATGTGAATTCTTATCGTCGCTATGTGCGCAATCACGCAGCACCTGTGAACCTAGAATGGGGGCGCGATAACCGCACAACCGGTATTCGCATCCCGTTGTCGGATGCGAAGGCGCGTCGTGTTGAAAACCGTTTGGCGGGCATGGATTGCAACCCGTACCTTTGTATTGCGGCATCATTGGCCTGTGGGTATTTGGGGATGGTTAACGAAATCTGGCCGTCCAAGCAATATAAGGGTGATGCATACGAAGGCGAAGAGGACGTACCCCGCGTCATGGGTGACGCGCTTGATCTGTTCGAAGACGCCAAAGAATTGCATGAGATCTTGGGACCTGAATTTGCACGAGTTTATTCGATTGTTAAACGCACCGAATACGAAGAGTTCTTGCAAGTGATCAGCCCATGGGAACGTGAACATCTATTGTTAAACGTATGAACCTTTTATTCAGCAACGACAAACGCGGGCACTACCCGTCCAGTTGGTATGCCGCCACTGCGTCCCCTTTGCCGCCCTTTGCGCCGCTTGATGGACAAACACAGGCAGATGTATGCATCATCGGTGCAGGGTTTACAGGGGTCTCAGCTGCGCTGCACCTCGCGAAACTTGGCTATTACTGCGTTGTCCTAGATGCGCAGCGTATCGGGTTTGGCGCATCGGGTCGTAACGGTGGACAATTGGGCATGGGCCAGCGAATGGATCAATGTGACCTGATCAGGTTAATCGGGGATCATAATGCAGATCTGCTGTGGCAAATGGGCCTTGCAGCGCAGGACCTTGTCAAAGATCTGATCGCGGCGCACGATATTGATTGCTATCTAAAGCCCGGCGTTGCCTATTTGGGCAACACAAAATCCGACGCAAACGACCTGCGCAACTATGCAGATTTTTTGAACATGCGATATGGTGGTGATCATATCCATGCGCTTGATCGCGACGCGGGCCATGCACTTTGCCCCAGCCGCGCCTATCACGGTGGCCTAATTGATCAGAAATCTGCCCATCTGCATCCTCTACGTTTTGTCCTAGGAATGGCCAAAGCTGCCATTGATCTTGGTGTGCGTTTTTACGAACAAAGCTATGTCCACGCTGTTCGTGCCGCACATGGCGTGCATCAGGTGCAAACAGATAAAGGTTCGGTCAGCGCGAAACACGTTGTTTATGCAGGCAACGGATATTTGGGTAATCTTGAACGCAAAACTGCATCTAGGGTCATGCCAATCAACAACTTTATCGCGGCGACTGAGCCTTTGGGGGACGCGATTAACGATGTGCTTGCCAAAGATATTGCTGTCGCGGATTCAAAATTTGTGGTCAATTATTTTCGCCTCTCTCATGATGGACGGCTGTTATTTGGCGGTGGTGAAAACTATAGTTATCGTTTTCCAAAAGACATTGCCCAAACAGTTCGCAAGCCGATGCTGGAAATCTTTCCACAGTTGAAAGACGTCAAAATCGATTATGCATGGGGTGGGACGCTTGGGATAACCATGCGACGAATGCCGTTTTTTAGCCGACTGGGCCAAGGCGAATGGTCTGCATCAGGCTATTCGGGTCATGGCTTGGGCACCGCAACACAGGCAGGACAATTGATTGCAAATGCGATTCACGGGGACAGCACTGGCTTTGATGCCATGGCACAAGTGCCCTGCCTGCCCTTTCCGGGCGGTTCAATCGCCAAGACACCTTTATTGGTCTTAGCCATGACGTGGTATAGTTTACGCGACAGGTTTGGTATTTGATTATTTGGCCATCTTGGACAGCTTGTCTTGTAAATCAGCAAGCTGTTGTTTGATGCCTTCTAAATCATCCGCGCTAGTCTTAGAGGACGCATCATTGGGTTTGGCAGTACCCCACGATCCAAATCCACTGGACCATGCATCCATAAACGCCTTTTGCTGCGCTTGCATTGCCTCAAACCCTGGCATAGACGCCAGTGGGTTTATGCTTGTCATGTTTTCCATCATCTTGGATTGTCCATCGCGCAACATGTCAAATGACATCGCTAAAAATTCAGGAACGACAGAGCTGGCCTGCGTCGTGTAGGTCCGAACCAAGTCATTCAGGACATTAACGGGCAGAACATTTTCACCACGGCTTTCGTGTTCTGCAATAATTTGCAACAAATATTGCCGTGTAAGATCGTCACCAGATTTAAGATCAACAATCTGTACGTCACGACCGTCTCGAATGAACCCTGCAATATCTTCAAGCGTGACATAGTCACTGGTTTCAGTGTTATACAAACGGCGGCTTGCATATCGTTTAATAAGTAATGGTTTATCGCCTTCTGCCACGACAGCCTCCCAGAATTGCAGCACTGCGGCAAAGCTTACGCGCTTGCAGAAAAAAAAGAAAGTACCCACATACCCAAGCACGTCGTTATCGCGCGTTATATGTTCAAAATCTCAACAAATTAGGTAATTTATCATGGATCAAACAACTATTGGTTGATTTCGTGCAAATTGTAATCTAAACTACATTATCAGGTAAAATGCGAATATTGCACGGTAAGCTAAAAAACCACGGGGTGATTTTTTCGCAATTGGGGATGGGAAAACGTCGAACATATTTTTTGTAATTTGTTCAAGTAAACGTCTTTAAATTTACAAAAAACGCCGCCATAGCGTTAGGGGAGACGCATTTCGGCTAAAAAGGTAAATAGCGACTTCAATATCGATATTGATGGTTGGACGTTCTCGCACGGCTCGGCAAAATTCAACGCAAGTTCTGGCGTCGATGGCACTGGTGGGATTTATCATAACGACTCTACAAGTAATGACAAATATCTTATCGCGCCCGATAAATTCTTGGGCAACTTGTTTGGCAAATTGTCGACACTCTCGTTCGATCTCGCTCTCAATAGCGGTAATAACTTTGCGACTAAATCCTTATTGCTGACCGGAAATGGCAAGACCATTAAATATGATTTCAAAGTTCAGCCCACAGATGGAACCTATTACACCTATAAGATTGATTTACTGTCACCAACCAGCAGCGTGACACCCGCCATTCTTGAGGGAATTCTTAGCAATGTAACCAAGATACAAATACCGATTGATTATGGGTTTTCATATCCTGCGAATGACGAAGTCTATATTGACAATATAAACCTAGCAGTCGTTTGCTTTACGTCTGGGACCTCGATCGACACCCCTAATGGCGAACTTGCAATAGAAAATCTATGTGTCGGCGACATGGTTTCAATACTAGGTTCAATACCCGCAAGACTTAGGTGGATCGGCAAAAAGACTTTTCTAAAAAACGAACTTGAAGCAAACTCTCATCTTTATCCGGTCCGTATTTGTGCAGGCGCATTGGGTGGAGGGTTCCCACAACGCGATTTATTGGTATCGCGTCAGCATCGCATGCTTGTTACGTCCAATATCGCAGGCCGCATGTTTGGCAAAAATGCGGTCCTCATTTCCGCAATTCGACTTACAGAACTTGATAGGATCTACGTCGATTATGATGTGACAGAGGTTGAATATTTCCATCTACTGTTTGATAAACATGAAATCGTTATTGCCGAAAGCTGTCCATCTGAAAGCCTTTTCACCGGCCCCGAAGCACCAAGGTCTGTTCCGGAGGATGCACGATTGGAAATTTTAGAGATTTTTCCAAACCTGCAATCCAATGCGGTCACCGCCTTATCCGCAGCACATATCCCTTCTACAAAACTCCAAAAAAGGTTAATTTCCCGTCACCGAAAAAATGGAAAACCGATGATTAATGGCCCAATTCAAATTTAACTAAATGGCCAATAGGGATTGCAAATTATACATCCAGTATTGGAA
>Ga0181607_10002071_pt1 | contig 17767 bp, 17 predicted proteins | sample 041ome_9_FD_132420 | JGI IMG/M metagenome (GOLD analysis project Ga0181607, IMG submission 132420) | Coastal salt marsh microbial communities from the Groves Creek Marsh, Skidaway Island, Georgia - 041413US metaG (megahit assembly) | ecosystem: Environmental > Aquatic > Marine > Intertidal zone...
AAGGGCTAGGCCATGGATTATGCAACGCTTTTACAGGTGCTGGATTCCACCGTGCGGCTGGCCACGCCGCTGCTGCTGGCCTGTTTGGCGGGGCTATTTTCCGAGCGGGCTGGCATTTTCGACATCGGGCTAGAGGGCAAAATGCTGATGGCTGCCATGCTATCGGCTGCGGTGGCCTATGTCAGCGGGTCGGTGTGGCTGGGGCTGTTGGCGGGGATTGGCGCCTCGCTCCTGCTGGCTGCGCTGCACGGGCTGGCCTCGATCACCTTTCGGGGCAATCAACTGATATCGGGGGTCGCGATCAACTTTTTGGCGGCGGGGCTAAGCGTGTTGATCGCACAAGACTGGTTTTCCCAAGGCGGGCGCACCCCGTCGTTGACGGGCGGGGCCCGGTTTGAACCCATCACCCTGCCCTTTGCCGATGCCTTAGCCGGGGTGCCCGTTGTTGGCCCGATTTACCAGCAGTTGATCAGCGGCCATACCTTGCCGGTCTATCTGGCATTTCTGTGTGTGCCGCTGACATGGTGGGTGCTGTATCGTACGCGGTTTGGCCTGCGCCTGCGTGCGGTGGGCGAAAACCCAGCGGCGGTGGATACCGCCGGTATCTCGGTGGTGGGGCTGCGCTATGCGGCGGTGATGATCTGCGGGCTGTTGTGCGGCATTGCGGGCGCCTATCTGGCCACTGCGCTGCAGGCTGGCTTTATCAAAGACATGACAGCAGGGCGCGGCTATATCGCGCTGGCGGCGTTGATTTTTGCCAAGTGGCGGCCTTGGTATGCGCTGGGGGCCTGCCTGCTGTTTGGCTTTTTGCAGGCCATTGCGCTGCGGTTTCAAAGCATCGATCTGGGGGGCATCACCATTCCCGTGCAAGTGATGGACGCGCTGCCCTATATCTTAACGGTGGTTATTCTGGCCGGTTTTGTTGGCCGGGCCATCCCCCCGCGCGCCGGGGGCGAACCCTATGTCAAAGAGCGCTAATAAGGCCAGTTTTCCGCACAAAGTAGGGCCAAACAACCCCTGGCCTGCGTGCAATGGCGTTTTTTAAAATGCCGCGCTTGCAAAATTTAATGCCGTGGCGTTAGGAACAGGCATGCAAATCTACCTGCCCATAGCCGAAGTATCGGTCAACGCCTTCCTCTTGCTGGGAATTGGCGGAATTGTGGGCATTCTTTCGGGTATGTTTGGTGTGGGCGGCGGGTTCTTGATGACACCGCTGCTTTTTTTCATTGGCATTCCACCTGCTGTGGCCGTGGCCACTGGTGCCAACCAAATTGTTGCCTCGTCCGTATCCGGGCTGATGGCGCATATGAAACGAAAAACCGTTGATCTTAAAATGGGCACGGTTTTGCTGTTGGGCGGGCTTGGGGGTGTGGCTGTTGGGGTGTTGGTGTTCAACTTCCTCAAATCACTGGGGCAGGTCGATCTGTTTGTGACGCTTTGCTATGTGGTGTTCTTGGGTATCATCGGCGGGCTGATGTTTGTCGAAAGCCTGCAAGCCATCCGCCGCGCGCGCAACCCCGCCCACAGCCCGACCCCACGCCGCCATAACCGCAACTGGGTGCATAGCCTGCCGTTCAAAATGCGATTTCGCGCCTCGGGGCTATATATCTCGGTTATTCCGCCGGTTTTGGTGGGGTTTTTCGTGGGCATGCTATCTGCGGTGATGGGCGTTGGTGGCGGCTTTATCATGGTTCCTGCCATGATTTATCTGCTGGGGATGCCGACCAAAGTGGTGATTGGCACCTCGCTGTTCCAGATCATTTTCGTGGCAGGCTTTAGCACGCTGTTGCATGCGCAAACCAACTATACGGTCGATTTGCCGCTGGCTTTGTTGTTGTTGATCGGCGGCGTGGTGGGCGCGCAATATGGCACCCGTATCGGGGTAAAGCTGCGCGCCGAGCAGCTGCGCATTTTGCTGGCGATCTTGGTGCTGCTGGTCTGTTTCAAGCTGGCGCTAGACCTGTTGCTTACCCCGACCGAGCTGTTTTCGATCATGCCGCTTGGGGGGCATTGAGATGGTGGTGCGCGCGCTTTTTGCCCTGCTGTTTGCGCTGGCCTTTGCCCCTGCCCCCAGCGCCGCCGAAGAGGTGGTGCTGGGCCTAAGCAAAGACCGGGTTGCCATCACCGCGCGGTTTGATGGATCTGACATCTTGATTTTTGGCGCGGTCAAGCGCGAAGCCGCCTTGCAAGAAGATCCGTTGCGGGTGGTTGTCACCATCGCGGGGCCGTCCGAACCAGTGGTGGTGCGGCGCAAAGACCGAAAGCTGGGCATCTGGGTGAATGCCGCCGCCGTCGAGGTAGATGCCGCCCCCTCGTTTTACGCGGTGGCAACATCTGCGCCTTGGGCCGACAGCCTAAGCGAGGTGGAAGACCTGCGCCACAAAGTATCAATCCCACGCGCGATCCGTTCGGTGGGGGCACCGGCCGAGGCGGGCAATTCCCAAGATTTCACCGATGCGCTGATCCGCATAAGGCAGGCCAATGGCCTGTATCAGGTGGCTGAAAACGCCGTGGATTTTCGCGAACAAACCCTGTTTAGCACCTCGGTTCGTATGCCCTCGAACCTGACCGAAGGCAGCTATGTGACCCGCATTTTTCTAACCCGGGGCGGCACGGTTGTATCGGAATACGAAACCACGATCGAGGTGGATAAGGTGGGGCTTGAACGGCTGTTGTTCACCATGTCGCGCCAACAGCCGCTGGCCTATGGGCTGATGTCGATTGCCATTGCCGTGCTGGCCGGTTGGAGCGCCTCGACCGCGTTTCGGCTGATGCGCCAAGGCTAGGCCAGCGCCGCTAACCGCGCCCGATATAGGGCATTTTGGTGGCCATGATCGTCATGAATTGCACATTCGCTTCAGGGCCCAAATCGGCCATCTGCAGCACAGCGCGCGCCACGTCATCCACATTCATGGTGGGCGGCGGATTATCGGGGTTGGCCGCGATGATCCCTTCCAATAGATCGGTGCGCGCATTGCCGATATCAATTTGTCCGCAGGCAATATCAAAACTGCGCCCATCCAGCGCCAGCGATTTTGTCAGGCCAGTAATCGCGTGTTTTGTTGTGGTATAGGCCACCGAATGTTCCCGTGGGGCATGGGCACTGATCGAGCCATTGTTGATAATGCGGCCCCCCATCGGGGTTTGCTGACGCATCAGCGCAAAGGCGGCGCGCGCGCAATAGAACATGCCATGCAGGTTCACATCTACCACTTGGCGCCATTCCTCTATCGCCAACCCATCGATCGGCGCGGCGCGGCCAAACATGCCGGCATTGTTAAACAATACATCCAACCGCCCCACCGCCGCGTGAAAGGCACCAAATGCGGCATCAACATCTGCCGGGTCGGTGACGTCGCAGGGCAGGATATGGGCATGGGCATGGCCATCTGCCACCGCGTGCAGCGCCTCGGCGCGACGCGCCAGTAAACCCACCTGCCAACCTGCGTGTAAAAACGCCTTGGCACAGGCGGCACCAATGCCTGCGCTGGCGCCTGTGATAAGTATTGATTTCATTCTTCCCCCTCCAATTGCAACGGCGCGGGCGGCGCGCGCAAATCGTCTACAGGCAAAGCACCCGAAGGTTTTGACAGGCGATTGCGCACCACCCAAAACAGCCGCTCTGACGCGCGGGTGATTGCCACATAGGCCAAACGCTTCCACAACGGTTGGCCCGCCTCGCTGCGCCCCATGCGCGCGGCTGCGTATAAATCAGGCGCAAAGACCTGCACATTTTCCCATTGGCTGCCTTGCGCCTTGTGAATGGTCACGGCCGCACCATGCAAAAACGCAGCGCCCATATTGGCGGCAAAGGGGATGAACGGCTCTTCCTCGTCCGGTTTTTCGATTTTCACGATACTGGCAGCCGATACTTGCGGCTCTTCTGCCCCGATGACATGCAGCCGCGAAAACCCGGGCTTTCGCCCCGGCCCCAAATAGATCACCTGTGCGCCCTTGATCAGGCCACGCGCCTCTAGGTCGATGCGTTTCTTGCGGTGTTTAAGCGGCAATTCGATACCGTCGCAAATCAGCGGTTCGCCGGGCAGCAGGGCATCATCGGGTGCGCCATGCACATGGCGAAAGGCCTGTATCAGGCGAATGCGGGTGGCGTTGCGCCACACCAAAACCGGCGAGCGCGCCATCAGATCAACTTCGACCCGTTCGGCCCAAACAACACGCGCGTCGCGGCGCGCGGCGTGCTGAACCATCGTTTCAAACTGCTCGAATGTCAGGGCCGGGTCAGCCAGCGCATGGGCCAAATCCAAAATCGGGCTGTCAGCATCTTGGCGGTGCACGCGCTGCAAGCTCAGCTGGGCGGGGGCAGGCAAGGTTTCAAACACCATGCCGCCGGGGGCGTTCACCGGCGCCAGCTGCGCCGGATCGCCAAATAGGACCAATGTTGGAAAAATCTCTTTAAGATCATCAAACTGGCGCTCGTCCAACATCGAGGATTCGTCGACAAAGCCCACATCCAGTGGCTCGTCGCGCCGCTTCCAGCCGGTGATAAAATCCGAGCCCCGCAAGCCCGCCGCCGCCAGCGCACCCGGCACCGATTTTTGTGCCTGAAAAAACGCCCACGCCCGTTCCAGCGCCTGCTCGGTCAGGCCCTCGATTTCGGGTTTTTCACCTTGGCCCGTTAGCCATTCGGCGATGCGCTCGTATTCGGGGTCGTAGACGGGGGTATAAAGAATGCGGTGAATGGTGGTGGCCGGCACGCCGCGCATACGCAACACAAATGCCGCCTTGTTGGTGGGGGCCAGCACCGCCAAACTACGTTTGTCGCGGCGTTTTTTGCTTTCGTAATCGCCCGATACAACCTCGACACCTGCGGCTTGCATGTCTTTGACCAAATGCGCCAACAGCATGGTCTTGCCCGAACCAGCCTTGCCCAACACCGCCAGCACGCGGGTTTTACCCTCGGTTGCGGGCGATAAAGACGATTGCAAAAGATCGATACCCATACTGCGCATCGCCTCGGCGATACGGTCATAGGCCACGGCCTGATCATCGGAAAATTGCAGGGCGGTTTCAGTCATGGCGCGACACTACCCCGCCCCGGGGCCAAGCGCCAGACAGGCCATGCACCGGGCCCAAAAGATTGGGGCCCACACATGGCTGTGCAGGCCCCGAAACCAGATCTGTGGCACGCTTACTTGCGGCCTGCCTCCAAAACATCTTCCAACGTGCGCAGGCCGGTTTTTGGGGCCTGAACCAACACCGCCATATTGCCGGGCTTGTGCTGGTTACGCAGCATCATCGTATGCGCCTGCGGGATCTCGTTCCACGGGAACACCTCGGACATACACGGATCTAGGCGACGCTCGATCATCAAACGGTTGGCGCTGGCGGCCTGTTTGAGGTTGGCAAAATGCGACCCCTGCAAGCGCTTTTGGTGCATCCACATGTACCGCACATCAAAGGTGCAGTTGAACCCAGACGTGCCCGCGCAGATCACCACGATGCCGCCCTTTTTCACAACCAAGGTAGAAACGGGGAACGTGGCCTCGCCAGGGTGTTCAAACACCATATCCACATTCACACCTTTGCCGGTGATATCCCAAATCGCCTTGCCAAATTTCCGCGCTTCTTTCAGCCACTCGTTATATTCGGGGGTGTTCACCGTGGGCATCTGCCCCCAGCAATTGAAATCCTTGCGGTTGATCACGCCCTTGGCGCCCTGATCCATCACAAACTGGCGTTTGCTTTCATCCGAGATCACACCAATCGCGTTGGCACCTGCCGTGTTGGCCAGCTGAATGGCATAGCTGCCCAAACCGCCCGAAGCACCCCAAACCAGCACGTTCTGGCCGGGCTTCAATTCGTGTGGGTGGTGACCAAACAGCATGCGATAGGCCGTGGCCAGCGTCAGCGTGTAGCACGCGCTTTCCTCCCAAGTCAGGTGCTTGGGGCGGGGCATAAGCTGCTGGGCTTGCACGCGGGTGAATTGCGAAAACGACCCATCGGGCGTTTCATAACCCCAGATTCGCTGGGTGGGCGAAAACATCGGGTCGCCGCCGTTGCATTCTTCGTCATTGCCATCGTCTTGGTTGCAGTGAATGACAACCTCGTCGCCAACCTTCCAGTTTTTGACTTTGTCACCAACCGCCCAAACGATACCCGACGCGTCAGAACCAGCAACGTGATAGGCGGCTTTATGGCCATCAAAAGGCGAGATCGGCACGCCAAGCCCGGCCCAGACACCGTTATAGTTCACACCCGCAGCCATCACCAGAACCAGCACTTCGTGGCTGTCGATTTCCCATGTCGGCACGACCTCTACCTTGAACGATTGCTCGGGTTCGCCATGGCGCTCGCGGCGGATTGCCCATGCATACATGTTCTTGGGCACATAGCCCAAGGGGGGCATCTCGCCAATTTCGTACAAGTCTTTCTCTGGCGCCTCATAGGGGGCCATGCCGGTTGCGGTGTCCAAAGCCATTTCCAGCCTCCACTGTCAGATCACGCCGCATTGCAGAATCGCGGCTTCTGCAGCCGGAATAAAGACGTCAAAGTAACTTTGCAACAGTATTTGGGTCTTTTTTGTAACTTTATAACCGAGCAGTTGCAGCATCGGCCAAATTCTTGGCGCATCATCGCAAATTCACCGCCCTTGCCCACGCAACACCGGCGGCTGGCGCGGCTGCAGCATGGCCCTGCCCGGCCCCGCGATAGAAAAGCCCGATGCCGCGACGCAGCGAATTGACCTTGGCACAAAATTCCGCTCTATTACCGGTCAACGCAATAAAATTGCCCAATGCTTGATTCCGGAGGCCCCGATGACCCAGCCGCAAAAAGACAAACCTTGGCTTTTCCGCACCTATGCCGGCCACTCTACCGCCGCGGCCTCGAATGCGCTTTACCGCAACAACCTGTCCAAGGGGCAAACCGGCCTGTCGGTGGCCTTCGATCTGCCCACACAAACCGGCTATGACAGTGATCACATTCTTGCGCGGGGCGAAGTGGGCAAGGTGGGCGTGCCCATCAGCCATCTGGGCGACATGCGCACCCTGTTCAGCGACATCCCGCTAGAACAGATGAACACCTCGATGACAATCAACGCCACGGCCCCATGGCTGTTGGCGCTGTATATTGCCGTGGCCGAGGAACAGGGCGCCGATGTGTCCCGCCTGCAAGGCACGGTGCAAAACGACCTGATGAAAGAATACCTCAGCCGCGGCACCTATATCTGCCCCCCCCAGCCCAGCCTGCGGATGATCGCCGATGTGGCAGAATATTGTTATGCCAACGTGCCCAAATGGAACCCGATGAACGTGTGTTCCTATCACCTGCAAGAGGCCGGCGCGACCCCAGAACAAGAATTGGCCTATGCGTTGGCCACGGCCATCGCCGTGCTAGACCAGCTCAAACCCCGCGTTCCAGCCGCCGATTTCCCCGCCATGTGCGGGCGCATCTCGTTTTTTGTGAATGCCGGCATCCGCTTTGTCACCGAGATGTGCAAAATGCGCGCTTTCGTCGACCTGTGGGATGAAATCCTCAGCCAGCGCTACGGTGTCGAAGATTCAAAATTCCGCCGCTTCCGCTATGGCGTGCAGGTCAACAGCCTTGGGCTTACAGAACAACAGCCCGAAAATAACGTCTACCGTATCTTGATTGAAATGCTGGCGGTGACCTTGTCGAAAAACGCCCGCGCCCGCGCCGTGCAGCTGCCCGCCTGGAACGAGGCACTGGGCCTGCCCCGCCCCTGGGACCAGCAATGGTCGCTGCGCATGCAGCAAATCATGGCCTATGAAACCGACCTGTTGGAATATGGCGATCTGTTCGATGGCAACCCCGCCGTCGCGGCCAAGGTCGAAGCCCTCAAAGAGGGCGCTCGCCACGAATTGGCCACGCTCGATGCCATGGGCGGCGCGGTGCAAGCGATCGACTATATGAAATCGCGTCTGGTCGATTCCAATGCCGAACGCCTCAACCGGATCGAGCGGAATGAAACCGTCGTGGTGGGCGTAAACCGGTGGCAGCAGGGCGAGGCCAGCCCCCTCACCGCAGGTGATGGCGGCATTATGGTGGTTGACCCCGCGGTCGAGGCCGAGCAAATCGCGCGCCTGACAGACTGGCGCACACAGCGCGACCAAAACGCCGTGGCCCAGGCGCTGGCCGCCCTGCGCCAAGCCGCACAAGAGGGGCGCAACATCATGCCCGCCTCGATCCAAGCGGCGCGCGCGGGCGTCACAACGGGGGAATGGGCGGCAGAAATGCGCGCCGTGCATGGCGAATACCGCGGCCCCACAGGCGTGTCGAAATCTGTCAGCAATAAAACCGAAGGCCTCGAAGACCTGCGCGCCGCGGTCGATACCGTCAGCGACAAGCTGGGCCGGCGCCTGAAATTCTTGGTGGGCAAGCCCGGTCTGGATGGCCATTCCAACGGCGCAGAACAAATCGCCTTCCGCGCCCGCGATTGCGGCATGGATATCACCTATGAAGGCATCCGCCTCACCCCCGAAGAAATCGTCGCCCGCGCGCAAGCAGAAGGCGCGCATGTGGTGGGCCTGTCGATCCTGTCGGGCAGCCATATGCCTTTGATGGAAGACTTGATGCAAAAAATGCAGGCGGCGGGCTTGGCCCATATCCCGGTGGTGGTGGGCGGCATCATCCCCGATGACGACGCCCAGCGCCTGCGCGATATGGGCGTGGCCCGGGTTTACACCCCAAAAGACTTTGAATTGAACACCATCATGATGGATATCGTCACCTTGGCCGACCCCAAAGATATCGCCGCAGAATAAGGCCATATATCAGGCTGGCAAAAAGGGGGGTGGCATGCCCCCCTTTTTCGTTTCATCTTGCTTTAAATACTCATCACAACAGGGGCCAAAATGACCATCCATATCGGTGCCGCACCCGGCCAGATCGCCGAAACCGTTTTGATGCCGGGCGATCCCTATCGCGCGCGTTGGGCGGCGCAGACCTTCTTGGAAGACCCTGTTTTGGTGAACGATGTGCGCGGAATGCTGGGCTATACAGGCCTGTGGCAGGGGCAGCGTGTTACGATCCATGGCAGTGGCATGGGCATGCCATCGCTTTCGATCTATGCCAACGAGCTGCTGCGCGATTATGGCGCAAAAACGCTTATCCGCATCGGGTCGTGCGGCGCCATGCAGCCCCATGTCGGGCTGCGCGATATCATTTTGGCGCAAACTGCCAGCAGCCTGTCCACCCCCTCGCGCGGCATTTTCCGCGAGCTGAATTTCGCCCCATGCGCCGATTTTGGGCTGCTCTCGGCGGCGGCGCAGGCGGCCAGCGCCTTGGGCATTCGCCCCCATGTTGGGGGCATTTATTCTGCCGATGTCTTTTACGACGAACGCCCCGATCTCAACGAGATCATGGTCCGCCACGGGATCTTGGCAGTCGAGATGGAGGCGGCCGAGCTTTATAATCTGGCCCATCGCCATGGTGCGCGGGCCCTTGCGGTGTTGACTGTCTCGGACCATCTGCAAACCGGCGCCGCCCTGCCCGCGTCTGAGCGCGAGCAAAGCTTTGCCGATATGGTGCAGATCGCGCTGCAAGCGGCCTTTGCCAGCCCTGCCCCTTAGCCCCCGTTACCGGCCATGGCTGCGGTCATAGCCATTGGGCGCGGGGCTTTGCCAGCCTGCCAGCGCATCGGGCGGGGTGGTGAACACCTCGACCAACAGCGGATAACACGCCGCGCTATCCGAGGAATGTTCGGCCGAACAATCGCCGCCTGGGCAGGCAGATAACGCGCCCAGCAGGTCAATTTCGGCAAAGAATTCAAGGTAATCACCGGGGCGCACGGGGCTGGCTTTCATGAAATACTGGCCGGTGTCACGGGTAAAGCCCGTGCACATGAAGACGTTCAGCACATCATGCACCAGCGGCTCGGCACTGGCCAAGGGCAGACCAATTTCATCGGCCACAGCGCGCGTCAGGTTGGAATGGCAGCACTGGTGATATTGGCTGCCCGCCAGCAAATTGCCGGTATAGGGGTCGCAGCGCGTACCGATCACATCGTGGACCGAGCCACCATAAGCATCTTTGCCATACCAGCCCAATGTATCGGCGGTGATGGTCGCCATTGGGCGCAGCATCGGAAAACTGGACCACAACCGCTGCCCGGTGGTGACATGGGTGCCATGCAGCGCGCGGGTTTTTCCGGAATAGAACCGTTCTGCCAAATCATGGGCGTTCCACAGGTTCAAATCGCCCACCTGCGGCCCCTCGACGCTGGTGATACGAAAAAACCCACCCGCAGGCACGTGAAATGTGGCCGCTTGGCGCGGGGGCACCAGCACTTCGGCGGTTTTTTCAGCCGCGGCGCGCGCACGCGCATAAAGCGCCATATCGGGCGTGGGCAGCGTTCCGTTTGGGTAGCAGATCACCGGCGCCACGGCGCGCCGGGCGTCCGCATCGCTGGGCGGTGTGGCGGGGATAGGGGCGGTTTGCATGCGTATCTGGCCTTTGATTGTTGCTGACAAACTGGCGCTTTGGCCCGGCGCTGGCAAGCCCAGAATGCAAAAGGCCAGCCCAACCGGGCTGGCCCTTTGACGTGGCACTGCGCGTCAGATCAGACCGCGCGTTCCAGCATCATTTTCTTGATCGAGGCGATGGCCTTGGCCGGGTTCAGCCCTTTGGGGCAGGTTTTGGTGCAGTTCATAATCGTATGGCAGCGATACAGTTTGAACGGGTCTTCCAAGGCATCCAAACGCTCGCCCGTGGCCTCGTCGCGGCTGTCGATGATCCAGCGATAGGCATGCAGCAGCGCGGCTGGCCCAAGATAGCGGTCGCCATTCCACCAATAGCTGGGGCACGAGGTGGAACACGAGGCGCACATCACGCATTCATACAGACCATCCAGCTTTTTGCGATCTTCGATGGATTGTTTCCACTCTTTCGCCGGGCGGTTGGTTTTGGTTTCCAGCCAAGGCATGATGCTGGCGTGCTGGGCGTAAAAATGGGTCAGATCTGGGATCAGGTCCTTGACCACCGGCATATGCGGCAGCGGGTAGATTTTCACATCGCCCTTGATCTCGTCTAGGCCATAGATACAGGCCAGCGTGTTGATGCCATCAATATTCATCGCACACGAGCCGCAAATCCCCTCGCGGCACGAGCGGCGGAAGGTCAGCGTGGGGTCAATCTCGTTTTTGATCTTGATCAGCGCGTCCAAAACCATGGGGCCGCAACGATCCATATCAACGAAATAGGTATCCACGCGGGGGTTTTCGCCATCGTCGGGCGACCAACGGTAAATTTGGAATTTACGCAGGTTGGTGGCACCCTCTGGCTTGGGCCATGTTTTGCCCACGCGGATACGGGAATTTTTTGGGAGAGTCAGTTGTACCATGCCCATTTTCTCCTTGCATCTGGGCACGGCATCGGCCGGCCCTGTCGTTGCGTATGTGCCCAGATGGGCCGTAGCTGCCCGGGCGCGCTCATTTAAAAAGCCCCCGGTTGGCAATGACCAAATCGCGGATCACACCGATGTCTTTTGGCTTCAGGCCCGTTTTGTTGACCTCGATCATAAAGGCCAGCGCTGCATCGGGCAGGGCCTCGTTTTGCGCGCCGGGATCTTCCAGCTGCGCAATAAGCGCCGCCTCCACCCCTGCGGCCACCAGCAGGGTGCTGCCAGTCAAGCGGCCTTGGGCGCGGTCGGCCTGCATATCGTGAAAGGTCACGGGCGCGGGCGTTAGCGCGGCCAGCTGCGCCTGCAGCGCGGCCCAATCCACCACCAAATGCCGGGCGGGCCAGCTGTCATAGCTGTGCGTGCCCCTTAGTTGTTTGACCTCTTGGTTATGGGCGCTGCGCAACCATGCTTGCGGGTCGCGGATGAAAAAATGAAATTCGTTTTGCGCCTCAGATGCCGCCTCGGCCACCAGTGGCACGATGGACGCGGCATGCTCGAAAATGGTGCCGCTGTCGTCGTGCAGGCGCAGGCCCAGCACATTTTCATCCGACACGATCGCCACGCTATGGCCATCGGCGCGCACCTTGGCCACGAGGCTGCGCACTTCGTCTTGAAAATCAGCGCGGGCGGCGCTGGTTTTGCTGCGCAAAAAGGCCGCGGCCGCCCCGCGCAGGGCCGCTGTCCACCGCCCCCGAGGAAACAGCGCCACCTTATCGCACAGCAGGCGGGCGTTTTTGCGCATCAGCGCTTGCACCGCGGTTGTTCCTGTTTTTTGGAACCCGAAATGCCAGATCATGCGCGGACCGGGCAGCGCTGGCACTGGGGCAAACGCGCTCATGACCGCGCCCCCAACATCACAGACATTGCCCGCGTGTGCGCAAAAGCGCCGCGCGGGCAATGTCTGTTTTGTGCCATGAAACGCGCCAAACCCTTGGTCCTTTTCCGCCTTAGAACGTGCGTGCCTTGGGCGCGATTCTGTCCAATTCGATCCCACCTTCGGCCGGGGTTGTCAGCGGGTCTTTGATGACATCGCGATAAGACAGCGCCACTTTGCTGCCATCCACACGGCTGATCGTATGCACACGCCATTTTTCATCGTCGCGCGTGGTGTGATCTTCGGATGCATGCGCCCCGCGCGATTCCTTGCGCGCCTCGGCGCCAACAATCGTGGCCAGTGCATTTGGCATCAGGTTGGTCAGTTCCAGCGTTTCCATCAGGTCGCTGTTCCAGACCAAGCTGCGATCTGTCACTTTCAGATCGGTCATTTTGCCCGCGATCGCGGTCATTTTCTCGACACCATCAGCCAAGGTTTTATCGGTGCGGAACACCGCCGCATCGGCCTGCATGGTGCGCTGCATTTCTAGGCGCAATTCTGCGGTAGGCACGGCGCCATTGGCGTGGCGCAAGCCATCGAAGCGGTCAAAGGCGGCAGCAACCGAGGCCTTGTTCAACACGGGGTTAGGCGCGTTGCGGTCCACGACTTGGCCCGCGCGAATGGCTGCAGCGCGGCCAAACACCACCAGATCGATCAAGCTGTTGGATCCAAGGCGGTTTGCGCCATGCACGCTGGCACAGCCCGCCTCGCCCACAGCCATCAGGCCCGGGACCAATGCATTGGGGTTGTCTGCGGTGGGGTTAATCACCTCGCCCCAATAGTTGGTGGGAATGCCGCCCATGTTGTAATGCACGGTGGGCAACACCGGGATCGGCTGTTTAGTAACGTCAACGCCTGCGAAAATCTTGGCCGATTCCGAGATGCCGGGCAGGCGTTCGGCCAATGCCTCGGCGGGCAGGTGGCTAAGGTTTAGGTGAATGTGATCACCGTTTTCGCCCACGCCGCGCCCCTCGCGGATTTCCATGGTCATGCAGCGCGACACGTAATCGCGTGGCGCCAAATCTTTGTAGTGGGGGGCGTAGCGCTCCATAAAGCGTTCGCCTTCCGAGTTGGTCAAATACCCACCTTCGCCGCGTGCACCTTCGGTGATCAAACAGCCCGAGCCATAGATGCCTGTGGGGTGGAACTGCACGAATTCCATATCTTGCAAGGCAAGCCCCGCGCGCGCCACCATGCCCCCGCCATCGCCTGTGCAGGTATGCGCCGAGGTGGCCGAGAAATAGGCGCGCCCATAGCCGCCCGTGGCCAGCACAACCATTTTGGCGTTGAACACATGCATGGTGCCGTCGTCCAGCTTCCAGCAGACCACACCTTGGCATTGGCCATCGTCTGACATGATCAGATCGATCGCGAAATACTCGATATAAAATTCCGCGTTGTTCTTCAGCGACTGGCCATAAAGCGTGTGCAAAATGGCGTGGCCGGTGCGGTCGGCGGCGGCGCAGGTGCGCTGCACCGGCGGGCCTTCGCCAAATTCGGTTGTGTGGCCGCCAAAGGGGCGTTGGTAAATTTTACCAGCCTCGGTGCGCGAAAAGGGAACGCCGTAATGTTCCAGCTCGTAGACAGCTTTGGGTGCCTCGCGCGCCAGATATTCCATGGCGTCGGTATCGCCCAACCAATCGCTGCCCTTTACGGTGTCATACATATGCCACTGCCAGTGGTCAGGGCCCATGTTCGACAGCGATGCCGCAATACCGCCCTGCGCCGCCACGGTATGCGAGCGGGTGGGGAACACTTTGGTCACGCATGCGGTGCGCAGGCCCTGTTCGGCCATGCCAAGGGTTGCGCGCAGCCCGGCGCCACCGGCGCCGACGACCACGACGTCATATTCATGCGTCTCGTATTCGTAAGAAGCCATATTGATCAGTCTCCGGTCTTAAAGCGCCAGCTTGGCAATGGAAAACAGGCCCGTGGCCATGGCTGCATAGGACAGGCATGTCACCAAGATCAGCGTGATCTTCTGGGTGCCGCCATGCACGTAATCTTCGATCAGCACCTGTGCGCCATCGTTGAAATGCTTAAAGCCAACAATCATGGTCAGCGCCGCCACAATCGCGGGGAACGGACGGGCGAAATAGGCTGTTACCTCGTCATAGCTGCCACCCAGCGCGGGGCCAAAGGTGAAAACAAAGAGCGGGATCAACAACAACAGCGCCACCGAAGATACCTTCATGGCCCAAAAATGATGCACGCCCGATTTGGCCGAGCCAAGGCCCGCTGCGCGTTTACGATCGGTCATATACCGCATGGTGGCCCCCTTAAACGATTGCGATGGTCAGCACGGTCAGCACGACCGAACCGATCACACAGGCCCAGCCCAGCTTTGTGGCGGCCTCGATTTCCAAACCCATGGCATTATCCCAGATCAGGTGGCGAATGCCTGCCAATGTGTGATACCAAAGCCCCCAAACAGACAGGCCCAGCACCAGATCGCCAAACCAGCTTGTCACAAAACCGTTGGCAAAAGCGAAATACTCTTCGCCCGTGGCCGCAGCCAAGAACCACCAAACGATCATCAAGGCCGACACGATCAGCGCGTTGCCAGTGATGCGCGTCAAGATCGAGGTGATCGAGGTAAGCTGCGGGCGGTAAATAGAAAGATGCGGCGAAAGTGGGCGATTGCCCCGGTTTACATCAGCCATAGCGACGTCCCTTGGATTGCACACGGCGGTATGCGTGCTGTCTGACGGTGTTTTGCCCCTTTTTTTCGCCACTGTCACGCGGCGAAGGGCGGTTCTTTGCAAATATACCGCTTAATTCGTTAAAAATTTTAAATTTTGTGATTACAGCTCTTCTTCATGTGATCACAAAACAATCATCAGCCCGTTCAAGCCCCAATTTGGCCGGCCTACGCCCTGTCCCATCCTTCGTTCGTGGCAACGGCGAGTCTGGCTGGGATTTTAGAGCGGCATCAACGCCCAGTAATCCAGATCCAACAGCACATCGGGCAGGTATTTGCCATCTTCGCCGCGCAGCTGGAAGGGCGCGCCGCCCTTCGTGGCCACAAGGCGCAAACGAATGGCACCAACGCCGGGCGCCGATGTGGGGGCTTTGTCCAGCACCTCGGACCATGCTTTGACGGTCAAACCGCTAAAACATGGGTTGGCATGGGCGCCCGCGTTCAGGCCCGCGATCATTTGCGCATTGGCCAGCCCATTAAACGACAAGGCGCGCGCCATCGAAATGACATGGCCACCGTAAATCAGGCGCTGGCCATCGGGGCGGAAGGTGGCATCAAAATGCACCTTGGCCGTGTTTTGCCACAGGCGCGTGGCCATCATGTGTTCGGCCTCTTCGATGGTGACACCATCGACATGGTCGATTTGCTCGCCGATCTGGTAATCGCCCCAGCGATGCCGCTCGCCCGCTTGGGCAAAATCATAGGCGCTAAAATCCAGCCCCTTTGGAATGGTCAAATCGGCCACATCCAGCGCAGGTTTCAGCTGTGGCACCACCGGCGTGGGCGCGGGCGCATCGAGGTTGTTTTTGCGCACCATAACCCAGCGCACATAGTCCATCACCGTTGTGCCGTGCTGGTTTGTGCCGCGGGTGCGCACATAAACCACCCCGGTTTTCCCGTTCGAGTTTTCCTTTAACCCGATCACTTCGGAACTGCTGCGCAGCGTGTCGCCGGGGTAGACCGGCGCCAGCCAGCGCCCCTCGGCATAGCCAAGATTGGCCACTGCGTTCAGCGATACATCGGGCACAGTTTTGCCAAATACCACATGAAACGCCGCCCAATCATCCAGCGGGCTTTGCGGCAGGCCACACCCCCGGGCAAATTCATCGGAAGAATAAAGCGCATGGCGCGCAGGATAAAGCGCATGGTAAAGCGCGCGTTCACCTGTGCCAACGGTGCGGGGCACCGCGTGTTCGATCACTTGGCCCAGCGCATAATCTTCGAAAAACCGGCCCGGGTTGGTTTTGGCCATTGTTACTGCTCTCCCAGTTTCATGTCGGGGCTGTAGGTGCCGTCCACCTCTTTGGTCACGGCCTGTCCACAGCGCATAACGCCGTTGGCCGCATCAAAGGCGTAGGTGGGGCTGCCATACAGCACCCAGCCTTTGCTCAGCGCGTCGCTGACTTTGTGACAAAACGCCGAGGTGTCATCGGCGGTTAGCAAACGGTATAGTTTCATTGATTTCATCCCGGAAATGGCGAAACGCCCAGCCATGTGTGAATGCCGGCAATCACCCCAAACGCCACCAAGGTTGCAACAACCAAAATGACGTCGCGCATTGGGGCACCCGGGGTGCGCGGCACCCATGGCTCGGCACGATTGATCAAGATCACGGAAATCACCGCCCAAGCCAGCATGCCACCAAACAGCACGATCGAGGCCAGATCGCCATTGACCAGCAAATGCGCAACAGCCCAGATTTTCACGCTGATCAGCATTGGGTGGCGAAACCGCGCCCGCAGACGCCCCTTGGAATGGGCCAAACCCAAAAAGAACACAGCCAGCAGCATCAGAAGGTTGTTCAAATGCGTGGCCCAGACGGGCGGCTGCCAGACGTCAATGACAGCGGCCTGACGATAGCCCCAAATCATCAAAACCAAGCCTGCCAGTGACAAAACGGTCACCAAACCGCGCCCAGCATTGCCCATGCTTTGGCGCAGATCGGGAAGAATACGTTTAAAGAAATGGGCGCCTATCCAAAGCGCCAAACCAAGAACCAGTAGCGTCATGTTATCCTCCGCTATAATGCGGCAACGGCATCTGCCATCGCCAGAATCTTCTTCGCGGTTTCAACATGAAGGTTTTCTACGATTTTGCCATCCACAACCGCCACGCCTTGGCCTGTGCGTTCCACCTCGTCTAGCGCGGCAATCTGGCGGCGGGCCAAATCTATCTCGGCCTCGGAGGGCGAGAAACATGCGTTTGTTACATCCACCTGCGCCGGGTGGATCAGGGTTTTCCCGTCAAAACCCAGATCGCGGCCCTGCTCGCATTCGGCGCGCAGGCCCTCGTCGTCTTTGAACTGGTTGTACACCCCGTCGATGGCCACAATGCCATGCGCCCGCGCCGCCAACAGCAGCGTTTGCAGCGCGTGCATCATCGGCAGACGATCGGCGCGGAAACGGCAATTCAGCTCTTTGGCCAAATCATTGGTGCCCGCCACGAAGCCGCGCATCTGGGGGTGCGCGGCGATTTCAAGCGCGTTCAAAACCCCCAGCGGGGTTTCAATCATCGCCCAGATCGCGCGATCAGGGCCAATAATATCGGCCAAAGCCTGAACATCCGCCGCGCTATTGACCTTGGGCAGCAAGAAAGCATCGCAATCGGCGTCTTTCAGCGCCTGCGCATCCGCAGCGCCCCATTGGCTGTCTAGCCCATTCAGACGGATAATGCGCGCGCGCGTGCCATAGCCACCCTGCGCCAGCGCAGTTTTCAGCGTATCGCGGGCTGCGACCTTGGCATCGGGGGTAACGGCATCTTCGAGATCAAAGATGATTGCATCCACGGCCAGATCCCGGGCCTTTTCAAGCGC
>Ga0181607_10002073_pt1 | contig 17761 bp, 23 predicted proteins | sample 041ome_9_FD_132420 | JGI IMG/M metagenome (GOLD analysis project Ga0181607, IMG submission 132420) | Coastal salt marsh microbial communities from the Groves Creek Marsh, Skidaway Island, Georgia - 041413US metaG (megahit assembly) | ecosystem: Environmental > Aquatic > Marine > Intertidal zone...
CATATTGAGATTCAATACCATCGAATCCAACAATTTCGCCCATTTTACCTCCATTCATCGCAAATTCATCATTATACTCCCATGTTGTTGGTTTTTCATGAGCTTGTCGAACTTGATTATCAATTTTCTGTGTTTCATTAATTACATTCGTTGCTTTTTGGTTTAAAGCTTGGATGGAAGTTGCCTTTAATTCTGTTTCTTTTAAATTATCATGATTGATATTATAGAATTTAAATGTATCTGCTACATTTGATTCAAAATTTGGAGAATTTTCATTAGACAGAACTCCATTCGCTGGAATGACGGGGAATTCATTTTTTTTGTCAAATGTACTTTCTTTTGGATCTTCTTGAGAAAATTCATTCATCTTTTTTATAAATTCTTGATCTTTTTCACTGATTTGAAGAAAATCCATAGAAGGTTGTTTTGGTTCTGTCTTATCATATATTTTTGGTTGATTATCAAAATTTTCTATTTTTTTTCCTATAGTGACACTATAGTCTATATTAATAAGAATTATATGTAATATAAATAATAAAATAAGTGCATGAATAATAACTTTTAAATTCATGTATATAGTATAAAAAGAAAAAATAAATAGGATTTTTCCATTGAATTTAAAAATGAATTTGTTTATTTATACATGGAGGAAATTCAATTTCAATTTCCAGATGAATTTTGTCATTATATTAAATGTTGGAAATATATTCATTCTTTAAATGACAATGTAAAATTATGGCTTCCATATCCCAAAAATTATCAAGAAGAATGTTTTCAATTATTTAAAAATAAAAACGTTTTTTGGTTTACTAACTTAAAATCTAAAATAAAGATAATTGATATTAAAGAAGTAAAAACGAATTACCCTTTGATCAGAATTCGTATAAGAGAAAATGAATTATTTTCTCAGTTAATATCCTCGATTTCTTCACAGTATATATTTTATTATTCAGCTCATGAAACAAAACTTATCCAATATTTTGGAAATATCTATATTTTTTGCCCTCAGCAGAATTTTTATAATAATCATCATCCATATTTTACAAAATGGCTTGCGCTAAGTATTGATAACAGGTTAGATTACTTAAAAATTATAGAGAATGCGGAAGAATTACATATTTTTGAAGAAGAGTTATATTTATTATTGGTAGAACTAAATTTATCTCATATTAAAAATAAATATTTTTATGCGAGGGAAAAAAAACATACACACCCTGAATGGAAGTTTATAAAAATTTTTTGAAAAAAAAGATAAATTGAATAAACTTAAGATAGAATGTAGAATACTGAATAATGACATCTAAGAAATGTATCCAAAAATTAAATGTTCTTTTAGGTGATAAAGATAAATCTGAAAAAATAGAGAAATCAATCTATACATTTTGTGTAGAACAATGCAAATTAAAAAATATAGAACATGAATTTTCTAATACATACTTTGTCCGTATGTATGTAAATAAATTAATGACAATTTATAATAATTTAGATAAAAACTCATATATAAAAAATGTAAGTTTCTATGATCGTGTACTGGATGGAGAAATTGATTTATCCTTAATAGCTTTTTTAACTCCTCAGGAGATGAATAAGGAACATTGGAAAAAGTATATAGACAAGCAAAGTGCCTCTGATGAATTCCTTTATAGTAGGACTGCGGGTACTAAGACTCAAGAGTATAAATGTGGACGTTGTAAGAATAGGGAGTGTACTTATTATCAATTACAAGTAAGATGTAGTGATGAACCGATGACCACTTTTATCAATTGTTTAAATTGCGGAAATAGTTGGAGTTATAATTGATTTAAGGTTTTTTTTTTTATAATATAGATGAATACGTATATCATTATCATCATAAGTATTTTGATTTTAATTATTCTTTATCTCATTTATGTGTGGTTTTTTAAGAAGAAAACTGATACAAGAATGATTGATGCGTCCCCCGTGATACAAGAAGTGGAAGACGAATCCCGTGAATTATTTGTAAACAATGAATTGAAAAATCCATATTTTATTGTATCAATTGATGGTGTAGAGCAAGGAAAGGTAACATTTGAGTTATTTGATGAGATTGTACCTAAAACATGTGCTAATTTCCGACATTTATGTTCAAAGGGCCTTGGAGGTAAAAAAGAAGCTTGTTATAAAAATTCAATATTCCATCGAGTTATACCTGAATTCATGATACAAGGAGGTGATTTTACCAATTTTGATGGGACAGGAGGAAAAAGTATTTATGGGGATAAATTTGACGATGAAAATTTTGAGTTAAAACATAACCAACCTGGTTTATTAAGTATGGCGAATAGTGGACCTAATACAAATGGATCACAATTTTTCATTACATTAAAAGAAACTCCTTGGTTGGATGATAAACATGTTGTGTTCGGTATTTTAATGGGAGGATTTGAGACCATAAAAAAAATTGAATTATTAGAACAAGATGAGAATAATAAGCCTAAAGTAGAAGTAAAAATTATTGCTTGTGGACTAGAATGACCGATTTAGGATATTTTATAGGTTCACTTCCGTGTATTAAATTGATTCAAAATCAATACTATTTTAAAGTAAACAGACCAATTTACATTTATGGAAATGAAAGAAACGATGTATGTATACCATTAGATGTATTCACGCAATCGAATAAAATTAAAAAATACATTGGAGGTGTTTTATTTGAAATCGAATTAAGTTCAGTAGAAGAAGAAGGACATGTGTACGCACGTGTCAAGTATTTAAAAAATTCCTCAATTGGATTTAAGGAAAAACATAAGATTTTACAACATATTACTGCTTTATTAATTGGTAAAGAAGATTTGATTCTTGATTATTCAATTAAAGAATACTTCTTTGAACCTGAAAATCTACCTAAACCAACGTATAGTGATATGGTAAAAACGAGATCGGAAGAATCTTTGTGTGCTGAATTACATGCATCTAATTTTGGGTAATGAAATTCAATTTAAGAAGTAATTCTTTATCATTTATTATGATTCTCAAATTTATAAGCCCAAATCTAAAACATGTACATGGAAAAATTTATTATTTGAATAATAATGAATTAGATAAAAAGAAAGAAGATTACGTATATGAAAATTATTATGTTCCAGTACAATCATTGTATGATATTGATAATGTTATATATAAATGTAAAATAAATAGTTATTCGACTGATGTATTATTTGAATTTGATGATTCTTCATTATTAAATAAAGGAGAATTACAAAAAACAATGAATAGGATAAATAATGAAATTGTAGGTATTTATAACTATGATAAATATTATTCCTTTTCTATTGAATAAATATCTTTTTATAAGATAGAATGAGTAAAGACATCATTTATTATTTAGTATTAGCAGCAAATTTTTTATTTAATTTTGCTTTTATACCATTATTATTTGAAATTTTACAACAAAAAACAACTTCTAATATCCCTTACGTATCGTTATTATGTTTTCTAATTAGTCAGTTACTATTTTTATTCGTAGTATTTTACAAAGATTACTATTTCCATATATTTTTATATTTAGTTGGATTTATCTGTATTGTCTCTATTTTATTTTTAAAAAAATTTTATGATAATAAAAATATACATGTTATCCAAAAATTTGACACATCTGAAGAAAATTAATAAAAATAAATAAACATAAAGAAATATAAATATAAATATATAGTAAGATATGCATAAAATAAATTTATATAAAAGTATTTATAATAGGTTACCTCATTTTTTAAAGAAACATAATCCACCTCCTTTAGGAAGATGGAACACGATTCATTTAGAAGATAAAAAAAGATTATCTGTTTCAGTAAATGCGAATTTAGATCATTGTGGACCCTGTGGAAATGAACATCTGAAGACTATAAAAAAGTAAAAACTATATCTTGTTTTTCAATTAAATTATATATGTCATTTTCATTGTACATAATATTTACCTCATCGTCAAAAAAAGTAAGAAAATTAAGTATAAATTGAAACATATACATAAATTACTATATTTATTCAACCAATATCATTTATATTTTTATTTTTATGAATAGATTATTCATAAAAAATCCTCCTGATGTGAATCGAACACATGACACATGGATGGCATCAAAAAAAACTATTACAGTCCATTGCTCTTCCAACTGAGCTACAGGAGGATTACTTTTATATATTGTTATTTCTTTAAGTACTTTTAGGCGCTAATATAATTTCATAATTTTTATGAGATCCATAAAAGGCATAATATTGTTCTTTTAATACTTGTATTGAGGATATAGTATATTTTGTTTGTTCCTCTAAAAGTTTCAGTATCTCATCATATTCGAAAACATACCCCATCTCATTCGAATGAATTGATTTCATTAGAGAACGATATTTATTTTTAAAATATATATTAAATGTTTGTGACATGGAGATATAAAGAATTAATTCACATTGAAAATAAGAGCTTATAAGAAGAATCTTGTGTAAATATTCAATTGAGCGAATATGAAAAACAACTATTTTATGAAACTTAACATTCATATAGGATGTAATTATTCGATCAAGACTGTAAACAGATAAAAAAATTTTCTCGTTACATTCTTCATTCATTATTTCATTTTTAATAAGGTCGGAAGTTTCTTTTGAATGAAATAAAATGTATAAATTTGTATCAAATTTCTTCAAATGATGGTTAAAAAATAAGGGATTAAAATTATTTTGATTAATGATTAATATTTTTTCAGATCTTTCTTTTAGGAATCTAGGATACATAGATTCATAAAATTCATGAAAAAAATGATTGGAAATATTTATAAGAAAATTCATACTATAAAAAATATAATTTATACTATATATGGACTTACAAGAAAAACTTTTGTCGAAGAATTTTATTATTACTTTTTTAGCTATTTTTATAATTCTTTATGTGGCGATTTCTCTTATAAAATTTATTGGTAACATACCAATCTTATTAATTATTTCCTTTTTAATTACATATTATGTTCAAAGAAATAATTAAAATTCTTTTTCAAGTAATTTAATTAAAGACATGATGTTATTAATTGCTTCTTGAATAGCTTTATATAATTCTTCCTTTTTTAATTTTGTTTTTATTTTTATTAGAATATTATTCTTTAGAGGATGTTCAATTACATATCCGCAAAAAGTAATCTGTTCATTATCTAATAAATAAGAAGCCACTAAGTTTCCTAATGTATCGTTTTCATCTTCTATATGTAGTATATACAGATCATTTTCAAATGTTGGATTTCTACATTTAAGCTCAAAAGCAGCTAATTTATCTTTTAATACTTCAAAGGATTTCATAATCATTTCATTACTATTGAAAAAACCAATATTATCCATTCGAAATTCATAAATTTCAGGAGCGCCCTCTTTATTTTTTTGATAATCCCTTTCTCCACCAGTACTATTAAATTTAACTAAACAAGAAGCAACTGGGCTATATTCAGATCCACCTTGAAAAGCATCATTTTTAATTAAATATGATTCAAAATGAATGAATTGATTTTGCTGGAGCTTTGTAAAGAGTAAATCAGGATAAGGTAATAACCGATTGTTATCAATAATTTCCCCAGTTAAATGATTCTTTACCTCAAAGTCTCTGCAGTATACAGATTTTATAGACTCATTGTCATTTTTAATATTACAACGAATCATTACCTGTGAATATTCAATTTTACCATCCCCAGAATATATAGGAATCAATGATAATCTTTTTTTTAAAAATTCATTATTAAAGATAGAATTATTTTCTATGAATTTTGTTTGATCAAAATCAATAATATACGTTTTGATGTAACTAATAAAAATTCTTCTCAACGCATTAGAAAAACTTATTTTGTATTTATTATCTTTATTAAGTAAATCAAAACTTATAGAATTATTCGTGATAATCTTATTTTGGATACGTGTCATATTACTTATATAATCCTTTTATTATTTTATATTCAATTTATTTTTTTACTTTAAAAAAATGCGTTCTTCTTGGAATACAATTTTATAATTCAATAAATATGAATTCATCAAATAATGTTTTATTTTACAGTAATAAATGTGTTCATTCAAAAGAGTTATTAAATCTCATTATGAAAGATACCAAACTAAACCAAAAGATGACCAAAGTAAATGTAGACAACCCAAATATTAAATTACCTCCTTATGTAAAATCAGTCCCTTCTATGATATGTAATGATAATAAAAAACCCACTTTGTTAGTTGGGTCTAAAATATTTGATTGGTATAATAATCAACATAAGGAAAATGTGAGTAGTAATTCAATTCAAGACTGGGATCCATGCACGATGAGTGGATACTCAGATGGATTTTCATATTTAGAGAACGAAGATGTCATGAAAAAATCATATAGCTTTATTAACGCAGAAGAAAAAATTAACACTCCTGATGAAAGTAACTACGAAGCAAGTGGCCAAAGTGGTGGTAATCAACAAAAAACACAGCTTGATGTAGACTATGAAAGTTTTATGAGTAGTAGATCAAATGATGTGGCCGCTCCAATTCAGAGAATGGCTTAATTTATTCAAAAAAATATACTTAAAAAAAAAAATATAGAAAAATATATGAATCTAAAGTCTGTTATTATAACACAAATCTCCAATTTTATCGATGAGATCGATACCACTTTTCCAGGGAACAAAGACATCATGGTTTTTAAAGAAAAATATGCTATGTTAAAATCAATTAATTCACAATTAATTGTCGATTATTTTATTAAATTTATTTATCCACACAAAACTCGTATTCAAGGGGAAGATGATACTTTTTTTTTGGAGGGAGGTGGACAGGAAGAAATAAGTGACTCAAAAGGATTGAATATGAGAGATAATCTAAAAGATCTATGGACAAATAAAATGAACGATGAAAATAAAAAAATTGTATGGAAATATTTTAAAACATTTATTTTATTAATTGAAAAATATATTTTAGAAAATGTCTAATTTCTTTTATTTTTCAAATAATTTATTTTAAATAAATCCCAAATATCTTTTTCTTTGGATTGAGGCCAATAAAAATTACCAATGAATCCTGCTCCACCACCTCCTTTTTTAGTCCCTCCTATATTTCCCAATGTCTTCGCCATTTTTGGTAAATTATATTTTGGTTTACCACTATGATGTTCAATTAATTCTACTTTATAATATCCATTGGTATATTCGTACCCCCATAATACTGCAAAATCAATATGGTCTCCTTTTTTCTGCGCATTTGTAAGCATTTGACGTCCTACCATACGGTGAAGTACAGGATCATTATAATTTAATACATATACGGGATGTCCCTGAAAAGTTCTTTTCGCTGCATTTCTTGCTACCTGATCTTTTATATTATTGGCTAATTCTTCATAATAATTACCAATAATGTTTGATATAATTTTAAATTCATTAGTAGTTATATTCTTTAATAATTCAAATTCTTCTACTTTATCAAATTTTATTTTTAAATAAGGGTTATGAAAAATACGGTAATTATAAAAGGAACTCATTTTTCTGTATTGACTTAAATAAGATAACTGTAATTTCCGATCATCATTATCAATGATTTGAATATATAATGGTACATTTTCTTTTGGGTAAAAGAATTTCCAAGTATATGCAACAGACGCATGATCTTTTCCAATAAAATAAGACTTATTATTTGAATTAGCTACTGGATGGTCATCAATAATATATACATTTTTAGCTTGTTCTCTTAAATAATCTAAGTTTTCTTTATTATATTGAAGATCTAAGATGAGAATATTTTTATCTTTTAATTGGTCATGATGTACTTTTAATCTATTATTGACGTAACCAGATCCTGAACTTGGTTTAGCGGGAATTATAGTAATGTCTTTTTTTTTATGATCTAATAAATAATTTATAGCAATAAAAGCTGACATTAGACCATCACTATTTTCCGCATGGTATATAATGCAGTTAATCGCATTCTTTTTTAGAGTAGAAATTGTTTTTGTAAATGAAAGTATATCTTCGAAAGAATCTTGGTATTTTTTTTCTTCTTCATTATTAATATTGTTTTTTGCATTAATGTTTTTTAATTGAGACATTAATTGTCTATTAAAATTCTTGATAAATGAATTCTCCATATAATAAAAGTATATTTTTATTCATGCGTATTTAAGATTTATTTTTAATATTATAATTATAATAATGTCTACGTTAGAAAATGATACTGAATTAAATAAAAAATTAGAAGAATCATTTGATGAAATAAATATAGCAGACACAACTGATGATGTTCTTGAGCTTACCTTTAATGAATTAATTGAAGGAATCAATGCTAAATATTTTGAATTTTTAAATAAATTGAGTGTGAAATTTAAGGACCACGAAAAATTATCAAAATCAATCCAATTTGACATTCAATATCTACAAGAAAAATGTGAGAAGAATTCTCTTGCTTGCTTGGTAACGATCACTGATAACTTTTTATATTGTTTTGAACAAGTAAAGGATAAAAATTCTGATTTTTTTATATATCAAAAAGAACAATTTGTAAGAAAAAGTGGAAAAACAGTAAAGAATAAAATTTCCAAAATTGGTAATAAAACTTTGTTTAAAGATATTCTAAATAATTTGAAGAGAGACACGATTGTATCCACATGTAATGATTTAATCGACATTATGAAACTATTGATTTATGAGGAAGATAGTATATATAGGTTTCACGATGATTATCTTGAATTCATCGATGAAAATTTTAAAAATAATAAAAATTATACAAAAATTAATATTGTTGTAGAAAACATTGATTCTATTATAGGTAGTATAGAGGAAGATTTAATTGAAGAAGAAGAATATGAAAAAGAAGTAAGTAAAAAAGAAGAAATGAAAAAGGGAAAGAAAAAGGCTTCTAAAAAAGACAATAATATGGGGGCTGATTTTATTAAGGGTATTGAGGATACAAAAATAGCACAGATGGCGAAGAGCATCAGTGAAAAGATTAATATTGATGATTATCCTATATTAACTGATCCAACGAAATTATTTTCTTCTTTGAGTAACCCTGAAGAGGGACTTGGGTCTATTGGAGGATTAATGGATGTAGTGATGAAAGAAGTACAAAGTTCATTCAAGAGTACGGACACGAATGAAAACGATTTAGTAAACGAAGCACAGAATATTATGGGGAAATTATCTGGGACTAATTTAGATCCCATGAATATTATGAAAAATATGAATATGGATAAATTTGCTGATATATTCAATAAAAAGTAAATATAAAACTCTTTTTTTTTTTATGACTTAATAATAGTATTATGTCATCTATTTATAAAAATATTAGTGGTTTTGTAAATTCGGAATCGGATACAGATCTACAACAATCTACGTTAGATACAATGTATGGTGATCCATTTTGGAGTCAAAATCCCAAAATTTTATTTGAATTAGATAATTTAGCAAATTTCATACCCAATGCGCAAATGACAACGATTGAAAAGATGAATGCACTCATGCGATTAGCTATTTATTTAAGTTTGGCTTTATTCTTGTTTACAAGCAATACTTCTTACTTATTTATAGCAATTATAACCGCTGTAATTACTTATTTTATATTTGAATATCAAAAAAAAAATTCTGAATTATTTTTAAATTCATATAAAGGAAGCCAATTTAATAAAATACAAGAATCCTTAATAGAAGAACCATCCGAAATTAAACCTACCACAGAAAATCCTTTTATGAATATAAATTTAATTACTGGAAATAAAGCGAAGGAACAAGCTCCTAAGACATGGAACGACGAAAATTTACAAGAAAAAGTAGAAGAAAAATTCAATTATAATTTATATAGAGATGTAGGTGATTTATATGGAAAAAGAAATAGTCAACGTCAATATTACCAAGTACCTTCTACTACTATACCAAATAATCAGACTCAGTTTGCGAAATGGCTATATGCGACTGGTCCTACTTGTAAAGAAACTTCTGTATATTGTGCACCACAAATTGATCCTGTACCTTATATCGATAATACAAATGTATTAAGAGATTTTAATCAGAAATATTAATTTTATAATAGTTTTTTTTCTTAACTATTACTAATGGATAAAGCATATTTGATTAATACAAATATACATAATGAAGAATGCATGAATCAATATCTCAATAACGGTAATCAAAAAATGTTTCATCATCAATTTTCAATACCAAATAATTCGAATCAAGAATTCTTAGATGTAAAAGGAATGAATATGCAGATGAATTTAAATAATAATAATAACCAAATGAAAAGTTCAACCAAATTAAGAGACGGAAAAATGATCAAAAAGAAAAAGATTGAATTAGATACACGTGTATTTCCAGGCTCACCCTATATGGGAAGAGGAGCTGGTATCATGGAATATACAGATGTGAATTCAAGACTTAGTATGGGATTAGATACTCGAACTAAAAAATCAAATAACATTACTTCTTCTTATAGTGCTGATACATTTATCCCATTGGTCCCAAGTATAGCCGCGAATATACAAGATCCTAAACATATCATACCTGAATATTGGGTACGTGGAGGTATGTCATCTCGTGTAGTTGTCAATAATATTGATTATTTAAAATCATGTGGCTTCCGAAAATAATTTCTTCTTTATATATAATGCGGAACTATCTTATTTGGATTATACTTATTCTTATAATCATATTACTCTGTTTATCTTATAACAGATATAATGAAAATTTTCAGAGTACTCCCAATTATCAATGGGTTACACAAGGAACATGTCGAAGTAATAATTTACAAACTCTGTCTCAAAATGAATGCTCTAATTATTTTAATAATTCAAATTATAATGTCACTGGATCTTCCCATGGCCCACCGGGTTGTTGGTTGGTTCTTGGAAATGAATTAAATAAGGTATTGAATGATCAACCTGAATTTCAAGGGAAAGGATTTGCTTGTTGGTCAAAGGTAAATGATGGAAAACAATGTTCTTCTGAGCTTCCATGTGTTTGTAAGTAACTTAAAGATATTTTCCTAAGAATCTTCTATGGAACAGTTTTCAGAAAAAGGATTTGTTTTTCTGAAATCAATTTATCAACCTGAAATATTACAAGTTATTCTAAAAGAATGGATGGATTTTTACATAGAACATAATATTCAAGGACATCTAAATAAAAGAGAAGACTCAAAAACGGATTATTTCTATGTGAATAATACATTTAGTTTATTAAATTCTTTTCAAAAACAACAATTCTATTATTTACCAGTAATTGATAATTGTGGAACACATGATCGTATTACTGATATAGGTAAAATTAATGTTTTTAATGTTCAAAAAATATTACCCTCTATACATAAAATTGATTTATTATTACAATTATCCATTATCAATAAACTTACTGATAAAGAATGGAAATTAAATAATATTAATCTACAGATTTATAATAATGTTCAAAACCCGAAGCAATATCATTTTGAACAAAGCTTAGACATGATAAAATATACAATTTATTTATCTTCCTTAAGAGAAAACTATAATGGTCCTTTAAGTTATATAGAGAAAACTCATAAAGACAAGAAATTTACAAATCAACAAATAAAAATTTTACATGGAGAAATGGGAGATGTTATAATTACGAATCAAAAAGGATTTCATAGAAGAATACCTCAAAAAAATTCTATAAGTTATTTCTTACAATTTCATTTTTTACCAAAATAATTATTGATACTTAGAATAATCACATTTGTTATCTCCAGGCATATTAGGGAGTGGTACCTTAGGATAACGTACCATTTGACAAGCAGGTTGGTGTTGTAAAGGTATTTGACAGTTCTTACTTGAACAAGGGATACCTTTTCCTTTATTATTACAATTGGGATTAGAGCATTCGGGGCTATATTTAGAACAAGGACAGATGGAAGCTTGTCTGGTCTGTCCACGAAGGTCACTTTCTAAATCGACTAAATTACCATTGAATAATGAAACACCATTACCGCCAACTTGGCCTAACTCCAGTCTGCATTTAGCAGAATTTTCAAATTTTCCTGTATATAACATATAATTGAGGGGATCAGTGGATTGCTGAAGTTCTTTTTGATAAGCACATGAATCATAAATTAAACGATTTGAACTCATATAATTAATAGTAAGAAATATTTTTTTTTAATTTTATTTAATAAAAAATAAATCTTATTAATATATATGAGTTTTAACAGACTTAAATATGATAATTGTGAAGTCAAAAAATATAATAAAGAAACGACAGGTCCAGGAGATTATATGACGGATACACCTAAGCAATGTAAAATGTGCTGGAATGATAATCCAAGAGTCATTAATCAAAAAGGAGGTGACTCATGGAATAGTCACGTAGATTGGAGATTTTATGCAGGACCCGTAGATGTAGAATCAGATTTGTTAAATATTAATCGAATGGCTTCCTCTTGTCCTTCTAAAAAATTTAACCCTGACTGTTCTCATCAGAACTGCTCTAATCAAGGAGAACCTTGTGGCGCCGGTGTTATTGAAACCTGTACAAATAATGATGGTAATCTAAGAAATCCTTGGAATAGACCAAATGATAATAATCTTACAAATTTTGAGAATTGTTTTTTTGAAACAGAAGATACTCGATTAAGTAATCCCAATGCAAATTTAAGAGGTACCGGGATTAACCGTTTCACTCCTTTACTCTTTAATCCTCAAGCCCAAGTCACATTTCCAGGAGATTATTTAACTCCTACTCGAACTGTTTTCCGAGATAACCATAGACCTTCTGTTGTGAAACCAAAAATTAATGATATGAATCCTTATCAAAAACAGGAACCTTGTCCTCGTATTGGAAATGTTTGTGGTAATTTTACAAAGCCTTTATATCAATATGATGTATGTGGTTAATTCTTTTTTAAAAATATATTAATTTGATTTAAAACTTAATTAGTACAAAGTAAATAATGTCTACTATGAGTGAAAACGAAAATGAACCTACAAAAAATAAAGCAGAGTATTTTGAAAACTATGTAATGAGTCATCCTTTAACATTCTTTGATAGTTTCGAAGATAAAGAATTGGAGATTCGAGATAATATTCTTAAAGGTATTTTTTCTTATGGATTTGAGCGTCCTTCTCCAATCCAACGTATCGCAATTAAGCCTTTAAAAGATGGAAATGATATGGTTATTCAGTCTCATTCTGGAACTGGAAAAACAGCTACTTTTACAATAGGGTTGTTGTCAAGAATTAATGAAGAAGAAAAATGCACACAAGCGATTGTTATTTGTAATACACGTGAGTTAGCCCTACAAACGTCCAAAGTATTTACAAGCTTAGCAAGTTATACGAAAATTACACATAAACTTTGTATTGGAGGAGATATGCAGAATCGATATATGAGTAATGAAATAAACCAGCATGTAATTATTGGAACTCCAGGTAGGTTATGTGATTTAATTAATAAAAATATGATTATAGGTGATAAAATTAAAATGTTAATTATTGATGAAGCTGATGATGTACTTTCTATAGGTTTCCGTAAACAAATTAAAAGAATTTTTAGTGGAATCCCTAAGGATACACAGGTTGCTTTAGTAAGTGCTACAATCCCGCAAGATATGGAAAATTTATTTGAAATTTTACTAAAGCCCGAATTTATGAGTATTTTAATTAAAGATGATCAATTAACGTTAGATGGTATTGAACAATATTATATTAATATGGATGAACAATATAAACAAGAAGCAATCATTGATATTTATCAATTCATTAATGTCGGACAAGGAATTATTTATTGTAATAAAAAAACAAAGGCTGATGATTTAAAATACGTTTTATTACAAAAAGACTTTTCAGTGGGGGTTTTGCATGGAGATATGATGCAGAAAGATAGAGAAAATATTATGAATGAATTTCGAACTGGTTCTATTCGAATTTTAATCACAACGGATATGTTAGCAAGAGGAATCGATATTCAACAAGTTAGTTTAGTAATTAATTACGATATGCCTAAATATCCTCAAACATATATTCATCGAATTGGAAGAAGTGGTCGATATGGAAGGAAAGGGATCGCCATTAATTTTTGTACAAGAAAAGAGAAGAATATATTAAACTGTATTCAGAATATGTACCATACGGATATTAAACCATTTCCAGAAGATGTAAATGCTGTTTTAAATAAATTTTAGATTTTTTTCTAATAAACATTATGATTCTTGTAATAATATTGATAATTTTTATTTTATTAAATTATAGTTTAATGAAAAAAGAATCTTTTTCTTCTATTTTATTTCTTACCAAACGGAATACGGAATATATTTTAACTCGTGATAGAGATAATTATTTTAATAGATTTTTTAAAAAAGATTTAGATGTCCGTCACGTCAAGTCAATTGATGAATATAAAGAAAAAATAAAAAAAAGTGTTTGTTCATTTCGTCAAGATGAAAGGAAAAAAATAGAAGAATGTGTAAATTATATAATTATGAAATTACAAAAAATTTCTTATAATGAAATCTATCATATAGACATTAAAAAGTTTCTTAACTTACCTTGGAAATTCGGACTTTTATGTAATAATGAATATGAAAATGGATTACCTCATACAAGGGAGGATGTTATATTATTAACTCGAAATCATGTAGAAAATTATTCTTTAAAAAAATTAAGGGTGACGATCCTTCATGAGCAGGTTCATGTTTTTCAAAAAAAATATAAAGATTTAATGATCAATTATTTAAATGATAATCAATTTAAGAGAATAAAGCGTAGGAGTGAGGAAGATTTAATAAGAGCGAATCCTGACATAGATGATTTTATATATCAAGATAAAAATAATAATACATACAGAGCTGTTTATAATGATAATGCTAAAAGTGTAGAGGATATTACCTATTATCCGATTGATAATCAAAAATATGAACATCCATTTGAGCAAATGGCTATTTATTTTGAAAAATTAATTTAATATTAAGAATAATTCTACAATTTTTAATATGGAAGCTATTTTTATTCATAAAGAATGGAATGATATATGCATCATCGATTATAATTATATTAAAAGAAAGAATATACAAAATGAAACAGGCTTTTTGACTAAAATAAACGATGAAATTATTATTAAATGGGATCACTGGATTGATAAGGATATTTTTATGAAAAGAGAAGATTATTATGTGGACGAACAGATAAGTGGAGATATTTCAACATTAACTCTTCGATATAAAGATCGGGATGAAGACTGTATTCTTATTGGAGATGTAATAGCTTCTTTATCTAAAAAAACAAATGGTTACTGTAATTTTCAATGTAATAAATTAAATATCATTTGGGATAAATATCCAAAAGAATGTTTTTTAATAATCAACGATGAATATATTGAGGAAATATTTCATCATTCAAAAAAAGATGACAAAAATGATAATAAGAATTACATTTCAATGGATTCAAAAAACACATTTCGACTTATCGATAATACCTATTATAGTCTTGAATATATCGAAAAGAAAGAAGAAAAAGCATTTGTATATACTTCGAACAAGCTGCACGGACATAAAAATATACATGAAAATTATTTTTTTAATAAATTAAATCCTCACTATATAGATTATAGTAATTTTGAAAAAATGAAAGAACATTACATAATCGATGCATTGAAATGCCAAAAAAAATATTTTCAAATAAAAGCAGATTTTTTTATATCCCCAGCAGAAAATGCTATTGTCACTATTTCTGAATGGGGTTACCCTGCTTTTGGAGGTGGGGAAAATTGGCTATTAAATATGAATAAAATATTTCATGAATTGTCCTATGATCCATATTTTATTTGTTTTAGTAATGGATTTACAGGTGAACCTTTTACTGAATTGAAGTTAATTGACTTAGGATACTGTAAAGTTATTCAAATGCCTTTTCATTATCATGAAATTGCTAAGTTAATTCGTTTAATTGATCCAGTTTGTATTAATCATCAAGGAATAAAAAGACTTGAAATCTTAAAATTAGCATCATTATTTGAAATACCTATGATCACAGGTTTTTGTTTCTGGAACAATATAATAAAACCAGTTCATAATAATATAAATATTTTAGAGAATGAAACAATAGAAAAGGATGAGAGTTTTCACATAATTGAGAAATATTGTCACACATATAGTGCTTCTCCTTTTGTGAATGATGTGATTCAAAAATTTTTTGGTAAAAAAGTAGAAGTTATTGAAACGATCTCTTTAAAAGAAAATTATTTGATTACGGAAAATACAAAAGAGAATATTTATGTTTCGATGGTAAACTGCCATAGTAACAAAGGCGGATTTTTATTAAAAAGATTAATTCATGAGCTTCCCATAGAAATACCTTTATTATTAGTTTATACAGAAAAAGATGATCATTTATCATTGGAGACTATAAAAAAGATGATTGAGAAAAGAAATAGAAAAAATCCGATAAATTTATTATTCGAAGAAAAAAAAGATATTCAATTGATTTATTCAATGACAAAAATAATGCTAATACCTTCCTTGTGCGATGAAACATTCTGTAGAGTTGCTTATGAATCAAAAATGAATCAAATACCTATTTTGAGTCTCAAATCTGGGAATCTTACATATTTATTAAAAGAGTATGCCATATTTTTAGACAAAGATCCAACATCTTGGATTGATGCTATAAATCAATTATATAATAATCCTACTTCCATTTCTCCGGATCAAATGTTAATCGATTCATTTGAAAAAGAATGTAAAGAAAAAATTAAAAATATTATATTACAATCAAAAAAAAAGAAATATAAATTAAAAAATAATAACATTGGAATAATAGCACCTTGGGCTGATCAAGGACTCGGTATTCAAGCCAGGAGTTATTATCATTCTCTAAAAGAAATAAATTATAATCCATGTATATTATCGTATAGACCTTATCATGGAAGTGAAAAAAATAATTATTTACAAAATAATAAAAAAGAATGGGATTATGAAAATATTACTTATAGTAAGAATACACGTGAAGAGTTACAAATTGAAGAATTGATTGAATTCATTTTTTTGAATAAATGTAAAAAAATAGTAATAATAGAGGCTACTTTTGAACCAATTTTTAAACTCCTTTCTTTTTTAAAAATTTGTGGGATTGAAATTTATAATGTAGTGAATATTGAATGTATTCGAATATCAGAACTAAATAATCATTCTATATTCGACAAAATATTATGTAATAATTACAATTCATATTTTGTCATGAATCAATTTTTTCCAAAAAGTACATCTTATCTTGGTTTCCATTTAGAATCTGATTATATAAAAAAATATAAAAAAGTAAATAAAGTAGATTTATCATTACGTTTTGTATGCGTAGGAGGACTAAATTCTATTTCTCGTAAGAATATAGATAAATTAATTGAACTATTTGAAGAAATTTTACCGAACCATAAAGATATTGAACTGCATGTGTATATACAAGGTGTAGAGACACATGAGCGTTTATTTGATGTAGAATATTCAAAGATTTATATTTATTATTATAGTTATGAAATGAATCTTAAGAATATTTCTCAGAATGATATATTTATTCATTTAGGTGGACAAGAAGGGTTAGGGTTAGGCTTCTATGAAGCTTTATATTTAGGATTACCTATCCTTACATTGAATTGGACTCCTAATAATGAAATAATACAAGATGATAAAAATGGTTGGCTTGTTAAATGTAAATATGGTACTGTTCAAGAAAATCCAGAATGTTTAACCCAAAGAGGTATTGTGGATCAAACTTATTTAAAAGATAAAATAATAAAAATTATAGAAAACAGAGAGAATA
>Ga0181607_10002076_pt1 | contig 17747 bp, 13 predicted proteins | sample 041ome_9_FD_132420 | JGI IMG/M metagenome (GOLD analysis project Ga0181607, IMG submission 132420) | Coastal salt marsh microbial communities from the Groves Creek Marsh, Skidaway Island, Georgia - 041413US metaG (megahit assembly) | ecosystem: Environmental > Aquatic > Marine > Intertidal zone...
AAGGATTGGGGCGGTACCCGAACCTTCTTCTGACACAGTTAAGTTGACTGCAGAAAAATCAACAACCTGAGGTGAGGAATAATTATAGTCTGTATAAAGAGTAGCTCCAGCAGCTGCGCTTGGAAGCGAACCAGGATCAGTTTCATCAGTAACATAATAAAGTATGTTGTCATGAACGAGAAAATCATTGGTTGCAGGTGTGTCGTTAGCAGCATTAACGCGAGTCAAAGCAGCTGCTTCTGTTCCGTCAACTATATCAAACTTTGTAACACTAATGTTTTGAGTATTATCGCTAGCATCAACAGAGGAAAGAAAATTACCAGCAACTGTAATTGTTAAAACAGTGATGTCTGTAGTGTCTGCAAGTGGATATATATCAACCGAAACTGTGGCATCTGTAGAGAGGCCCGCTCCTCCACCTCCACCGCTAATATTAATATTTGCAAGCTCAGTAGCTATTTTTTGCTTGGTTAGTTGACCAATTTTATAAAAAATAGAATTTGTATCTGGATTTGACATTACTATATTATATTATAAATTAAATCTTTTTAAAGTATGCCGTGACATAATTATCTCCAGTCATTAATACAGTAGTTGTTATGGAATTAGTATCAAAAACATTTTCTCCAGACCAATTCTCAAAAGAATAACCGGGTATTGGATTGGCGGTAATGTTAGCTGTATCTCCACTGAGGTAAATATTGCTACTGTCAGTGATGGAGGCAAAGCCGCCTTTTCTGGAAGTCACTGTTAACTTGAAATTATATGTAAAATTGTTTCCGCTAATACCATCATTGAAATAATCAAGAAACCTGTCATCTAATAATTGACTGGAATGTAATGCATATTCTAATGCCTCATCTTTAGTTGTAATATAATCGGGGTACAGGGAACCATCATGAATAAATGCTGTATCTGATTGAGATGATTGGGATATTTCATTTAAAATATAATTATCCAAAGTAATACCTTTAACCATTAAATCTCCTTCTACAGCGAGTCCGGGTCCTAGAATCATAATTCCAGAAATAGAACTATCTGATATACTGCTACTTCCCATGTATACAGTATTTGGATTAAAATAAGCATCTCCAGTTACATAAAGATCATTATTTAATTTAACATCACCATTAAAAAAAGAATTACCTTGAACAGAGAGGTAACCGTTTAGGTCCCCATTATTAACCCCGTAGCCAGCAAATGTACTTGGTATACCAGCTAAATCAGAAAAAGATATGGTATCTGGAACAGCGTCCCAACTCGTGCCATTAAAAACATAAGTTCTGTTAGCTTGAACAACAGTCTGATTAAGGGTAGGGTTTGATGGAAATTGAATAGGCATTGTTATAAATTACACTTATTATAAGCAGAGTTCTAGGTTATCTGAAAATTATCAGTAGTTCTATACCAAAAACCATTAAAATAATATGCCATTACTTGAGAGTTGGTACTAGAGCCATCCGTAACTAATGCCATTGAACCGTTGGTTGATGTAGTTGGGAGATCCGCCACAGAAGATACAAGAGGTGTTGATAAATTATTCACCTCGCTTCTAAGTATAGAAATATCATCAGATAAAGCAATATCATTTGCAATAGCTTCCCCACTAAACTGATTAATATCTGTAGCTGGAGTTGAAACATTATCCCTAAGCAATGAAATGTCATCAGCCAGGGCTAAATAGTTTGCCAAAGCTTCTCCGCTAACATTTATTAAATCTTGGGATGCAGCCCCTCCGATTGTACCGTTTGATATTGCACCAGAAAGTAAATCAAGGCTGTGACTTAGTGATGCTATGCTGGCCACCGCTCGGCCACTTAATAAATCAAAGCCAGAATCTAAAGTATACTGATTATTTTCGAGTCTGGCAACTGATGCGACGGATCTACCACTCAATAAATCAAGCCCTGATTCTAGGTCGTGTTGCTGTGATAAAAGATGACCAAATGTAGAAACTGATCTACCGCTTAAATTATCTAAGTCCTTTGATAATCCATCGATATCGTTAATGACAGAACCAAAAGTAGATAGAGTCCTACCACTAAAATTATATAAAGCGTCATCTATGTCTAAGTATTCACCAAACCTATTTTTAATATAAACATTATCCGCATAAAATTCTTTGCCACTTATGTCGCCACTAACAGTATAATCTAAAATCTGAGTAACATGGGTCTTGCCTGTTACAAATAAATCCCCAGATATGTAAACATTGTCTGCATAAAACTCATCAAAGCGACCACTGGCCCCACTAGTTATGCCTTTATCGTAGTCATAGATATAATTAGGAACTCCAGCTAGACGGTCGCCACTATTAAATTGAACGTAATAATCTTCACCGGCTGCATAATCTCTGGGTTGTCCTAAGTATGCAATCTGTAACCAATCCGTATCATTATTATCGCCAGTCTTTTCATAGATGTCGCTAGTTGATAAATCTAAAAAATGAGAACCTCTAATACCTGCCGCTTTGGAACTTTTGTTTGCACCAGTAGGGGGAGCAAAATCCCATATCAGAGGTTTTCTGTTACCAAGATTGGCACTTACGAAGTCTTCGAAAGGTAAATTGCTGCCACCAGCTGAACCGCCGCCTCCCCCAAATTGAACTGTAGTGTTTACCCAATTTGTTCCGTCATAAACAAGCACCTCTCCAGGGGAAGCATTTAAGGCGGATACGTTCCCTATTTGGTTTATTGAATTAACAGCTGGACTTCCAGCTGGAAAAGCATCTACCCACTGAGAGCTGTCCCCATCATTATAGTAAATTTTTAATTTACCTACATCGCTTTCCCACCACAAATCTCCAGTCTGTGGATTAATCGGGGCATCATCTTGAATACTAATTGACATTTTAAATTTCTCTTATTCTATATTTAGCTGGAGTACTAGTGTCAGCATTTGCTGCACGAGAAAGAAAATCCAAATTGAAAAAGTGATCACCTGTTGTTGATATAAGCCCATCTCCGGAGCAAATAGTAAAACCATCATCGATATCCATTGTAATATTTACTTCTGGATCAATGGTAAAACCAGAATCTTTGAAATAGTAATCAGTCCCTCCGTTAGCTCCTGCTCCAGCTTCACTTAAATTTTCCATTTCAACATTACTAGGATTAGTTACAGTTGTCCCAATGTAACCTAGGCCTTGCAATATAGATTGAGGACTTACACTTATTATTCTTTCTGTAAATCCAGAGACATTATAATTACTTGGGGTTGAGTCTAGGGTATTTAAGCCAGCCAGATTTTGGCCACTCACAAAAAATTGAAAATTTCCTTTTAAATCTTGATCTTTAATAATTAGTTCATAATTATTGTCTGACTCATTTGGGCCTGAAGATTTTTGAACTAAATTACTAACCGGATCTTGATTAGGGTCCAAGTTCAAAACTGGAGCTTGCAACATACGTTGGGAGGAGTTAAGGAAGAAAGGATAAACCTCGCCATTATCAGAACTAATTAATCCATTTGGTATTTGAAAAGAAAATTCAAGAGGACGAGATGCAATATTAATAAGAGCTTCATCAATAACAACAGAGCCATTACTAGTTTTTGTATAAGTAATCCTTAAGTTATTAGATTGAACATTGTAAGAGTCGGGATTAATGCATTTCACAGATTTGGTTGTGAAACCCAAATTTGGATCTAAAATTTCTAAGTCAGAATCTAAGCTTTCATATAAAATACTATCACCAAAATTAGATGAAATGTTTATAGTGGCGGAATCATCTAATGCCAAAGCTTGCAGTGTTGTTGGTAAGCCATCTATATTTTTAGTTGGATAAACTATAGAATCAATGCTTATAGACGGTCTAGACTGGTCAAGTGTTATGCTAGCTTGACCACCAGAAGCCAAATCATCAAGAGAAGTTGATGCATCTGAAATAGTTCCGTGTTGATTTTTCGCCAACAATGTTACTGTTTGGTCGCCAAAGCGAGTTGAACTGACAATAATTGGAACTATAACATCATATAAGTCTCCACCGAGAGAAGTAACAAGAGTGTTGTCCGATGTATAGGAATTTGTAAATAAAGTCTGGGTTCCGTCGCTAACCCCATCATCATTGACAGATATTTCAATAGAATCAATACTTTCTCCTTGAGTGTCTAGAGTAATAAGGCAATGAACAATGTCTCCACCTTTTACTGAATTAGTACCAGGAATGTCAGGAGCAATAGAAGAAACCGCAGGGAATAACAAAGTACAGCGGCTAATACTTGGCCCATTAGCTATCTTGACTGTACCTAGTGAGCTAGCTGTAGCCCCATTAGAAAACCTTTGAGCCGTTATAGAGACATTCGGGGAATCATTATAGACTCCAAATGAGTGGGAAATAGTTTTGGGGTCTTCATAAACAGAAAAGTCTGAAATCAATATGTCAGTATTATTGTTTGGTATGCTTAAATATTCTACCTCATCACCATTAAGGGCATTGAAATTTGTGATAGAATTCACTAACTGAATGCTTTCTCCCTCTCTTAATCCGTCAGTTCTTCCATTGTAATCAATTGGGTCAACTATATCTATAATAGGATACAATTGGTCTAACAATCTAGTCGCGTTTGGGCCTGCAAAATTTTGATCACTAGTTGAATTAGAACCAGTAACTCCAAGCTTACTGACTGTTCTTAGACTAACTCCAAGGTCACCATCTCTATCAGAAACCGTAACCGGAATAGTAGCTCTGTATATCCCAGCTCCCATATCTACAAAAGGATAAGAGTCAGCCGCAATAGGTTCAGCTAATCCATAATCAATTACTTCAATCAGGTCTGGTTCTTGTAGTTCGTGATGATATAAATTAAAATCATAATCCACAAAAATATTTATGATATCGCCGTTTTTTAAAGCATTATTACCTAGTAGTTCTCCTGGTTTTGGGGTAGCAAATTCTATGTCATCAATAGTGATATTAATTGGTGTTGGTCCATCCCCCATTTCTATCACATTGACCACACCAGAAGATATTAAAATATAAGGGTCTCTTCCATTATCAGCATCCCAGGCAACTTCATGGCGCCCACTGAGTATGCCTGTTCGGGGAAAATTCAAGTCGGTGGCACCAGCATTGACACCATTAATCTTGCCCTCAAACCTTCTTGTCATATCTCCTAGCTCAACAATATTAGTTAAAGGTATTTGTTTTCTTTGTATATAGCCAGTGCCTATATAATGACTAAATGAACCATCCCACCTAGTCGTAACTTCTAGAGCATCCCCATAATCAACAAAAACACCAGATAAAATTTTATTTGGAGTAGGTGTGTAATCATAATAAACAGGTAGAATTGGACCTGAGTTATTTTTAACTTCGGTAATAAAATAATTAGTCTGCTGCAGCGCGGCAAAACCGGAGCGAAATTCCGCTCGATTATCCATAGCTATACCACTGACGATATCTATTTTATTCTCTAAGATTTGGCCGGTTTCAACAAGTTTACCAGATAACTCATCAACCTTTTCCGTTAAAGGCCCAACTACACCAGAGTAGGGAATTTGATAATTGTTATTCTGTGTAGCTACGACAAACCTGTGATCCGGAGATGGATCAGCTAATGGTAGGTCGGTGATTTTCCTATTTGGACTAGCCATTTTAGGAGCTCTTTCTAAGTAGTTCTATTTTATTTTTTAAAGAATTAATTTCTCTTTGTTGCTCTTTTACTGCCTCAATAAGGACTGGTATTAATTTGTGATAAGCAACAGCAAGATTACCTTCATCATCAGACCCAACAGCATTAGGTAAAACTTTTTCTACATCTTGCGCTAAAACACCTATGTCTCTTTTACCAGATAACTCAAATGGAGCATCATCTGACCAAGTGAATTCATATCCAGAAATTTTAGAAATGGTGTCAACAGAATTATTAAGAGACTTTAAGTTATTTTTAAGCCTGCTGTCAGAAGTAAATAAGCTAGGCTCAAGACTGTTATTCCAGTTAGCAATTGATAGTGTTCCGTCAGCGGCAACAGAGAGACCATCTCCCGGTTTTACTATTCCAGCGTCGGTAGCAGTGGCTATATCTACAGATGCTGAAAGAGTGATTTGTGTATCAGTGCTTTGGTTTGCTGTAAAGCTACCAACCGCAGTTCCTGAACCATCAACAAAACTTAATGTACCGTTACCGGGTGCTGGGGGATCAGGAATCGTGGCAGTAACATCTGTTGATGAGTTGGCTGTGAATGTAGCGATGTTTGTGCCAGTTGAACTAACGATAGAAAGGGTGCCGTCATTTGCTGGATCTGGAACAGTAACTGTAGAATCGCCATCCTGATTGGCTGTGAAAGAACCAAGGTTTGTGCCACTTTGATTTTGAATCGTGAGTGTGCCATCTTTAATATCTATTAAGCGTGCAAGCTGGTCTCCGTTCCAGAGTAATTCAGACACAGAGCCATTAAAGAATTCATTCCAATTTGCACCAGAATCACCACTAAGCTCAAAAGAGAAACCAGCAATTGTATTCGCAGTACCATCAACCAGAGTGAATTTTTGATGGGAGGTGCCCTGTTGATTTCTTAAATAAATATCTGTTCCAGAATTTCTACTAGCCACACTAGAGAGAAGACCAGGAGAGATAGTTTCTGTTCCAAATAATTCTCCGAAAGTAATACCACCAAGAGAGTCAATGGTTATTGGATTTGGAATTGTAGATCCATCTGTGCTTGTTCCTATTTGCGTATCATCTAGGTCTGTGAGTATTCTTGCTTGAGTAGGAGAAGTTGATTCAGCGCCTCTTAGAAAAATATGGGGAGTAACAGTTAAACCATTGACAACAAGAAATTCATCCAAGAAGCTGTGGCCACCATTAACTTGGAATTGCGCAATACCCCCAGCAGAAGTGGGTCCAGGAATATTATTATTAACGGCAACCATGCCGTCTTTAGCGATTGAAATTCTTTCTACATCATTTGTTTTAATATGAAAATCATTATTACTCGTTAAGCCTAAATAGCTTTCATCAAATGTTCCGAGTTCAAGCTTGAACTCTATATCTTCTGACTGGTTTTTGACGCGAATCCCTTGTCCTCCATCTAATTCTCCGTCATTTGTTGTAATATCAAGCCAAGATGTAGGGGTTTGCTCTCGTACCCCAACCCTGCCTAAACTAGTAATCCTAACCCTTTCTGTCGTATCATTGATGCCGGCAGAATTATTATTTAAAGTAGTGTGAAAAACAAGAGCTCCATCCTCGGCATTATTTAAACCGTCTTCTATTAACCCGCCGATATAGGCATAAGGTTTATTGGCTTGAATGTTGGAAGAATTACCAAAATTAAAAGAAACTCCTACAGTACTCTCTGAGTCAGATATAGGCCTTTGCAGGAAAATAGGGGCTTGGTCACCTGCATAAACATGGAGCTCAGTTGATGGATTTTCCGTATGGACTCCAACCAAACCATCTTTAACTATAAATTGGCCAGATTGAAAATCGTCAATCAAAAACTGGATACCATCAGCATAACTTATATTGAGTTTGCCGGTAGGGGCAGCCCCAGAACCAAGATGTAAATTACCAGCAGAATTTGCCCAAAAAAAGGTTTCATTATTAGATGCTATTCCACCATCAATCCTAAGTAATGGAACATTAACTTCTGCGACGTCCCTTGTTTTGCAGTCAATAAAAAGTCCAGAATGAGAGCCATTAAGGGCGGCATTAATATATTGACGATATTTTTTATTATCGCAACTATTATAATACTCGTTAAAATGGTTTCCTCCAACAATAATGGAATCAGAGAAGCATCCAGTCACTGACTTAAGGTCGAGTGCTACAGAATAATCGGATTCAAGAAGAGTGAAAAAACCACTATTGCCATAAATTTCATCAACATATGTTTTCTCCATCAGATAGGCGTCGCCACTAACCCTTAGGTCGTCTTTAATATACATGCCTTCTCCTGAAGCAATGTACATCTTCGTGTCGCCACCTATGTCAAAACGTAAATCTCTAGCGTCTTCTCTGTCAAATAAGCCAATATGTAAGGCTTCATCATTACCAGAAAAAGGATATATCCCCCCGAACATTTCATCTTTTAGCTCTCTAGAAAGGGTCTTGAAATCCCATTTGTAATTTCTAGCATTTACATCCGTGCTTAATCCACTGGCTACTACGAAATAAGTAAAAGAATCACCGGAGCCATAAAAATCTTCAAACTGACTAATTTTTTTATCTGCCATATCAAGTATTGATTACACTTAATTGGGGCAAAAAAATAAAACTAATTAAGATACCTTGAATTTTATTTCTGAATCATCAATGTAAAAATAGAAGTTTATTGGATCTTTTATGTCTTTATTTAAAATATAAGAAGACAAGGGATGCTCTATTTGTTTCTTTAATATTCTATCTAGCGGCCTGGCTCCCATCGATTCTTTTGACGCTTCTTTACATATAAAGTCTAAACAATCTTGATCAACAACAACAGAAACGGATCGGTTTTTTAATTTTTTATTAATCAAATTAATTTTAATATTTAAAATTTTAAGCAAAGATTTGACGGGTAAGTCATCAAATAATATCATTTCATCAATCCTGTTGCAAAGTTCTGGACTTAATATTTTAACTGCTTGTTCTCTAACTTTGTCACTTAAATCATCGCTTGATTGATGAAAACCTAGGCTGCTTTTGGAAAAAAGGTGAGCCCCAATATTACTGGTTAATATAATAATACAGTCTTTGAAATAAGCTTTACCTCCAAATTGATCTTCTATTTCCCCCTCTTCTAAAATCTGTAATAATAATTGCTGGACATCTTTGTGAGCTTTTTCAATTTCATCAAAAACCAAAACACAATGTGGAGTTTTTTTAATTTTTTCAATTAGATAACCACCCTCTTCGTAGCCTACATAGCCAGGAGATGAGCCTATTAATTTTGTTGCAGAAATTCTCTCAGAATACTCAGACATGTCAAGACGAATTATTTTTTTAGGATCACCAAAAAATTTATCCGCCAAAACTTTACATGTATATGTCTTGCCAGTACCGGTAACGCCAAGGAAAAGAAAAGAGGCAATAGGTTTATGTTTATCTTTTAAGCCTATTTGTGAACGTCCAAGGCTGTCTACAATAGAGTTTATTGCATTAGATTGACCAATCACAGAAGTTTTTAGGACTCTTTTTAAATTAGATAAATTAAGTGAAGATTTTTTATTTAAATGAGTAACGGGAACTTTAGCTTTTTTTGAAATAATATTTTCGATTAAGTCCAAACTAATATTTCTATCGATGGAAGATTCCCATTTGTTGTACTCTGTTTCATATTCATCCAGCAGGGAGGCTTCAAGCTTTTCATCGATAGATTTACTATAACTCAAATCATATAGCTTACTTTCAATTTTAGATAAAGAGGAAGGCTCTGTAAGATTCAAGATCTTTAAGCAAGAGCCAGCTTCATCCATCAAATCTATAGCCTTATCAGGAAAAAACTTAGAAGGAATAAATTCGTCGGCTAGATCTATAATTTTGCGAAGACATTCAGGAGAATATTTAACATCATGAAATTTCTCAAAACTAGGTTTCAAACCATTTAAGATAGCTAAGCATTCGGATTTGCTTGGTTCATCAACGTACACAGGCTCGAGTCTTCTGTTTAAAGCTGTGTCTTTTTCTATGCTCTTCTTATACTCAGAGTAAGTAGTGGCAGTAATTAATTTTATTTGACCCCTAGCTAACGCTGGCTTAAGTATATTAGCAGCATCTAATGCTCCCTCAGCACTGCCAGCACCAATCAAAGTATGAGCTTCATCTATAAACAAAATTATTTTAGCATCAGAACATTCCTGTATTAAATTTTTTAATCTTTCTTCAAATTGGCCCCTGAATTTAGTTCCTGCAACCATTGAAGCAATATCAACAGCATAAACTTCATAATCAGATATAAAAGATGGACATTTTTTATTATGAATTAAACAAGCAAGACCTTCGACGCAGGCAGTTTTACCCACACCGGGATCACCAATTAAAATGGGATTGTTTTTAGTTTTCCTACCAAGAATTTGAAAAATTCTATTGATCTCACTATCCCTGCCTATTACTTTATCGATTTTACCTTTAGCTACTTGATGATTTAAGTTAACACAAAAAGATTCTAGGCTTTTATTCCCAGTCTGTAAGGGAGGGGACATGGGGCTTTCTGAGCCTTTAGTGTTAAAAAGATTTGTTAAGGGATCTGAAATCGGGCCTAAGCTTAAATTTTTAAATTTAAGAAGATGAATATAATCAGTCATTAACTGGGAGAGTTTAACTCCAATGCTTTGCAGATATAGGCAGCCGGCTGAATCTTTTTTATTTAATAAAGAAAAAAACAAATGTTCAGGACCAATAAAATGGTCACCAACTTTTTCTGATAGTTGGTAGGCTTCTTGTAAGCACTCTTTAAAAGTTAAGCTATAATCTATAGCGGCTACATTTTCGTTTGGGAATTTTTTACGAAGAGATCCAAAACTAGAGACGAATTCGATAAACTCATCTTGATTGATGCCGTTTTGGCCAAGGAATAAATCAATAAAGTCAATATTAGATTTTAATAAAATTAAAAGCAAATGCTCTTCTTGAACTGAGGGGTGACCCAAAGATATAGCAAGCTCTTTAGATTTACTAATGCAGTATTGAGACTTTGGAGAAAAATTTGGATTTTGATCCATATAAAAATATATTACACAGAATCATTTTTAAAATCCGAAAGTTTCATATAAATCATTTCATCTATAACTTTCATTCTGTCCAAAAACAATGCATCTCCTGACCTGTTTTTTTCACCATAAATTACAACTATGCTATTTTCTGGTGGAACAGCTCCATTTTTAAGATATTCTGTACATTTTTTAAATCGAGCGGTGTCGACCATAATTGCATCAACATTTCCTATCTCGTCTTCTAGCTCTAATTTAATATAAAGATTTCCATTTCTTGATTTTTCTTTTTTAGAAAACTTAACCACAAATAAATATTTAGCAACAGTGCCAGGTTCAGCTTCTTTGAAAAATTTAGAGTCCCTTAAGTCTGAATGGCTACTGGAAAAAACATCTTTTAATCTAGTTGAATAACTAAAACCTAATAAACTCCGCTCAAAGTACCAATTTGCAAACTTTTGATTCTTGCTATTTTTATAGTAAATTTCTTTTTGTGGACCATATTTTTTCTTTATGGTCTGATACCTTGATTCTTTAATCAAAGGTTTATTGTCATCACCTAGATATTTAAATTCAGATTTTTTAACCTCTTCAAATATGGTGAATATGTCTTTTTCTTCTTTATTATATATAGATATAAAATTTCTTTTTTCTCTATCTGTTAAGATGTTAAAAAGTTGAGCTTCAAGAACTTGTTTAGCTCTGTCTTCGTCAATAGAATCACTTAATGCACCAGCCTGAATTAAAGAAGAAAGTGTCCCTATGTTTAGGCCAGAATGCTTTGCCGCAATAAAAACCTCAAATTTATTAATAAATGTTTCTTTTTTAAAAGTATGTAATGAAGATAATGTTTTTTCACTAATACCTTTTATACTTGATAAGCCATATCTTATATTATTGCCCTCTATGCTGTAATCAAAGTCAGATTTGACTAAATTAGGGGGGAGAAGTTTGATGTCAAAGTTAGCGAGCTCCTTGCTAATGTTGGAAACTTCAAGTTGTGGATTAGGCTCAAAGTTCGTCATTTTAAGTAAAGCTAGAAAAAATTGCTGGGGGTATTTAAATTTTAAATAAACAGTCCACGCTGCCAATGTGGCGTAGCTAATCGAGTGACTTTTATTGAAGGAATAATTGGCACTATCTTCAGCTACCTTCCATAGGATATCACCAATCTTTTCATCAAGACCTTGTTCTTGAATTTTTTTCTCGATTTTTTCTTTCCACTCAGGCATCTTTTCTACTTTTTTCTTGCCTACTATACGCCTAAGTTGCTCTGACTCGTCTAGTGTGAATCCAAGCCTAACAGCCATCTTCATTAACTGTTCCTGGTATAAAGGGATACCTCCGGTATAAGAAAGTTCTTCCTCGAAAAAATCGTGAACAATTTGAGCGTCTCCAGACCTTATGTAATCTGAGTACCTATCAACAAAATCTAATGCGCCTGGCCTTGCTAAAGCGATTACAGCACTAAGCTCTTCAAGATTTCTCGGTTTCACTTTTTTACATACAGAAAAGTTTGTATGAGCTTCTATTTGAAAAAGGCCGTGAGGAGAATCTAATTCAGAGAAAGGGTAATATGTTTCATCTTGATCTAAGGGGATATCTAACGGATCAATACCAATTGAGTTGCAGGTATTGTGAATCACACTAAGGGTCCGTAAGCCAAGAATGTCGAACTTAACCATTAGTTCAGATACCCAATTCATGTCGTAACCAGTCACTAGAGATCCGTCATTAGTTTTTTGTACTGGACAAATATCCTCTATAGAATTACAAGATATAGCTATGCCAGAAGGGTGTACACCAGAGTTTTTATTTAACCCCTCAATTTTTTTTGCAATCAAGATTAATTTTTCATTCTCTTTAGAAAATTCTTCGAACTTGGGACTTTCCTCAATAGATTTTGAAATAGAAGAAACTTTACCAAAAGTTTTAGGTATGAAAGAGGTGACATGATTAATGTCTTGTTCTGTATAATTAGAGACAATTTTTCCACATTCCCTTATGCAAAGCTTTGAACTTAATGTGTTAAGCGTTAATATTTTAGCGGTACGGTTTGGGTATTGGTTTTCAATATAAGATACAACTTTATCTCTATACTCATAGGAAATATCGTTATCAATGTCTGCTAATAAGCTTCCATCTAAATAAACTACTCCATCTTTTTTAGTTTGTTTGGCACGGCTTTCACTAACGAAACGCTCAAAAAATAAATCATATTTAATAGGATCAATCTTGGTTACATTAATCAAGTAAAGTACTAGGGAACCGGCGGCAGATCCACGGCCAGGACCAGTAGGTATTCCGTTTTCGTGGCAATAATTTAATATATCCCAATTCAAAAGAATATAATCTATAAACCCAAGTTTTTTTAAAATTTGAAGCTCGGTGGACAGCCTTACTGAATAAGGGCCACCCTTCTTTAAGGAAATAGATTTTTCAGAAGCCCCTGACTCGCAAAGTTTCTTAAGGAATAAGAAGTTGCTAGAGCCTTCTTTTAGGCCAACAGCATCATATCTTTCTTTGGATATATTAATTGTAGGCAAAAGCACTCCTGGTGGAATGCAATCTTCATAACTAGTATAATTATCAAACATCTTGATCTTGAGAGAATTCTTTTTTTAAATCATCAAGGTCTTTATAGATAGCATAAGCTTCATCTGGATGATCTTTCCAATACGAGGGGGGTTTTGATGTAAAAAAATCAAGAATAGAAGAAAGCTGCTTTAAGTTAGAAGATTTTTCTTTTATTAAATCTAAATCATTTTCGTTAAGTATATTATTCATATGGCAATATTCCAAATCATTTTATTAAAAACTTCAAAATTTTTTGTGATATCATAAAGAGCATCATGGAGTTTGGATGGATCAAAACTAATATCATATTTCTTGCAGCAGGCAGCAAGGTTTAGACTCATTCCACGTTCTCGGAATGAATTTAATTTAAACTGAAAAATGGGAAGGGAGTCTTTTTTGCTAAAAGGTATTTCCTTGTGAATGGCTTTACCCAGACTAAGGGTGTCAATACTTCTAGAAAGATAACTATAATCAGGCCTTAAGCCAAGACACTGACGAAAGATATTGTGAATATAAATGTCAAAACCCAAAATATTATGACCAATATTAATGTATTCAGGGTTGTATAGAAAGCTTTCAAAATGCTGTAATACCTGCTTGGCATCTATAGATCTTTCGTTATAAGTTTTTCTAGAAAACCCTGTTATCTTTTCAGCATCTTTAGATATATTTAAATTCTTCCATTTGATATAATAATCGAATTTCTCTATAACTTTATTTCCTTGAGCAATAATAAATGCTAACTGCCAAGGTTTATTTTCTTGTGAGGCTAAATTTAAGTTACATGTTTCAAAATCAAAAACAATATATTTTTGATCAGATTTAAATCTTAGAAGTTCGTTATCCATTTTTAAATAAATTTTCTAAATCAATTAATAACTGATCTTTTTCAGAAACAGGAAGGGATGCGTATTGCTTCTTTAATGTCCTTAGTAATCTCTTATGTTCAGGTATAGAGGCATCATAATTAATGATGTTTTTTATTTTTAAAGTGGTCTTCTTATTCATGTTCTAAAAAGCTTTCAAAGCAAAATTCACGACTACCCATGTGGTCAAGATTCGGTTTTTCTAAAGAGCTCTTTCTGCTGGCAAAGCCGCTCCTAGAGCAAATAAGTTTATACGTTAGGAATGCGTCAAAATCGATTCGGTTTTTGTAAAAAATACTTTTAGCCCTAATTACTTCGCAGGAATTTTTATTGGCATAGTTTTTAACAGCATCAGATAATAATAAATCAAATGGCAAACCGTTAGATTCAATAAAAAACTTTGGTTCAAAATAATTTATATCAACCACAAAAGAATTAAATAAAAATAAATTGGAAAACAAAAAAGAATCATAGAAAGGGATGCATAAGTCTAAATATTTATTGTCCCACAAATCGATTAAACCCTTAAAGGATATAGCATCTAAGGGGTTTGATTTGATTAAACTATAAATTCTAAATAAAATTTTACAACCCTTATCGCTTTTAGCAAAAATCACAACCTTATGCTTTGGGGTTTTTTTATCTTCTGGATCATGAAATTCATCTACGATATTTACTCGTAAACCAAAACAAAAACTAATGCCAAGTGATTGAGAAGCTTTTTGAGCTTGAAGAAAACCCATAAAACTATCTTCAACCAAAACTAATCTTTCAATTCCGTTTTCTTGTATAATTTGAAAAATTGAATCAGGGGCACCTTCTTCTTTTACGCTAGTATCTAGTGTTAGAATAGATTTACCAATAGAATAATGACTTTTAAACAATGCTATCACAAGTAAAATGATAGCATTTTTTAGTTAGTAAGTCAAGTCATTTTTTAGCTCTTTCAATAAAGTGATCAGCTAGTCCACCTTCATCGATATACTCTTGAAGCTCGTCTAGTAATTTATTCCTAATGGCTCTCACATCTGGTGGTAGTTTAGCTTTCCTGTGTTGAGCAAAAGTCATAGTAGCAGCTATTAATAATAATATTGCTAGTGGATCAAAAACAAAAATTAAAGTGATAATAACAAACCTAATAGCTTGATTCGTATCAATAGACATGCCGCCCCAATCGTTAAGCATGTTAGCGATATATAATATAGGACCTATTTCAACCTCTAGTGCCCGAAGTTTAGATCCATACTGAAATTTCTCTGACTCAAGAGACTCTATTACCAAGTAAGATTCCTCTATAGACTTGCGGATAGTGTCAGAATTATTATTAATATTGGAAGAAGAGCCAAGTAGGCTAGTATCAATCTTGTCTCGAGTTTCTTTGATTTTTAAATCAAAGCTACTAGATATAGAACGAATTTCATCTTCTATTTTTAATATTTGATCTGATAAAGATTGTCTTTCTTCTTTTTGAGAGACGAATAAATTATCATATTTCTTAGAGTCAGCAAAAATGCCTTTAGGTTTGCTTGATTCAAGCTCTTCATCCATTTGTTTTATGCGAGAAGAAATATTAGATAGTAGTTTTTCCTGAACAGAAATAGAATCAATCTTTTCTTGCTTTAATGATGCAACTCTAGATTCTAACACAGAAACAATGTCTCCAGAGTTTTCTTTAGCAGAACTTAGGGATGAAGAAATCAAATCTATTTGAGATTGCTTTCTTTTAATTGAGTCTTTTTCCCTATTTATTTTATCTTCAATCTGCATAACTATAGCAGACTCTTTTTCTATGGAAGCATGATGCTCGACGTGAGACCTGGATAAAAACCCAAAGATACCCATACTAGTAATTAAACTCAAAACAACAACGGAAAAAAGTAAATATCTTTTTAAAAATTTAAAAGCATTATTCCAGTTATGATGAAGCCAGACTGAAGCAATTAATTTCCCGATCTCAAGGACGCCACCCATTATAATAATGGCTTCTTTAGATCCAGGAAACATGGTTGCCAATCCAACAACACTAAAATAAGCAGCTGTCAAAGAAATAGAGACAGCAGAAACAAAAACAAGTCCTGCGAAAAACATTTTAGAAGTCCTCCAATAAACCCCTGTTTTGCATCGCCCCTTGCTCTGTCATACAAAATGTAATTAAAGCAAAGTGACGACCCATAACTTTTTTTTGGGTAACTTTATAGTTGTAATTTTTTAAAAAACGAGAAAGTTCCATTAAAAACTTCCCCTGTATATAAATTATAATTTTCTTGGGATAACCAACACTATTAGTGTCCTGGGAAAAAAGGACATCATCAGCATATTCGTAACAAATATTTTCTATAGTATTGTTCATCCATAATAATAGTACACTACAATTTATAAAAAATCATCAATTTCTACAGGAGGTTTATTCCAATAAGGGCAACCCTTGTACTCGATCTTTTCGATGTATTCTCCTTTAGATTTGTCAGGTGTAAGTATCTTTTTGTCCTCTTTAAAAACCGATTTAATAATTTTTCCATCAACATTCTTTATAACATAGTATGTTAAGGGCTTTCTATGAGAACATATATAAGCAACAACTGGTTCTCCGTCTTTATCTAAAAGAGGTTTCCCTTTAGAGATTTTATAACCATCCTTGCCACACATTAATGGGCCACCAAAACTACCATCTGTAGGGTAGCCCTGTGCCCCAGCAAAGTTTGAAACAGCATCTTCTTCGTCAAAATTGTCCAAATATTTTTGGATGTCAGTAAGATGATACTCTATTCCTTCAATTTCTTCTTCTGATAATTGTTTCATTTTTAAATTACCGTTAGAATTTAAATCAAACTTTAGAAATAAAAATTCAACTTGACGCTTAGTGAAATTAGGAAACAGCTTTTTTACAGCAAGCGTATAAAGAAAGTCCTGAAGATTATCCGTAACCTCTTTACCTTTAAATATTTGCTTACTACTTTTAAAGTCTCTAATGATAGCTGTTTTATTGCTTTTATATAAAAAAAGCTTATCAATAAAACCCCTGAGTCTATAAAGTTTATCAGCTTCATCGACAGTTATATCAAAAGACTGTTCAGAAATAGCTTGGTCTGGAACACCGTAAGAATTTTCGCCAAAAAAATCAAAGTGAAGTCCTGCCATGGTCATGTCATCTATCATTTTAAGATTATCTACATCATTTACATTTAACTTTTTAGCATGATATTGAACTAATCTTTTAATGGGAGGACTAAGAAAAATAGAATCTTTTAAAATAATATCATCATATATTTTTTTATGTTTTGCTTCCCCTAATAATTCAAATATTAAATGGCATATCCATCCTCTGCTAGCACCATCGTTGCCTTTGTCTGGGACTTTTAAATGATATGTAGCCCAGTAACTCCAGGAGCAACTTTGAGCTTTTTTAATTTTACTAGCAGATAGTGGGGTTAATTCTTTGTTCATTAAAAGTATTTTTTATAAATTTGATAGGAGACTTTAGAAATATCACCAGAAGAAAAATATTGATTTACATAATCAGAAATTAATTCAAGGGAGAGGCACTTATCTTTTTTATTAACCCAATCATTGATTGAATCTTCAGACATGTCTCCAAAGTCATTAGAGGTTGGTGGAGTTATGCAAATCTTTTCTTTTGAGAAATAATTAAGAAGCTTACAGAAAACGCCAAGAG
>Ga0181607_10002079_pt1 | contig 17733 bp, 15 predicted proteins | sample 041ome_9_FD_132420 | JGI IMG/M metagenome (GOLD analysis project Ga0181607, IMG submission 132420) | Coastal salt marsh microbial communities from the Groves Creek Marsh, Skidaway Island, Georgia - 041413US metaG (megahit assembly) | ecosystem: Environmental > Aquatic > Marine > Intertidal zone...
GATTAGATAAGGACACGAGTGGACTCATGGTCGTGGCCCGCAGCCGGCAAGCCTTTGATCAGCTCACCCTGCGTTTGGCCGCTAGGGACGTTCACCGCGTTTACCTCGCTATTTGCCATGGGCGCTGGTTGCGGTCCTCGGATGCCTCGCTGGGTGTCAGTTTGACGCAGGCGATTGGGCGCGATGTGAAAAATCGACTCCGTATGGCGGCCTTGGAACGGGGGGTGACCCACGGCAAGCCCGCGCGAACCGATGTCTATGTGTTGGATACGCAGGCGGCTCACAGCCTGGTGCGTTGCAAATTACATACGGGAAGAACCCACCAGATTAGGGTACACATGGCCGCCGCTAATCACCCCTTGGTGGGCGACGTCCTATACGGCGGCAAGGCCGCGCTGGGCATGACGCGCCAGTCGCTGCATGCACACCAGCTGTCCTTTCACCACCCAGTCACAGAGGCCCTGCTATCGTGGGTCAGTGATCTACCCACAGATTTCAATACGGCGTTGACAGCGGCTGGCCTACATTACAATGGTGAGCATGTGCTGTGGCCTTTCCAAGGCTAGACACCTCTTATTCAAGTTGACCCGCCACACGGGTTAACGGTCCCCGACCCGCGTATCGCGTGGTGTTAACTTCATCGGACCTTTTTGCATGCAAACGACGGATGCCAAACGTGTTCTCGAAACGGCCTTAATTTGTGCCGGTCAAGCTGTGACCGTTCGCGAGTTGGTTGCTTTGTTCGACGGCGCGCTATCACCAGACACCATTAAGCGATTGCTACAAGAGCTGCAGCTCGAGTGGACCCATCGCGGGGTGGAGCTCGTTCCTGTGGCGACGGGTTGGCGCTTTCAGAGCCGACCCGAGTTGCGCGAGTACCTTGACCGACTGCATCCCGAGAAGCCGCCGCGTTATACGCGTGCTGCCATGGAGACGCTGGCGATCATCGCCTATCGACAGCCGGTAACGCGTGGCGACATAGAGGATATCCGTGGCGTCACGGTGAACTCACTCATCATTAGGCAACTAGAGGATCGGGGTTGGGTGGAGGTGATTGGGCATCGTGAGACGGTTGGTCGTCCGGCCTTGTTAGCCACGACGCGCCAGTTCTTAGATGACCTCGGTTTGGCCTCGCTCGATCAGTTACCCGACTTACAGGATGCGGGGGCAGACGCCCTGATGGTCGCGGGCTTGGTGGGAGCCGACGAGCTTGAGTTGGACCTACACCCTCATGACGACGTGCCTGAGGGAGCGCCGTCAGAAACGAAACCAGATATAGATGCGGCCGACGATGGCGCACCTCTTAGCGATGTTGTGACTGACACCGCACCGGACACGCTTGTGTCCCCACCAACCGAAGACGAATCTGATGAACGATCCTGAGCAGGACGACATGGCTAACGCCCCATCGACAGAAGACAGCCCACCGACTGCCAGTGAGCCCAATGCGGCTGGTCACAACCACGTCAGCTTTGAGGACGTGATCAGTGGCGCTTTTGACAGCGAGACCGCTTTGGATGTATCCGCGCCAGAGCAGAGCGGTAGCGCGAAGCGTGTCTTGGCCGCGGAGTCCAACAGTCCAAAGTTGCACAAGGTGTTGGCGCAAGCGGGTATGGGGTCACGCTTGGAGATGGAGGCCTTGATTGTTGAGGGGCGGATCTCCGTCAATGGCGAGCCTGCGCACGTTGGCCAACGCATCAAGTTCGGCGATACGATCAAGGTGAACGGGCGTCAAATTCGCGTGCGCATCGATCCACCGCCACCACGCGTGTTGGCTTATCACAAGCCAATCGGGGAGGTGGTGACCCATGATGACCCGCAAAACCGTCCCACCGTGTTTCGGCGTTTACCCAAGCTGCAGCATGGCAAATGGCAGTCGGTTGGTCGCTTGGACTTAAACACCGAAGGTCTGTTGCTGTTCACCAGCTCCGGGACCTTGGCAAATCAGCTCATGCACCCGCGTTTTGGCTTGCAGCGTGAGTATGCCGTGCGTGTGTTGGGCGCGTTGAGCAATGTTGAGAAGCAAAAGTTGCTTGATGGGGTCAGCTTAGAGGACGGTACGGCGCAGTTTTCGTCCGTAGTGGATGGCGGGGGCGAGGGTTCTAACCATTGGTATCGCGTGACCATTGGTGAGGGACGTAACCGCGAGGTGCGTCGCATGATCGAGGCGGTGGGCCATGCCGTTAGTCGTTTGATACGCATTCGTTACGGTAGCGTGGAGTTGCCGCGTGGTCTACGCCGAGGCGCTTGGGTGGAGCTGGATTGGGGCGATATCGAGCTATTAGCTCAAGAGGCCAATGAGGCCTTGCCCGTGGCTAAACCCTCTGGCCGTTCGGCCAACCCGCAGGCGGGCAAGTCAGGCCGTACAGCGGGCTTGGGTCGCTCTGTGAAGACGACGTACGCCAAGTCCGGTGGGCGTCGTCCCAGCACCCCTCAGGGGTGGGACATGCGTGCGGAGGCCGATGCGGAGAAGCGGGCGAAACGGAGTACGCGGCGACCAACACGTGTGGGCCCCACAGGGGAGCCCGATCCCTTGAAGACGTCTTTTGGCTACATCGGTGGCGACGCCTTACAGCGCCAGCGAGACCGCACCAGCACCGGTGGCAAGGGTCGTAAGAAGCCGCGTTGAGCCAGGCCTTGCGGTGGGGGCTGCCAGCCGTCAGCGCGCACGAGCGTTTGATAAACAGGGGGCTTAGCAGGTTAGAATAGGAGGCTAAGCTGGCAGCGTTGCCGGCGACGCACGTGTAAATTTTAATTCAAGGTAAATACCCATGGCAATCGAGCGCACCCTTTCCATTATCAAGCCAGACGCCGTCGCGAAAAACGTGATCGGTCAAATCTACGCCCGCTTTGAAGCAGCCGGTCTGAAAATCGTCGCTGCAAAAATGGCGCACCTGTCACGTCCAGAAGCAGAGGCTTTTTACGGCGTTCACAAAGAGCGTCCTTTTTTCAAGGACTTGGTTGATTTCATGATCTCCGGTCCCGTCATGATCCAAGCCTTAGAGGGCGAAGGCGCCATTGCTAAAAACCGTGACCTGATGGGCGCGACAGATCCTAAGAAGGCCGATGCAGGCACTATCCGTGCGGATTTTGCTGACAGCATCGATGCGAATGCGGTGCACGGCTCAGACGCTGCTGAAACGGCTGCGGTTGAAATTGCCTTTTTCTTCGCAGGCATGAATGTCTACGCGCGTTAATGCAACATGACGGCTAACCTACTCGATTTTGATCTCGAGGGCTTAGCCGCCTTTTGCGAAGAGTTGGGTGAAAAACGCTTTCGAGCAACCCAACTCTACCGCTGGATACACCAACGTGGTGTGCGTGATTTCGACGCCATGTCTGACCTGGCCAAGAGCCTGCGTCAAAAACTTCCCGACGTGGCCCATATCGCGTCGCTCCCCGTTTTAAGCCGACAAAATGCATCAGATGGCACGATCAAGTGGCTGTTTGATGTTGGGTCTGGCGATGCGGTCGAGGCCGTGTACATCCCCGAGTCTGATCGCGGCACGCTGTGCATTTCGTCGCAAGCGGGTTGCGCGGTTGGCTGCCGCTTTTGTTCCACGGGGCATCAGGGCTTTAGTCGCAACTTGACCACCGCTGAAATCATCGGTCAGCTTTGGTTTGTCGAGCACACGCTCCGGGCTGAGCGCAACACCACCGACCGTGTGGTGACCAATGTGGTGATGATGGGCATGGGCGAGCCTCTGCAAAATTACAACGCGTTGGTACCGGCCCTAAGAACCATGTTGCATGACAACGCCTACGGCTTGTCGCGCCGACGCGTCACCGTCAGTACATCGGGCGTGGTGCCTATGATCGATCGTTTGGGGCTGGATTGCCCGGTTGCGCTGGCGGTGTCTTTGCATGCGCCTAACGACGCGCTGCGCAGTGACTTGGTCCCGCTCAACCGAAAGTACCCTCTGGCAGAGCTATTGGCGGCATGCGCGCGTTACTTGCCGCATGCGCCGCGTGATTTTTTGACCTTTGAGTACTGCATGCTGAAGGGTGTGAATGACCAGCCTAGCCATGCGCGGGAGCTCATCACCTTGGTCACATCGTTCAATGGCGGACAGGGCTTGCATTGCAAGTTCAATTTGATCCCGTTCAATCCGTTTCCCGACTCGGGTTTAACGTGCTCAGACAAAGCGACCGTGCAGGCATTTGCCGACCTGTTGTCGCAGGCTGGCATCGTGACCACGGTGCGCAAGACGCGCGGGGATGACATTGATGCGGCCTGCGGGCAGTTGGCTGGCGAGGTTCTGGACCGTACCAATGCAGCCAAGCGCATGGCCACTTTGCGGCAAGGCACGGGGACGGTGCACACCATCCAAGTCACCGCGGCGTCCGCGCACAATGTCCGTTAATATTTGCGGTGGGACTTGCCGAAGGAGACCTCTATGAGTAAAGCAAACGATCAGCCGTCTGAAATGAACACAGAGCCCGCGCCCGTCGATAAACCAGGCTGGATCCTACTGCAAGAGGCGCGGCTGGCACAGGGCATGGATATTGAGCCTCTCGCGGCGATCCTAAAAATCCCCGCGCGCAAAATCGAGGCGCTGGAGGCAGGCGCCCTCAGTGGCGTGGGCGATTTGACTTTTAGCCGTGCCTTGGCGGGTAGTATTTGCCGCCAGTTGCGTATTGATGCGAAACCGATTTTGGCGGCATGGCCGACGCGGGATACGTTGGCGCGCGAGGTGCCCTTGAACCTGCCCAACGACGGCGCGGCCAGCGCCGCCACAGCGTTGCCACCCGAAGCGGCCACCGGATCCGGTGGGCGTGTTGTCTGGGCTGTGCTCGTTCTTATTTTGGTCGGCATCGGGGCGTGGTTGGCAGTGACGGAATTGCAACGAGGCAGCGAACGTCGCGAAAAGGCTGTGGGCGCCGCCGAGCGCTTGGCGCCCGAGACGGGGCCCGGCATCGCAAACCAGTTGGTGATCTCGCCTGTCGAGGGTAGCTCGTCAGAGAGCGGAGCTGACGATGTGAAAGCGGCCAAGCCCGTACTGGCCGCACCCGTCAAAGTAGCGCCTGTCACGGCCGCTGCCACCGCGACATCACCTCCGGCAACATCAGCCTCGGCAACATCGCTAGACGCGTCAGCAAACGTGGCGACCCCCCCGTTGACACCGCCACCCCCAGTCCCTACCGAGGTGGTGCCGGTGGCACCAACGCCGACGGTCGGTACGGTGCCTGTTCAGAAGCGTAATCAGCCGTTATCTTCCGCCGATATTGGCCAACACGCATTGGTCTTAAGCGCCGTGACTGAGTCGTGGGTGGAGGTGATTGGCCGGTCCGGTACACGGGTCTTTACCCGCCTGATGAGCCCGGGTGACTATGTTGTTTTGGGGGATGAGGATCTGCCGTATAACGTGTTGGTGGGCAATGCGGTGGGTGTGCGCGTCTTCTCGCGCGGCGAGCCTGTGGATGTGCAGGCAACGGCGCGTCTGAACGTGTCGCGCTTTGACGTGAACTGAATTAAACAGATACAGGGTTTTCAAATGACGACCACTCCAGCAACGACAGAGACAACGACAACGACCGCCGCACCGGTCACGATCTCGCAAGCCCAGAAGCGTCAAACGCTGCAAGCCCGTGTGGCTTGGGGTGACCACGTTGTGACCGTCGGAGGCGATGCGCCGGTGCGGGTGCAGTCGATGACAAACACGGACACAGCGGACGCCGTGGCCACCGCGATACAGGTAAAAGAGCTGGCTCAGGCGGGCTCTGAGTTGGTGCGCATCACGGTCAACAACGATGAGTCGGCCAAGGCCGTGCCCTACATACGCGAGCAATTAGACCGTATGGGAATCATGACTCCCTTGGTCGGTGACTTTCATTACAACGGCCATCGTTTGTTGGCCGACCACCCTGATTGCGCGCAGGCCCTGTCCAAGTACCGTATCAATCCGGGTAACGTGGGTCGGGGTGAGAAGGGCGATAAGCAGTTTGCCCAGATGATCGAAATGGCCTTGCGCTGGGACAAACCCGTTCGCATTGGCGTCAATTGGGGTAGCTTGGATCAGGATTTATTGGCCTCGATGATGGATGCCAACAGCCTGCGCGCGACGCCTTGGGACGTTAAGCAAGTCATGGTTGAAGCGCTGATTTCATCCGCGCTGGCCTCGGCTGAAACGGCCCAGCGTTTAGGTATGTCGCCCGCTCAAATTTTGCTCTCCTGCAAAGTCAGCGGTGTGCAGGAGTTGATCACGGTGTATGAATCGCTGGCGACGCGCTGTAACTATGCGCTGCATCTCGGCTTGACCGAGGCGGGCATGGGGACCAAGGGTACCGTGGCCTCGGCTACCGCCTTGGCGGTTTTGCTACAGCAAGGTATTGGTGACACCATCCGCGTATCGCTGACACCTGAGCCAGGGGAAGCGCGTACCCAAGAGGTGGTGGTTGCGATGGAGATTTTGCAATCATTGGGCTTGCGCGCGTTTGTTCCAAGTGTCACGGCCTGTCCCGGTTGTGGTCGGACGACCAGTAGCGTCTTTCAAGAATTGACCAAAGAGATTGATGACTACATGCGCGACGCCATGGTGGATTGGCGCGATCAATACCCCGGTGTTGAGAGCATGAAGGTCGCGGTCATGGGCTGTATCGTCAATGGGCCTGGTGAGAGCAAGCATGCCGATATCGGTATCAGTCTGCCGGGCACCGGCGAGGCGCCCAGTGCACCGGTCTACATTGATGGCGAAAAGGCCATGACACTCCGAGGCGATGGCATCGGTGCGCAATTTAAAGCGGTTGTGGAAAGCTATGTGCAGAAGCGCTACGGCGCCTCACAAAACACAGCGGCATAACATGCTACGAGGCGGCGTCAGTCGCTGTTGACATTGGTATTTTTGTAACGAGTTTTATGGCTGAAAAGTTAGTTGCCGTTAAAGGCATGAACGATATTCTCCCCGCGGAGTCCGCGCATTGGGAATGGCTGGAGTCCGAGTTGAGGGACTTGATGGCAACGTACGCGTATCGCAATGTACGAACACCCATTGTGGAGCCAACCGGGCTGTTTGTCCGTGGGCTTGGCGAGGTCACTGATATCGTCGAAAAGGAGATGTACTCCTTCGAAGACCGCCTGAACGGCGAGGCCCTGACACTGCGCCCAGAGGCGACGGCAGGTGTGGTGCGCGCAGTGGTGGAGAACAATTTGTTGTATGACGGCCCGCGCCGCCTGTACTACATGGGCCCGATGTTTCGTCATGAGCGCCCCCAGCGCGGTCGCTATCGACAGTTTCATCAGGTGGGTGCAGAGGCCTTGGGTTTTGCAGGTCCAGATGTCGATGCAGAACTGATTTTTATGGCGTGCGATTTGTGGGCAAAGCTTGGCCTCACACAGGTGCGTTTAGAGATCAACAGCCTTGGTCAGCCCGATGAGCGCTTGGCGCATCGCGAGGCGCTGATCAGCTACCTCAGCGCCCAAGAGTCGTTATTGGATGAGGAGGCCAAGCGCCGCCTGCACAGCAACCCTTTGCGCATCCTAGATACGAAAAACCCTGCGATGCAGGGCTTGGTAAATGACGCGCCCAAGTTGATGGATTATTTGGGCGAGGCCTCGTTGGCCCACTTCAATGGATTGCGCGCCATTCTCGACGACGCGCAGGTGCCTTATCGCATCAACCCGCGCTTGGTTCGCGGCATGGACTACTACAACTTGAGTGTGTTTGAGTTTGTGACCGAGGAGCTGGGCTCGCAAGGAACCATTTGTGCGGGCGGGCGCTATGACGGCCTGATTGCGCAGATTGGCGGCAAGCCTGCGCCGGCTGTTGGGTGGGCGTTAGGGGTTGAGCGGATTTTGGAGCTGTTGAAGAGCCAGTCTTTGTTGCCTGCAGCGCCGGTGCCCGATGTGTACGTGGTCGTTCCCAGCGCCGATCATGCGATGGTGGCGGCACAGGTCTGCCGCGCCTTGCGCACGGCGGGTGCTCAGGTGCACATGCATGCGGGCACCGCAGATGGTCAAGGAAGCATGAAGTCGCAGTTCAAGCGTGCAGACGGTAGCGGCGCCACTTGGGCCGTGATTCTAGGCGGAGATGAGCTGGCTGCTGGGGCGGTGTCGGTCAAACACTTGAGGGGCGGGGCAGATGCGCAAGGGACGGTGTCCTTGGGCGATCTCGCAGCTTGGTGGGCGGGACAGGCGGCCTAAGCCCAGCGTCGCCGTGTGCGCTGAGGCATTCTTGCCCAGTCGCCCATAAAAGAGCGGACTACGCCCTACAATAGCCAGTGCACGGGTGCCCAGTGGGCCGCGTGCAACCGTGACATTTTTATACCTTAGACAGACGCAGGCAGGCATGGCGACACAACAACTCGATCTAGAAGAGCAAGAGCAACTTGATAAGCTCAAGGATTTTTGGCGTAAATGGGGCAATGCCATCACGTGGGTGGTGATCGCTTTATTGAGCGGCTACGCGGCATTCAATGGCTGGCAGTTTTGGCAAAACAAGCAAGCGCAAAAAGCGGGCGCAATTTATGACCAAGTAACGCAAGCGGTTGCGGCCAAAGACGTGCCCCGTTTGACGCGTGTCGTCGGTGATTTTCGCAATGAGGCCAGTGCCTCAATCCTGTTGCAACACAGTGAACTGGCGCTCGCCAAATTGGCGGCTGACAACGGTGACTATGCTGTCGCGGCTGCCGCGCTAGATCGTGTCATCGCGGACGGTCATGACGAAGGGCTGACAGCAGTGGCGACGTTGCGTTTGGCTGGCGTTTATATGCAGCAAGGCGCGATGGACAAAGCCAAGGCGTTACTAGCGGGCGAGTGGGCTGTTGCGTTTCAGGGCTTAGTCTCTGACCGTCTGGGCGATATTGCGATGGCGGCATCCGACAAAGAAGCAGCGCTAGCGGCGTATCAACAGGCGTGGGCCACTTTGAGCGAAGATGCGGCCTACCGCCGGCTGGTTGAGGTCAAGTTGAATGCACTCGGTGCGGTCGCCGGGGTTTCCGGGGTTGTGGGGGCGCAAACAAAGTGATGAACCGCATGGTTTTACGCGTGTTGGGCTACGGCGTGGGCTTGTTCTTGGTTGGCCACTTGGCAGCATGCTCCTCTGTCGACGTGCCACAACCAACCCCGCTCAAGCCGTTAGAGCCGCTACTCAGCGTCTCAGAGGTTTGGCAAGCGCCATTGGGCGGCGAGGTCGGTGACGGTCTGCGTATGGCAGCGCATGACAACTTGTTGGCAGCTGCCACACTTGATGGCCTGCTGCGGGTGATCGATACAGAGACGGGTGAGACGCGTTGGTCCGCGCAGTCAGATACCGCGCTGATCGCGGGCGTTGGTTTTGATGGCAAGCGCGTAGCGGCCATTGATACCGAAAATGGACTGCAGGTTTTTGAAGCGGGCAAGCATCTATGGACAGCCCGTTTACCTGCGCGCAGTTATACCCAGCCCTTGCTTGCGGGCGGGCGGGTGTTCGTCTTACTGAGCGACCGCCGTGTGGGCGCCTTTGATGCCGATACCGGGGCGCAACTGTGGCTGCGTCGCTATGCAGACTCAACATTGGTGCTGGCCCACCCCGGTTTATTGGCGGCGGTAGCCAATACCTTGGCGGTCGGTTTAGGTGAGCGGTTTAGTGCGATCAACCCCGACAATGGCGCCTTGCTGTGGTCGACGCCGCTGGTTCGCCCAAGAGGTATTGACGAACTGGAGCGCCTGGCTGACTGGGTGAGCGGGGCGGTTTTTGCAGGTACCCGCGTCTGTGGGCAAGCCTTTCAAAATGCCGTCGGCTGTATTGATCTTGCGACGCGCCGTGCGGAGTGGACGGTCCCGTCTAGCGGGGTGAACGGATTGGCGGGCGATGTTGCGGCGCTTTACAGCATCGATGCGACAGGAAAAATTTCCGCAATGAAGACGGACAGTGGGGCGTCTATTTGGACGCAACGAGATTTGTTACTGCGAGGCTTGACTGCGCCCTTGTTGCTGGGTCAAACAATCGCTATCGGAGACTTCGCGGGCTACGTGCACTGGTTGTCACGGACAGACGGCCAGATCATGACGCGCATGTCAACAGATGGGTCGCCCATCGTTGGCGCGCCGTTGTTGGTTAATGGCACGGCCGTCGCTGTGACTAAGCAAGGCACGGTGTACGCATGGCGACCACAATGAAGCCTGTGATTGCCCTGGTAGGGCGTCCCAACGTGGGCAAATCCACGTTGTTTAACCGGATGACAAAGACGCGTGATGCCATCGTCGCTGACTACGCGGGGTTGACCCGCGATCGGCACTATGGATCCGGTCGCTTGGGTGCTAGAGAGTTTATTGTCATTGATACCGGTGGCTTTGAGCCCACGGCAGAAACCGGCATCATCAAAGAAATGGCCAAGCAAACGCGTCAAGCGGTCGCCGAGTCAGATGTGGTGATTTTCGTGGTGGACGCGCGCGAGGGCTTGAGTGCGCAGGACCATGACATCGCCTCGTTTCTTCGCCGTTTGGGCAAACCCTGTTTGTTGGTTGCCAACAAGGCGGAGGGGATGACCCAAGGGATACAGCTGACCGAGTTTTACGAGCTGGGCTTTGGCGAGGTAATCCCCGTTTCGGCCGCACACGGGCAAGGTACGCGAAGCCTCATTGAGTTGGCATTAGAGCCCCTCAACTTGCCGGAGTTGGATGACGAGCCTGAAGTTGATGACGGAACCATCCGTCTCGCCGTTGCCGGACGCCCCAACGTGGGCAAGTCGACGTTGATCAATGTTTGGCTAGGCGAAGAGCGGTTGATTGCCTTCGACATGCCCGGCACGACGCGGGATGCGATTAGCGTGCCGTTCACCAAAGACGAACAAAAATACGAGCTCATTGACACCGCTGGCTTGCGCCGTCGGGGCAAGGTGTTTGAGGCGATCGAGAAATTCTCGGTGGTAAAAACCCTGCAGGCGATTGAGCGAGCCAATGTCGTGGTGCTCCTGATTGACGCAATACAGGGTGTCACGGATCAAGACTCGCATATTGCGGGCTTCATTGTTGAAAGTGGCCGCTCCGTTGTCGTCGCGATCAATAAATGGGATGCCGTTGACAGTTATCAGCGTGAATTGGTGAAGCGGTCCATTGAGCAACGTCTGGCTTTTTTGCGTTTCGCTGACGTCTTTACGATTTCAGCGATCAAACGCCAGGGCTTGGAACCGGTTTGGAAGGCCATTGCGCACGCGCATGCGTCGGCCACGCGCAAAATGCCCACCCCCAAACTCAGCCGTATTTTGGAAGAGGCGGTCGCCTACCAGCAACCCCAACGCAGCGGTATGTTCCGGCCTAAGTTGCGCTATGCCCACCAAGGGGGCATGAACCCGCCGGTTGTGGTGGTACACGGTAACTCGCTGGAGCACGTAACAGAAGCCTATAAGCGCTACCTCGAGGGGCGGATTCGAGAGGCGTTTGACCTGACAGGCACGCCCCTGCGTGTCGAGATGAAGAGCGCTGACAACCCCTACGCCAACAAGTCGTAAATTCCTTAAACCCTGTCGCGGCGCGGTTTTATTTAAAATCGATATCGGCGCGATGTGGTAAGGTTAATCTTTTAAGCACACAACACGGACCATATCGTGAGTAATAACAAAGGCCAACTTTTGCAAGACCCGTTCTTAAACCAATTACGGCGCGAGCATGTCCCTGTTTCCATCTATTTAGTGAATGGAATCAAGCTTCAGGGGCAAATTGAATCGTTTGACCAGTACGTCGTCTTATTGCGTAATACGGTAACTCAAATGGTTTATAAGCATGCTATTTCAACGATTGTGCCTGGACGTCCGGTGCAATTCACGGGGCCGGGCGACACAGAGCAAACTGCCGAGTGAGTGAAGACGCGCCCAAGGTCGTCTTGGTCGGCGTTGACTTCGGGCTACCCAATTTTGACGCGGAGCTAACCGAGCTAGGCCTGTTAGCCGAGTCAGCAGGCTTTGTCGTTGCTGAACGTGTGACCTGTAAGCGGCGCGCACCCGACGCTGCCCTGTTCATTGGCACGGGAAAAGCAGACGAAATCAAGCTCATTGCAGAGGGCGTTGGTGCAACAGAGATTCTGTTTGACCAAGCCCTGAGTCCCGCCCAACAACGCAATCTCGAGCGAACCATGGGCTTGGCGGTCAACGACCGTATTTTGCTTGTTCTCGAAATTTTCTCTCAACGGGCGCGTAGCTTCGAGGGCAAGTTGCAAGTCGAGTTGGCTCGTTTGCAGTACCTAACGACGCGACTGGTCAGGCGTTGGTCTCACTTAGAGCGCCAGCGCGGCGGCGTTGGCCACCGAGGTGGCCCCGGAGAGCGCCAAATTGAGTTGGATAGACGCATGCTGAATGACAGCATCAAACGAACCAAGGAGCGACTGACCAAGGTCAAGCGCCAGCGTCAAACCCAGCGCAAGCAGCGAGAGCGCTCGGGTACCTTCAAGGTATCGATTGTTGGCTACACCAATGCGGGCAAATCTTCGCTGTTTAATGCCTTGGTTAAAGCGCAAAGCTACGCCGCAGATCAGCTGTTTGCCACCTTGGACACCACCACGCGCCAAATGTACCTAGCGCCAGTCGAGGCCTCCATATCGATCTCTGACACCGTCGGCTTTATTCGGGATTTGCCTCACGGCTTAGTGGCGGCCTTTTCTGCCACCTTGCAAGAGTCGGTGGAAGCCCATTTGCTATTGCACGTTGTAGATGCGGCAAACCCCGCTAGTTTTGAGCAAATTATGGCGGTGCGGGAGGTCTTGGCCGAGATTGATGCGGGTGAAATTGAGCAGATCTTGGTTTTCAACAAAGCCGACCTGATCGAACACGACAAAGCCCCAGAGCGCATGCGCGATGAGTTGGTGCATGACGGCCGGGCGATCACGCGTATTTTCGTGAGTGCTCAGACAGGAGAGGGGCTTGATGGCTTGCGCGACCTGCTCGCAGAGCGCTATCAGGCATTCGCCACCGACCCCGCTGCTTACATCCCGGAAACAGACGACCCACGGTTTGCGCACTTAGCGCGTTAACCCTAATGCCCCTAGGCTGTGAGCGGGCGAACAACTCATGCCACAATTAAACCCATTGAAAACAGATCGGATATCCATTACATGACTGCGATTTCGCGACTTACTAATCGGCCAGGCATCTTTGCGCGTCTGGTGCGGGTGTTTAACCTCAACGGTTCAGACTGGGGCCGGGGCGAGAATGACAAGCCTAAATCAGACCAACCAAGTGGCTCTGACGAGGAGCGTCAGCACGACAACGTTGAGCCAATACGCCCATCCGGACAAGGTGGTTCGTCACAACGTCCGCGTAACCAAGATGGGCCGCCCGACTTGGATGAACTGTGGCGTGACTTCAATCAGCGTTTAGGCGGCCTCTTTGGCGGCTCGAACGGACGTAATGGGAACGGCAACGGCAATGGCAACGGTTCTCCGCCACCCTTCCGTCCAGACGGCAAGTCTGCCGGTATTGGCGCGGGCCTGATCGCCGGTGTGCTGCTGCTGATCTGGTTGTCTACCGGCTTCTTCATTGTGCAAGAGGGCCAGCAGGGCGTGATTACCCAGTTTGGTCGTTACCACAAGACGGTTGGCGCGGGTTTCAACTGGCGTATCCCGTATCCAGTGCAGGCGGAAGAAGTGGTTTTTGTGACCCAAATTCGTTCGGTGGATGTGGGTAGTGACGCCATCGTCCCCGCAACGGGCTTGCTGGAGTCCGCTATGTTGACGGCGGATGAAAACATCGTCGAAATTAAATTTGCTGTGCAGTACCGCCTGAGCGATTCCCGAGCCTACTTGTTTGAGAGTCGTGACCCCGACGCCGCGGTCGTGAAAGCGGCTGAGACAGCGGTTCGCGAGGTGGTCGGAAAAATGAAGATGGACTCTGCTTTGGCAGAGGAGCGCGATCAAATTGCGCCGCGTGTGCGCACCCTCATGCAGACGATTTTGGATAGATACAAAGTCGGTATTGAGGTCGTAGGCGTTAACTTGCAACAGGGTGGTGTGCGACCACCTGAGCAAGTTCAAGCGAGCTTTGACGATGTATTGAAGGCGGCGCAAGAGCGTGAGCGAGCCAAGAATGAGGCCCAAGCCTATGCCAACAACGTGGTGCCACGAGCCGGCGGTGCTGCAGCGCGTTTGCGCTCGGAGGCCGAGGCCTACCGTGCACGTATCGTGGCGCAGGCTGAAGGTGATGGCCGCCGTTTTGAATCCATTTTTACCGAGTACAAAAAGGCGCCTGAAGTGACTCGCGACCGCTTGTATGTGGACGCGATGGAAGAGATTTATAGCAACGTCAGTAAAGTGTTGGTGGAGTCCCGTGATGGCTCGAACCTGCTGTACCTGCCGTTGGATAAGCTCATGGGCTCTGGCGCCGGCTTGCGTGATGGCAGTGCGCCGCTCACCTCGTCGCCTTCTAGCTTGTCTAACCAATCACCCACTCTCAACCTAGACGGTTCTCGGGCGCGTTCACCAGATAACGCGCGCTCGCGAGACGGCCGATAACGGTCACGTTGAACCACATTTAGAGAATTACAAGAGGTTGTTATGAATAAGTTAGGTCTATGGATTGCATCGCTGGCCATATTGCTAGGGCTCGCCAGTTCCACAATGTTTGTTGTTGACCAACGCCAATTTGGCGTGGTTTACCAGTTGGGCGAGATTAAGAGTGTTGTGACGGAGCCGGGTTTGAATTTCAAGCTCCCGCCGCCCTTCCAGAATGTTAGCTACATCGACAAGCGTTTGTTGACGCTAGAGAGTACGGACACCGAGCCGATGCTGACTGCGGAAAAGCAACGTGTCGTGATCGATTGGTTTGTGCGCTGGCGTGTATCTGACGCGTCGCAGTACATTCGTAATGTTGGCTTGAACGAGCGAGCTGGCGCGCTGCAATTGAACCGCGTGATTCGTAACTCTTTCCAAGAAGAGGTGAACCGTCGTACGGTGTTCCAATTGCTCTCCTCTGATCGTGAATCACTGATGGCGGACGTCAAGGCGCAGGTCTTGCGAGCGGTTAACGGTGCTGAAAAGCCGTGGGGTATGGACGTGGTCGATGTGCGGATTACCCGCGTTGATTATGCCGAGACCATCACCAAATCGGTTTACGACCGTATGGAAGCAGAGCGTAAGCGGGTGGCGAACGAATTGCGTTCTACCGGCGCGGCGGAGGGTGAACGCATTCGCGCCGATGCAGACCGCCAGCGCGAAGTGATTTTGGCTGAAGCCTACCGCGACGCCCAGACCCTCAAGGGTAAAGGGGACGCAGAAGCGGCGGCGGCCTATGCAAAGTCCTTCGGTCGGGACCCCGCCTTCGCTAAGTTTTACCGCAGCTTGGAAGCCTACAAAGCCAGCTTCACCTCTAAGAATGACATCGTGGTGTTGGATGGTGACTCGGACTTCCTCAAAGGCATGAAAAGCGGCCTTGTGGGGCCGACTAAGTAAGCGGGTTGCTTAAAACCCGTTAGGGCCTTTGCCCTAACGACGCGCCGAAACGCTGCACTGGTATCCCACCAGCGCAGCGTTTTTTTTGAGGCCTGTTCGAGATTGTCGGTTCACGCGGAGCGCATAAAGTGCCAGGTGCGGCGAGCGTTACAATCTAAGGCTGTATTCCCACATCTAAACTTCTATGTCTGCTTGGGTTCTCCCAGATCATTTGGCCGATGTCTTGCCCTACGAGGCGCGCCAGATCGAAGAGCTTCGCCGCGTGCTTCTGGACGCGGCGCGCACCTTTGGTTACGAGCTCGTGATGCCGCCTTTATTGGAGCATCTCGAGTCCCTGTTATCCGGGACTGGTGAGTCCTTGGACTTGCGCACCTTTAAGTTGGTTGATCAGCGTACGGGCAGGTCGTTGGGTTTGCGCGCAGACACCACGCCGCAAGTTGCTCGGATTGATGCCCACCTATTGAACCGTCAGGGTCCTGCGCGCTTGTGCTACTGCGGGCCTGTCGTGCACACGCAGCCAAGCCATGGCAATGCCTCGCGCGAGCCGTTGCAGTTTGGCGCAGAGCTATACGGCCACCAGGGGCAAGAGGCAGACCTTGAGATTTTGGAACTCGTCCTGACCATACTCAACCGCGCCGGGGTAGGGACGTTTGTGCTTGATTGAGCCGACGTGCGCGTCGTGGATGCGTTGTTGGCACCCGCTGGTTTGGATGCAGGCAGCGCCTCGGCTATCCATCAGGCGCTGGCTAAAAAAGATACGGCCACCCTCATCGCCTTGACCGCAGATTTGCCCGCGGCGATGCGCGACGGCTTGCGCCTGATTCCTGATTTGTACGGCGGTGTACAGGTACTAGAGCTCGCACGCAACAGCCTACCCAGCAGCCCGCTCTTGACCGAGGCATTGGATGATTTGGCGCGTCTGGTTACTGGCGTTCAGGCCATCGCCAGCGTACAGGTATCGATTGATCTGGGTGACCTGCGCGGATATGCTTATTACACGGGTCTGCGTTTTTCGGTCTATGCGCAGGCATTCGACGATGGGCAGCAGTGCGAGTTGGTGCGTGGGGGACGTTACGACGAAGTCGGCGCGGTGTTTGGACGCCGTCGTCCCGCCGTTGGCTTTAGCGTTGATGTGAAAGAGTTGGTCGGTATGTCGGCCACCCCGAAATTACACCGAGCGATTCGTGCGCCTTGGGGCGATGCGCCCGGGTTACGCGAGGCCGTCGCGGCACTGCGGCAGCAAGGGGAGGCGGTTGTCTCCCTGTTGCCTGGCCATGACAACGAGGTGAATGAGTTTGACTGCGACCGTGAGTTGGTCCTCCTTGATGGTGCGTGGCAGGTGCGGGCAGCAGCCTGATCGCCTCTCGCACCGACTTCCTTTTATTTTTTTGAGAGCATAGGCCATGGCATCGTCCGGACGCAACGTCGTAGTAGTTGGCACCCAGTGGGGTGACGAGGGTAAGGGTAAGTTGGTTGACTGGTTGACTGAAACCGCAACCGGTGTGGTGCGCTTTCAAGGGGGGCACAACGCCGGGCACACACTGGTAATTAATGGCGTAAAGACCGCCTTGCACCTGATTCCCAGCGGCATCATGCGTCCTGGCGTCACCTGTTACATCGGTAACGGTGTGGTGCTATCTGCTGGCAAACTGCTGGAGGAGATCAGCGGCTTGGAGAAGGCAGGTATTCAGGTGCGTGACCGCTTGCGAATCAGCGAAGCGTGTCCCTTGATATTGCCGTTCCATGTGGCGCTTGATGTGGCGCGGGAGGCCGCAAAAGAAAAGGCGGGAACGGCCAAAATCGGCACAACGGGTCGCGGTATTGGACCCGCCTATGAGGACAAAATTGCGCGCCGCGCACTGCGTGTACAGGACTTAAAGCATCCCGAACGGTTTGCAGCGAAGTTGCGAGAGTTACTTAGCCTACACAACCACGTGCTATCGACCTACTTAAACAGCGCTGATCTGGCATGGGCCGAGCCGATTGCGGGCTATCTTAAAGACGGCGAAATACAGTTCGATGCCGTCTACGACGAAGCCATGGCGCATGCCGAAGAAATCCTACCGATGGTTGGTGACGTGTCGCGTGAACTCAATGCTGCGCATCAAGCGGGCGCATGCCTGTTGTTTGAGGGCGCACAGGGCACCTTGCTGGATATCGACCACGGCACCTACCCCTTCGTGACATCAAGCAACTGCGTGGCGGGTAACGCAGCGGCGGGTGCGGGCGTTGGTCCTGGACTGTTGCATTACGTGCTGGGAATCACAAAAGCCTACTGCACCCGTGTGGGTGGGGGACCATTCCCAACGGAGTTGGACTGGTTGACACCGGGTACGCCCGGCTACCACCTGTCCACCGTAGGCGCTGAGATGGGGACGAC
>Ga0181607_10002081_pt1 | contig 17730 bp, 15 predicted proteins | sample 041ome_9_FD_132420 | JGI IMG/M metagenome (GOLD analysis project Ga0181607, IMG submission 132420) | Coastal salt marsh microbial communities from the Groves Creek Marsh, Skidaway Island, Georgia - 041413US metaG (megahit assembly) | ecosystem: Environmental > Aquatic > Marine > Intertidal zone...
CCCGAGCCCATCGCTCGGCCATTTTGTCCGCCACGGGGACGCCTTCCGTTTCCGTTACGCCGCAAGGGTTTAACCAACGCGTATGATTGAATATTCAATACTGGACCAGTCCGTCGCTGTCGCTGGCCGTCCGCAGGCGCAAGCGATCACCGAAACCATTGAACTGGCGGAGCATTGCGAAAAGCTTGGCTTCAAGCGGTTCTGGGTTTCGGAGCATCATAATCACCCTTCAATCCTGGGCACCGCGCCCGAGATTCTGATGGCGGCGATTGCGATGCGCACGAACCGCATTCGCATTGGCAGCGCTGGCATAATGCTACCGCATTATTCGCCCTTCAAAGTCGCCGAACAGTTTCGGGTTCTGGACGCTCTGGCACCTGGGCGGATTGATCTTGGCCTTGGCCGGGCGCCTGGTTCTGACGGTCGGACAGCGTTTGCCCTTAACCCGCAGGCCAATGAACGCCCGGCTGCGTTCCCTTCAGACGTACGGGACCTAATGGCCTGGGTAGCGGGCGAGCCGCTGGTGGAGGGACATCCTTTCCGATCCGTTCACGCCTTTCCACAAGGCGAAACAGTGCCGGAAACCTGGATGCTGGGCAGCAGTGACTATGGCGCGCAGGTCGCTGCAATCTTTGGCCTGCCTTACGCCTTCGCCTGGTTCTTTACGGACGGCAAGGGCGCTGACCGGGCAATCAAGCTGTATCGGGACACATACCGCCCTTCCGAGCGCTGGCCGGAACCCCATGTCGCGATCTGTGTATGGGCGATGGCAGGTGACGATAAAGCCGAAACAGAACGCAATTTCCTGCCCCGCGCCAAGTGTCGCCTCTACCGGGACCGGGGCATGTTCATTCCGCTGGAAACGCCTGAATCAGTTGAAGCGACGGACCTGAATGCCGCCGAAGAAAATCGCATGCAAACAATGCTGCGCGATAGCTTCGTTGGTGAAGGACCGGAGACTGCTGCTCGGATCGAAGCGCTCGGCAAGGAGTTGGATGTCGATGAGATCGCTATCGTCACCTGGGCGCATGAAAAGTCTATCCGCCATCGTTCTTACGAAATCTTGGCTGATGCCCTTGGAGTTGCTGCGTGAGTGAGGCTGAGACCGGCGTATTTGACTTTGCAGAGCCTGCGTCTGAGACGGGCCGGATGTCTCTCTATTTTCATTGCCCGGCAGATTGGCAGAATGACGGCCCTATTCTGATCGCGCTGCACGGTTACAAACGCAATGCTGAGGATTATCGGAACGATTGGAAGGCCGTTGCAGACCACTGCAAGGCGCTGCTTTTAGCCCCTGCATTCGATGAAATTGGTTTCCCCGGTCCTCGTGCTTACGAAGTTGGCGGGATGCGAACACCAGACCGGAAGTCCTACCTGCCCCGCGACATGTGGAGCTATCAGGCTGTCGAACGTGCGTTTGACGCAGGCCGGAAAAGCTTTGGCGCTAAGCGGAATAACTACTGGCTCTACGGCCATTCAGCGGGCGGTCAATTTGTGCATCGCTTAGCGCTGTTTCTACCAGAGGCCCGCTTCAGCCATGCCATCGCTGCCAATGCAGGTGCATATACCGCACCCGATGGCGCGCGCTTTCCTTATGGGCTTGGCCACGGCGCACCTGAAATCGACATGGACCGGTTTCTCGCCCGCCCGCTTACCATGCTGCTTGGCCAGAAAGACCGGAATGCAACCGCCAAAGTCCTGCTAAAATCGCCAGAAGCAACCCTTCAGGGACCACACCGCCTGGCGCGTGGCCGGTTCTTCTATCAATCCGGCAAGGCGGTCGCTGATGCTGCTGGCCTATCATTCGGCTGGCGTATCGTTGAAGCGCCACATGCCGGACATTCCAACCGCTTGCTAGCACCCGTCGCCGGCCAGTTATTCCTGGCCGGCTCGGATCAGATCACGCAAACGGATTGAATGGCGTTGGGAAATTGCCGTTTGGCTTGATGTAGTCGTAGGGCGCACGCGCCATGAAACGGCCACGGCCGGCCTTCGCATTGAACTTACCGTCCTGCCAAAGTACCTCACCGCGAGACATCGTAATCACCGGATAGCCGGTCACTTCCATGCCTTCATAGGGCGTGTAGTTGATGCCATGATGCAGGTCTTCCTGGCGGATCGTTACTTTCTTGTTTGGGTCCCAAATTGCGATATCAGCATCTGCGCCCGGCGCGATATGGCCTTTCTTGGGGGCTAAACCGAACAGTTTGGCAGGATTAGTCGAGCTAATTTCGACGAATTTCTCCAAGCTGATCCGCCCGCCGTTTACGCCTTCTGAGAACAAGATCGGCAGCCGGGTTTCAAGGCCAGGCACGCCGTTCGGGACTTTGGTGAATGGTGTATTCGGGCCTTCCGGCAGCTTATTGCCTTGGCCTTCTGCGAAATTGGTTGGCGCATGGTCCGATGAGACGATGCCCAATGTGCCCGAGTTGATGTGCTTCCACATCGCAGCCTGCTCGGCTTTGGTGCGGGGTGCGGGCGAGCAAATCCACTTGGCACCTTCGCCATTGGGCTTGTCCATATCGTCCTCGGTCAGGACCAGATATTGCGCGCAGGTCTCTCCGAAGATTTTGAGGCCGCGATGCTGCGCCCGGCGGATTTCTTCCGCTGCTTCGTCACACGTCACGTGGAAAATCTGCAAGGGCAGGTCCAGTAATTCTGCCATCGCAATGACACGATGCACGGCTTCACGTTCCACCAGCGGCGGCTTGGACCAGCTGTGATGCTTCGCTTCAGTCAGGCCCGCATTGGTGAGCTGCTCCATCATCCACATGATCATCTCGTGATGCTCAGCATGGATAACCATAAAGGCTTCGTTGCGGCGGGAGAGCGCCATCAGCTTCAACAGGCCTTCATCGTCCACCCGGTTAGATGGGTACGTCATGAAGACTTTAATCGTGCGATGGCCCTCGGCGATCAATGCAGGAAGCGCTTCCAGCGTTTCTTCATCGGCGCGATTGACGATCAAGTGAAAGGAATAATCACAGGTGGCGCTGCCTTCAGCGCGCTTGTGATAATCCGCCGTGGACTCTTTGATATGTACGCCGGGAAACTGGGGGGCGAAGCTGATGACGGATGTCGTGCCGCCACAGATGGCCGCGCGGGTGCCAGATTCAAACGTTTCAGCGTTTTCACCGCCGGTCGAGCTGATTTGGTCGATATGACAATGGCTGTCGATGCCACCTGGAACAACGATCTTGCCGCTGGCCTCAATTTCTTTATCGCCAGGGGCAATATCTTTGCCAACAGCGACAATGCTCTCGCCGATAATCCCGATATCGCCTTCAAACACGTTGCTCGCGGTCGCGATCGTGCCGCCTCGGATTACGGTATCAAAGTTCGCCATTGCCTGTGCGCTCCGCCATAAGATTGAAGCGGTAAGCTTAGGCTGTCAGCAGGAGGGCGCCAAGCGCGACGCCGCTCCATTTTGCTGCAGATCAATAGAAGATTTTGCTCTGGTCCATATTGGCGTACATGCCAGCCACTTCTTCGGCATAGCCATTATATAGCAATGTCGGCACGCGCCCGCTTTTGCCAAGCTGACGTTCAGTCGCCTGGCTCCAACGGGGGTGGTCGACTTCAGGGTTCACATTGGCATAAAAGCCGTACTCCCGGCGCGCCAACTGCTCCCAGAAGCTTTTCGGCGGTTTGTCCGTGAACGTGAATTTGACGATGGATTTCGTCGATTTGAAGCCATATTTCCAAGGAACCGCGAGCCGCAGCGGTGCCCCCATCTGCTTGACGATTGGCTTGCCATAGACACCTGTCGCGATGAACGCCAGATCATTCGTGGCTTCATCCAAGCGGAGGCCTTCGACATATGGCCACGGATACCAGCGCTGGCGCTGCCCGCGCGCGACATCGGGGTTCATGAAGGTTTCCATGCGGAGATATTTGGCACCCGCCTTGGGGCTGGCCATTTTGACCAGTTCTTTCAGTGCAAACCCACTCCAAGGCACCGCCATGGACCACGCCTCAACGCAGCGATGGCGGTAAAGGCGCTCCTCAATCGGCATCTTGCGGATAAGCTCCTCCGCATCCAGCGTCATGGGATTATCGACCATGCCGTCAATCGTGACGGCCCATGGTTTAACGTCCAAATCCTGTGCGCGCTTCGAAATTTCTTTGTGCGAGCCGAACTCGTAGAAATTGTTGTAGGTCAGCGCGATCTTCTTCTCTGTCAGATCGCGATCCAGCTTGTAGAGCTCATTGCGCTTAGCTGGATAGAGTTCCGGTGCCACATCGGGCGCAGCCATTACGTCGGCGCGTGCTGGAAGCGATACACCCGCTGCAAGCAGGCCCGCGCCGCCGCCAACCAATAACTGGCGGCGATTCATAAACAGGGCTTCCGGGGTCGCTTCCCGTTCGGGTATTGCCCAACGGCGTACAGACTTAATCAGCATTTGGCATCGCTCCTGTTTTCGCAATCATGGGACTAAACTAAGGTTCACTGGCAAAAACGCCAATCACTGCTGCGTCATAATCACGGGAGTACCATCAAGATGAGTGGGTCGGAAGATAAGGTTAAGGTCGAAATTGACAGCGACGGCATCGCCTGGGTGACACTGAATGAACCTGAAGTCCGCAATGCTTTATCGCCGGAACTGCGTGCCCAATTCGTTGAACGCATCCCCCCGCTGGAATTTGATGACAGTGTGCGGTGTGTGGTCATTCGCGGTGCGGGCGCGCATTTCATGGCGGGCGGGGATATCCGCATCATGCGCCAGCGCCTGCAAATGGAGACGGCTGAGCGGTCCCGGAACATCGTTAGCGGCCTGCACGACATTCACCATGCCATCTTCGCGCTCCGCCGGATGCCGAAGCCGGTCATCGCGAGCGTTCAGGGTGCTGCGGCCGGGTTTGGCCTAAGCCTCGTCGCTGCGACTGACCTGGCCATTGCAGCCGACGACGCCGTGTTCACATTGGCCTATTGCCATATCGGTGCCAGCCCAGACGGCGGCTCATCCTACTTCCTTGGCCGCACACTTGGTATGAAGCAGCAGATGGAATTGGCATTCCTTGGTGACCGGTTTGGCGCAGAAAAAGCCAAGGATCTTGGCATCGTCAACTTTGTGACACCCGTGGCGGATTTGGCCGCAGAAACTGACAAACTCGCCCGCCGCCTCGCTGCCGGCCCGACCAAAGCCTATGCCAACGCTAAGGCGTTGTTTAACGCCAGCGGCCATCTCAGCATGGAGACTCAGCTGCAGATGGAAGCGTCAATGATCGCTGACAGCATGGCGACAGACGACCACCGCGAGGGCGTCAACGCATTTCTGGACAAACGCAAACCCAATTTCAGTGGGCGTTGATCAGCGCAAGCGTTTGTCGGCATTAGTACCAGAAAATACCAGGGGCAGACTCGTTCTGGCGCCAGACTTGCTCCGTAATGCCTGTGGCCAGACTCCTGGGGGGTTTGCGTCGCATTTTGGGACGCAAAACGTCGTTCATCGAAGCAAGTTTGGCCCGAACAGCTTCGAGGAAATTCTGAATGGGTGGGAGAATAAACAATGAAGCGTACGATGATGATTGCGGCCAGTGCGGCCGCGCTGCTGCTGGCGGCAGGTTGCGCCAGCACCGATGAGGCTGGCACCAGCCGCATTTCTGAGCTGGAAAACCAGCTCCAGACAACAGAACAAAGCCTTGAAGCGGAACGCGCCGCAAAGAATGCACTGGCCGACCAGGTCAAGAGCATGGGCGAAAAGCCAGTAATGGCTAACGACCGTCGCGTTGGCGGCAATGCTGACCTTCCGCCAAATGCACTGCCCGGCCATTGCTATGCCCGCGTGCTGATCCCGGCAACCTACAAAACCTCGACCGAGCAGGTTATCGCCCGTGGCGAGAGCGAGCGCGTCGAAACGAGCCCAGCAAAATATGGCACCAACACCCAGCGTGTCCTGGTTGCTGAAGAATCCGAACGGATTGAAGTGCGCCCGGCGACCTACAAAACCGTCACCGAACGCGTTCTCGTTCAACCGGCTCAGACGACCCTGATTGCGACTCCGGCTAAATATGAAACACGCTCCGAGCGTGTGCTGGTTCGCCAAGCCTACACGACCTGGAAAAAAGGCCGTGGCCCGGTTGAGAAACTGGACCAAGCTACAGGCGAGATCATGTCCCTCGTTGAAGTGCTTGCAGAATACCGCACGGTTTCCAAGCGGGTTCAGGTAACGGCTCCAGGTACACGTGAAGTGACCAAACCAGCTGTATATCGCACGATCACGCGCCGCGTTGTCGACACGCCTGCTGCTACGCGGACCGTGAAGATTCCGGCCAAATACAGCACGATCAAAGTGCAGACGGTTGTTCAGCCTGCCAGCCAGCGGACTGTAAAGATCCCTGCGAAATACCAGACCGTGTCCAAGCGCGTTAAGGTCAACGAGGAAAGCCTTGAATGGCGCGAAATCCTCTGCGACACCAACACCACTGGCGATGTGGTCCGGCGTCTGCAGCGTGCCCTTAAGGCCAAGAACATTAATCCTGGCCCGATTGACGGCGTTTATGGTTCACAGACCCGTCGTGCCGTGAATGCTTATCAGAAGAAAGCCGGTCTCCCGACTGGTGCTCTGACGATCCGCACGCTGAACTCTCTCGGTGTAAAACTTGGCAGCGCTGCCTAAGCACTAGAGCCTGCATGAAGGCGGTGCCGCATCCCTCCAGGGGGCAGGTAGGCGGCACCGTCTTTTCATGGCTAAATACCGCCAATAAGAAAATCAAATAACGACAAAATCAAAGAAGCGAGCCCAACCGATGTAAAAATCTCTAACTATTGCAGCTGTTAGCGGCCTGGCGCTTTTAGCCGCCGCCTGCAGCAGCAGCTCTAAGGAAGCCGAAGAGGCCAACAATCTCCGGATTCAAAACCTTGAATCTCAGCTGACGGACTCACGGACGCAGCAACAGCAATATTATTCGCAGTTCAATGCGATCAATCAGGAAAACGCACGCCTTAAGAACCAGCTAACGGCAATGCGTCGCACACCTCCGCCGCCGGCTCGTCCTGTCGCAGCAGGCCCGCAAACTGGCGCAGCCAACCTGCCGCCGAATGCCCGCCCTGGCGAATGCTACGCCCGCGTGCTGATCCCAGCGAAGTACCAGGCCGCGACCGAACGCCTGCTTGTTGAGCCTGAAAGCCAACGTCTTGAAACGATCCCGGCGCGCTATGAAAGTGGCACCGAACGCGTGCTCGTGCGCGAAGCATCTGAACGCGTCGAAGTTATCCCAGCCGCATATCGCACCGTTACAGAACGGGTTTTAGTTCAGCCAGCTCAGGAAGTCCTGACGCCTGTGCCAGCCACATATCGCACTGTGACAGAACGTATCCTCGTCAAACAAGGCTACACGACCTGGAAGAAGGGCCGTGGCCCGATTGAGCGCCTGGACCAGGCAACCGGCGAAATCATGTGCCTTGTTGAAGTACCGCCTGAATACCGCACCATCAGCAAGCGTGTTCTTGATCGCCCAGCGACCACAACCCGCTCTGTGCAGCCTGCCGTGTACAAAACCGTAACCCGTCAGGTGGTTGATCGCCCGGCAGCGACACGTCGCGTCGCAATTCCGGCACAATATGACACAGTTCGGGTCCGCAAGATGGTGCAGCCGCCTGCAAGCCGCGCCATCGCCATACCAGCACGCTATGAGAACATCACAAAGCGCGTGAAAGTGTCAGAAGAGCGGCTCGAATGGCGCTCGATCCTTTGCGAGACCAATACGACGACTGATATCGTCTCCCAAATCCAGCGCGCACTTCGGGCAGCTGGCCATAACCCAGGGCGGATTGATGGCGTCTACGGTCGTCAAACCAAAGACGCTGTTGCTCGCTACCAGCGTTCAAAGGGCCTTCCCACCGGTGGCCTGACGATGGACACGCTGCGCCGCCTCGGTGTTCGCCACAGCGCCATCCGCGGTGCCTAAGCTAGACTAATACGCCCGCCATATCGGCGGGTTCCAGAAAGGCCCGGGCGCAATCCCGGGCCTTTCGCATTTCTGGACTACGGACCAATACCGGCCTCGCTGTATTGTGACCGGTTGTTATGGTGGTCTGCATTGATTATTCGTGCAGCACGGCCATTTTAAGCCTGCCCTTCATAGATTTGAATCTGGAGTTCACCGCATGCGATTATCCCGCCGTCAGGCCCTGCAAGGCGCTGCTGCAGTTGTCGCCGCCAGTGCAGTTTCTGCGGGCTTGCCTGCCCACGCTGCAGCGCCGCCGCGTGGGCTCCGACTTTTGGAAAGCCAGGACCCAATGCCAGATGTCGCCTTTAAGAAGGGCGACGGTCAATTGACAGGTTTCGTTGAATATCAGGGCGCTCCTGTCGTCGCCTTGTTCTGGGCCACATGGTGCACCGTGTGCTACGACGAAATGCCCAAGCTTGATGCACTGCAGGCAAAACTCGGAAGCCGCGCGCACATTGTGCCGCTATCAATCGATCAAGCAGGCATGCCAGCCGTTAAGGCCTATTATCGCCGCCGTGACCTAAAGGTGCTGAAACCATATTTGGACGACGAACGGATTTTCGCGTCCATTATGGGCATTCGCGGCGTACCGACGGGCTTTGTGCTAGATCGCCAAGGCAACATGATCGCCGCATCTGAAGGCCCCGTTGATTGGGACAGCCCGACCGCATTGCAATACCTCACGTCCCTCTAACTAGGGTGCGGCCTAGTTGTATTCAACGGTGCCGCCTGCCCCGCCAGCCGGAGCGGCTGCCGTTGTTTCGGCAAGGTCTTCCAAATAGGCATCAACAGCCGCGACATGGGCAGGCTGCAACATTAAGTGAATGGCGTCCGGCTTTCCTGTTCTAGCGGAAATCCAGCCTTTGGCACGCATAGCATCTGCAATGGCATGGGTATTCTTTTGGCCGTGATGCAACGCGATGAGGCCAAGCTTCGGATTGCCTATTGTCTCAAAACCGAGCGCACTGGCACCGTCCTGAATTGCTTGACGCGTGTTCATGACATCAGCTGCCAGCCGCTCATAGCCGGACCGCCCCAAATGGCGGAGCACAGCCCAAGCGCCAGCGATGGCCCCACCGGGCCGGGTGCCGTTTAGCGTCGGCGTTGACATGGATCCACAGGCCCAGACATCAAATGTATAGGGCTGATGCGCAAACAGATCGGCGTTGCGATACAGCACCGTCGAAGCGCCTTTGGGCGTATACCCGTATTTGTGGAGGTCCGCTGAGATAGACGATACATGCGGCAACCTAAAATCCCATGGGTCAATCGCAACACCCAGAGAGTCTGCATGCGGAATGAAATAACCGCCGACACACGCATCCACATGCAGCCAAAGCCCCGTCCGCGACGCCACAGCGTCCAGGTCAGCAATGGGATCAATCAGTCCATAGGGAAAACATGGGGCAGACCCTACCAGCATGATGGACTCTTTTGAGACAGCCGCTTCCATCGCCTTCGCGTCAGCCAGGTAATCCGGCCCTACCGGAACCCGCGTCACCGTGAGGCCAAGCGTGTGAGCTGCCTTGTTAAATGCCGGATGCGCCGTTGCAGGTGCGACGACCTCGCAGCCGGACCGTCCATTGGCCCGCGACCAGTCCCGCGCGGACTTCGTCGCCATGAAAATGCTTTCGGAGCCGCCCGCCGTCATGCACCCAGCTCCGTCAGTGCCGTGCATTAGGCCAAGACCAAAGCCAACGACCTCTTGCTCCATGCGATCAAGGCTTGGGAAGGCTTTAGGTGCAAGGCCGTTCTCCACCATGAACATCGTATAGGCTTCACGACCGACCCGGCGGACCTCTTCACCGGCATTGAATACATAAACGGCAGTCTTCAATCCGCGCCAATCCGCGTCACCTGCAGCCATGGCCTGCATCTCGCCAGCCAATTCGTTCCAGTTTGCGCCATCTTGCGGCAAAGAGAGTGCGGACATTGCATAGACCTTTCTTAGGCTTTCAATGTAAGTATCCCTGAAGAAACCGTCCGACGCCAAGGGGGGCTCATTATATGCGCCGCTGGATCACCATTATGCTACCGCTCGTGGTGCTTGCCGCAGCCGTATACATGCGGGTCGAAAGCCCTGTCATTGTGCACGAATTGCGCCTGAAAGTGTTTGATGCATACCAATCCATCAAACCCCGCGCGTTCAAGCCGGACGAAACGCCTTCTCGCATTGTCGACATCGATGAAGAAAGTCTGCGCCGTTTCGGGCAGTGGCCATGGCCACGCCCCGTTTTGGCTGAGCTGACACAGAAGCTAACAAATGCAGGCGCTGCACTCATCGTGTTCGATGTGGTGTTCGCTGAACCAGATCGCACGTCGCCCGCACGCTTGATGCAAGACTGGAAACGCATCGCTGACCCCGCCAGCCTAGACAAAATCCGCACCGTCAGCGCCTCATTGCCTGACCATGATGATGTGTTTGCAAAAACACTGTCGAAAACCGCGGCCATTCTGGGCTTCGTCATGTTCGACGAAGAGAACGACAAGCGTCCGGCCAAGACCTTTGGCATGGCAATGCTTGGCGACAACGCCACCGAATTCGTGCCGACATTCAGCGGTGCTGCCGTCAACCTACCTGTTCTGTCCGCCAATGCCCTTGGTGAGGCCAGCTTTAACAGTGTTCCAGATTCAGACAACATCGTGCGCCGCGTGCCGTTGTTCGTCGGTCTCGGCGGCCAGATCTATCCAACCTTGGTGGCAGAAACACTGCGGATTGCGCAGGGTGCCAATACATTCCGCATCAAATCGTCCGGTGCCAGCGGTGAGCAATCTTTCGGCGAGAAGACGGGTGTTACCGCGATCTCTATCGGCGATTTTGAGGTTCCAACAGATAACCAAGCCGCCATCTGGCTCTACGATACGGGCCACCAACCGGGCCGCTACATCCCCGTTTGGAAGGTTATGGAAGGTGAGGTTGGGCCAAATGAGCTGGAAGGCCGCGTAATCTTCATCGGTACCAGTGCTGAAGGCCTCCGCGATATCCGCTCTAGCCCCCTTTCAACCGCTATTCCAGGCGTTGAGCTGCATGTCCAGGCACTGGAGCAGATATTTTCCGGTGAGCTGTTAACCCGGCCCGATTGGGCAGACGGGGTTGAGGTGCTGGGCATGATTGTGCTCGGCCTGATCATCTATTTCGGCGTTCGCTGGAAGCGTGTCGGCGCAACCGCGACAGCCATTCTTGGTGGTGCTGCAGCAGCGGCGGCGATCTATGCGTCCTGGTATATGTTCGACACCCAGGGCCTGCTGCTCGACCCGATCTATCCGATGTTCGCCGGGTTTGCAGTCTATCTCGTCACAACAATCCAGTCCTACATGCAGACCGAGTCGGAGAAGAAGCAAATTCGGGGCGCGTTCTCGCAATATATGTCGCCAGATATGGTGGCGAAACTGGCCGACAATCCGTCCTTGCTGAAGCTTGGCGGTGAAATGCGCGACATGACATTGCTGTTCTGTGATGTACGTGGGTTCACGACCATTTCGGAGCAATTCAACGCCGAGGAACTCACCGCCTTCATCAACAAATTCCTGACCCCCATGACAGACATCATTATGGAGCGGAACGGCACCATCGATAAGTATATGGGTGACTGCATTATGGCGTTCTGGAATGCGCCGTTGGATGACAAAAGCCATGCTGATCACGGCGTCGAATCCGCGATGGCGATGATGGCGCGCCTCAAGCCATTGAACGAGGAAATCAAGGCCGAGGCTGAAGCTGAGGGCCGAAAATTCATCCCGCTGGCCATTGGCATTGGCTTAAATACGGGCGTTGTCTGCGTCGGCAATATGGGATCAGACCAGCGCTTCGATTATTCTGTGCTTGGCGATGACGTGAACCTTGCAGCGCGCTTGGAAGGCCAGTCCAAAACCTATGGCGTCGATATCGTCATTGGTGCCAACACATTGGCGCAATTGACGGACAAAGCCACGCTTGAACTCGACCTGATCCAGGTGAAGGGCAAGACGGAGCCCGTGCGCATTCACTGCGTCGCCGGCGACAAAGACTTGCTTGAGAGCGAAAAATTCCTGCGCCTTCGTGAAACCCACAATAAGATGCTCGCAGCCTATGTTGGCCAACGTTGGGATGAAGCGTTTGAATTGCTGGATCAAGGACGGAAAGACATGGTCGATGTGATTGATCTAACCGTTCTGTATGAACTTTACGACGAACGCCTGACAGACTTCAAAGCCAACCCGCCGGGCGAAGATTGGGATGGTGTCTTCATCGCGACCAGTAAATAGCATGTTTGACCCTGACGCCTTCATGGCCCGCCTCGCCGGGCCACCGTTACTCATGGGCATTCTGAATGTCACGCCGGACTCATTCTCCGACGGCGGCCAGTTCGATGCATCAGGCCCTGCAATCGCGCATGCCATTGAAATGGCGAACGCGGGTGCGGACATTATCGATATTGGCGGCGAGTCGACGAGACCTGGTCATACGCCCGTGGACGCTGAAGCTGAGCAGCGGCGGATTATGCCAGTCATTCGTGCCGTTGCAGCCGCGGTCGAAACGCCGATATCCGTGGATACCTATAAGGCCGCCACCGCACGCGTTGCATTGGATGCAGGTGCCCATATCATCAATGACATTTGGGGCCTGCAGCGGGATCCCTTGATGGCGAAAGTTGTGGCGGATGCCGGATGCCCCATCATCTGCATGCATAATCGTGATGCTATCGATCCTGATATTGACATGATCGCCGATATTAAGGCCTTTCTGGAAAGGTCTCTTGAGATCGCCCACCAGGCGGGCATTCAAACCGACCGGATCATCCTTGATCCCGGTTTCGGCTTTGGAAAGTCCTTCGAACAGAGCCTGGATGTCTTGGCGCGCGTTGGTGAATTGCAGACTATGGGTTTGCCTTTGCTGATCGGCCTTTCCAGAAAAGGCTTCATTGGTCATTTCTCCGGCAATAAGGAAGTGGGTGACCGGCTTGCCGGAACCCTCAGCGCGAACATGGCTGCAATCAACCAAGGTGCTGCGCAGGTCATTCGCGTCCACGCTGTGAAGCCGCACCGGGAGATGTTGGATTTCGCAAGCGCGCTTGCGGCCGTTCAAACGTAGGCCGCGTAACGTTACCGCATTTCCGCTTGCTGATTTCAGCGCTACAGTGCGCATCAAATAGGCATTCACTCTTGCACACAGGAACAGATTGATGGCGTCGAACAAGAAAGTATTGGTGCTGCCAGGCGATGGCATTGGCCCCGAAGTCGTTGGCGAAGTCCGCCGTATCGTGGACTGGATGGACAAGCGTCGGCACGTGACATTCGATCTATCCGAAGGCCTTGTCGGTGGTGCCGCAATTGATAAGCACGGCATCCCGCTGACTGATGAAACCATGGCTGACGCCATGCATGTGGATGCGGTGCTGTTCGGCTCTGTCGGTGGACCACAATGGGAAAAACTGGACTTTGGCGTTCAGCCAGAGCGCGGCCTGCTGCGCCTCCGCAAAGAAATGCAGCTTTATGCGAACCTGCGCCCGGCCATGGTGTTCGATGCGCTGGCTGATGCGTCCTCCCTCAAGAAGGACTTGGTCGCTGGGCTCGATATCATGATCCTGCGCGAGCTCACGGGCGGCATCTATTTCGGCGAGCCGCGCGGCATTGAAACCATGCCTTCCGGTGAACGCCGTGGGTTCAATACCCAAAGCTATACTGAGAGCGAGATTGAGCGCATTGCCCGCGTTGGGTTTGAGCTTGCGCGCAAGCGTAGCAACCGGGTCATGTCGGTCGAAAAAGCCAATGTGATGGAATCTGGTGTGCTCTGGCGCGAAATCACCCAGCGCATCCATGACGACGAATTCCCGGATGTACAGCTGGACCACATGTATGCGGATAACTGCGCGATGCAGCTGGTCCGCCAGCCGAAGCAGTTTGACGTCATCGTAACCGACAATCTGTTCGGCGATATCTTGAGCGATTGCGCGGCCATGCTGACAGGCTCGCTTGGCATGCTGCCCTCCGCTTCACTTGGCGCAGAAGACCCAACCACAGGTGCCCGCAAAGCGCTTTATGAACCAGTCCATGGCTCTGCGCCCGATATCGCTGGTCAAGGCAAAGCCAACCCAATCGCTGAAGTTCTGAGCTTCGCGATGTTGCTCCGCTACTCGTTCGACATGGGCGAAGACGCGGATATGGTTGAGAACGCTGTTGCCAATGTCCTCGCGACGGGCATCCGTACCGGTGATATCGCTGGGCCAAACGATAAGGTCGTCTCCACCAGCCAGATGGGTGACGCGCTTCTTCTGGAATTGGACAAGCAGTCCGCTTAAGCAGGATTTGGAAGGGCTTCGGCGCGAAGGGAGGTCATGGCGATGAACGTCGTCACCCGCTTCGCGCCGAGCCCGACCGGCCCGCTCCATCTTGGCAGCGCCTATGCTGCTTGGTTCGCATGGAATGCCGCCAAGGAAACCGGCGGCAAGTTTCTGTTGCGGATCGAAGACCTAGACCAAGGCCGCGCCCGGCCAGAATTCGAAGCCGCTATTTTGGATGACCTGCGTTGGCTCGGCCTGGATTGGGACGGCCCAATCATCCGGCAATCAGATCGCAGTGCGGCCTACCAATCCGCGCTAGACCAGCTCAACCGAGACGGCCTGACATACCCCTGCTTCTGTACCCGCCGCGCGATCGCCGATGAGATCGCCAATGCCGGTGCCGCACCCCATGGCCCTGATGGACCGATCTATCCCGGAACCTGCAGAACCATTCCGAAAGCGGACGCCGATGCCCGCATATACGATGGGGAAGCCTATGCTATCCGGCTCAATACAGCCGCTGCCATCACCCGTACTGGCGCTGTCCAATGGCGCGAAGACAGCGATACGGTGACCGCGGACCCGCTACAGTTCGGTGATATCGTGCTGAGCCGGAAGGATGCACCGGCCTCATACCATCTAGCCGTAGTGATCGATGACGCTGCATCTGGCGTGACGCTTGTGACACGCGGCAGCGACCTCAAACCGGCGACGGACATACAAGTCCTCCTCCAACGACTGCTTGGTCTGCCACCCCCCACATACCGCCATCACACCCTCGTCCTCAGCCCCGACGGTACACGCCTTGCCAAACGGGCCAAGTCCGCCAGCATCGCCGAGCGCCGCGGCGCTGGCGAAACACCGGATATGGTCCTAGCGGCAGCGAAACAACAATTGAGTCAAGGCTAAGACGCGCTTCCGCAGCAACGGCCTTGAGCATGTTTGGAACAGATTGGGCGTTCCGCTTGAGGACTTACGTGCAGCCTATGCAGAAACGGCTAAAGCAGCCTGATTGATTATCGATTTATAGCCAATGCCAGCCCGTCAACGACTGCAGTAAAGGCTTCGGACCGCAGAATCTTGGCGTCCGAGCAAAGGGCGCTCACTTCGGCGGAAACGAAGCCCATCAGGCTCGACCCGCCGACCAGAATCACGCGGCCAATATCGCCTTGCCGCACGCCTGCCATCGCCAAAGTCTCGATGATGGCTTTGCTCAACTGGCTACGCGCATCGCCAAGGGTTGCATTCAGGCTGTCCTGTGTAATCGTCGCTTTCAGACCGCGCTCAATAAAACCCATATCGAGGGCTGCTGAACCAGCACCTGCATTGGCAGCGATCTTGCCACGCTCAACAGCGAATGCCAGTTCATGGCCAAGCTCAAGTTCCAATACGGATACGAAGCGGGCCAGCTTTTCTGGCTCCATAGCAAGCCGCGCCATGCCCGCCGCCATCCGCCGCGTTTTGGCATTGTACAGGAACGGAATCGTGGCCCAGGTCGCGAGTTCAAAATACGGCGCACGGGGGACTGGCAACAGCCCCTCCCCCATATCCCGTCGCAATTGCCCACCAAGGCCAAGTTCCGGCATGGCGTGGGTCATTGCGACGGCGCGGTCGAAATCAGTCCCGCCAAGCCGGATGCCATGGCTAGCCAAAATTTCCACCCGTCCACCAACATTTCGGAAGACGGAGAAATCAGACGTGCCGCCGCCGATATCAACAATCAACCCAGTCGCACTGGCCACCCCCATGCCGCCGCAGGAAATGGCGGCCGCTTCTGGTTCTGCCAGGAACGCGACGTCCTCAAACCCAGCGGCATGGTAGCAAGCGCGCAAGTCTGCTTCCGCCTTGGTATCCTGGGCTGTATTGTCGGAATGGAAGCGTACCGGCCTGCCAGATAATACGCGCCTGTACCGCTGGCCAGATGTGCGCTCAGCCCGTTGTCGTAACTCGGCCAGGAAGTCCGTAATGATCTCAGCGATCGTCCTCTGCCGCCCACCGACTGGCCGCAGTTCATGGAGCAGGGACAAGCCGAGCACGCTTTTGAGCGACCGCATGTAGCGCCCCGCCTCCCCATCAACCAACGCATCAGCGGCAGCCGTGCCAATGCGCATCGGTGTCTTGTCGATTGGAAAGAACACAGCAGTCGGCAGCGTCTCCGCATACTTCTCAATGGGAATACGAACCACTGCGTTTCCATCAAGCGCTGCGACGGCGGAATTGGAGGTGCCGAAATCGACGGCAAGTGTGTCTGTATGCATGGCCCACTCCCGCGTAAAACAGCCGCTGTGGGTAGCGGAAAGTCTGGCCAAACACAACGCATACAACGCAACCAATTGGTTTTCAGCGTTGAAAAGCGATAGCCATAAACCTCAGCCGATGAGCTGGCTGAGCCCGTCAACAAGGATGAGCTTCAGGGCGAGCACGACCAGGACCACGCGAAATGCGATCAAAAAATAGGTTTCATCCATCTTGCTAAGCACAGCGCGGCCAACCCGTGTGCCGATGATCGCTGCCGGGATCATGCACAGCATTGTCGGGCCGTAAGCGGTGAAGCTGAAACCGACCATCGCAAAGCCCGCAATTTTCAGCAGATTACCCAGAAAGCCGAAAAACCCAAGCGTGCCCACAATCGCTTCCTTCGACAGGTCCTTGCGAATAATCAGCACCCCAAGGACGGGTGCTATTACGCCAACAACCATGTTGAGTGCCCCGGTCACAAACCCAATTGGCACAAACGCCCAAAGCGGTACATCGCTTTCACGCCACGTCCCGATCTGCCGTGCGCCCAGGGAAATTAGAACGAAGCAGCCGATCATGATCTGAATGACCGCCGTTGGCAGCCCCTGAAACAGGGCTAACCCCAACCACACGCCGAGCGGTAATGCGGCCGCAAAACGGAAAATGATCGGCCAAGACATATGCCGCCAAAGCAGCCAAACCCGTGTCGTATTAGACGCCAGCTGCACCGCCCCATGCACCGGGATCGCAGCCGCAGGCGACATCACCTGCAGCATGATCGCAATCAACGCTGTCCCCCCGCCCGCCCCCACAACAGCCGTCAACGCCGAGGTACAAAACGCAGCACCCGAAAGAATAGCGATTTCGACAGGAGACATGATCTCTTCCTCGGGGTTTCAAATGCGAGGGTAGCCTATACGCTGTCGGCATTCGCTTATGAGTCTAATTGGACTTTAGAAGCCAGGGTCACTCAGCCCAATTGCAAAAACAGTAAATATCAGAGAATTGGATGCAAAGACGGCTATATGTAATGCAAGTGCGTGAAGCCGTCCAAAATAGGAATTGATGGAAATACTGTGATGCTGTTACCCGATCCTGCGCTTTTCGCCTTGGAATAGGCGCGCGACAACAGCAGAATATATCAATCTTATTGACTTAGGTGGCAGGCAGTCATGTTTTGGTCTCGAAACCTTGTCGATGCTGACACTGCAACGTGGGTGGAAGAAGGCTTTGCTTGGCTTATTCGCACCTATGATGCCAAAGTCTACTTTAATGAAAC
>Ga0181607_10002083_pt1 | contig 17717 bp, 17 predicted proteins | sample 041ome_9_FD_132420 | JGI IMG/M metagenome (GOLD analysis project Ga0181607, IMG submission 132420) | Coastal salt marsh microbial communities from the Groves Creek Marsh, Skidaway Island, Georgia - 041413US metaG (megahit assembly) | ecosystem: Environmental > Aquatic > Marine > Intertidal zone...
GGCTGTTAACCCTGAATTAGTTGGAGCAATCCTTGCTGCCCTGAGTTCGCTTGTGCGAGCATCGCGGTCGCAGCTTGTTGCAGAATCTGGTTTTTCGCCAAATGTGCAGTTTCCGCCGAGAAGTTCACATCATTGACTGTATTGAACCCGAGTTCGTACTGCGCAGTTAAATCAGTCGTATATTCTACAGCACTTTCAAGAGCAGCATATTGCGATCCCGCCTGAACACGCGCAGTGTTAAGTTTTGCTTGGATTGCTTCAATGTCTACCGTTAGGGTTTCCGTCGGACGTGTGAAGGTCATTCCTTCCGTTAAAGCATTCAAACCGTCCAGAACCTCCTGTTTCACTTGACCAGAACCAGTTCCCACTTCTTTGATTAAGATTGTCTGGCCCACACTCAGTGTTCCCGTTAATGCTGTACCATCTTCTGCTGTCGCGGCAGCGGCGATGTAATCAGCATCATATTTTAGCAGCCCACCACTATCAATTGTGCCAGCACTGTTGGTCGAGCCCAAGGATTGAATTACATACTTTTGACCACCAACAAATGCATTATCATCGCTACGCACTTCTGCAAAGGTTAAACCATTTACAGTTGTAATATTTGTTGGATCAGGGTCGTTTGCGGCCGTAACTGTTATGTCATTACCATCAATTACAATTTTATCACCGATGCTCAAGCTATCATTTGCGGGATCATCTACTGCTGCTCCTGCCTTAGTAGTAACAGTGACGTCGCCAGCAGTTATACCGGCACCAATTGAAGTCGAAGAAGCCGAATTTGTTGAGTCATTCAAGTCAACCTCATAAGTAGACGTTGCACCTGTCACAGACCTCGCAATATAGGTAGAACCGTCGCTCAGCGTTCCACCATCATCACCTTCCACAGATGAAGCTGCAGCGCCATAAGCTTTCGCGACAACAGCATCGGATGGAAGATGGGCTAGATTGAAGGCGGTGCCAGTATTTGGTAAACTGGTCCCAACCTGTGTTCGTGTAGTGGTTGAGTAAATCTCCGTATACGAAACTTCCCCAATCCCAAAGGTCATTTCTGCACCGCGTCCGCCCATCGCGATTTCTTGATCACCAGCAACTGAAACAAATACGTTTTTTCCCTTGTATGTTGACGTTGTCATCAATCGATTAAATTCGTCTGCTAGGGCTTCTGCTTCTAGGTTAATTGCTTCATGGTCCTGCGTCGTGTTCGTGTTGTTAGCACCTAGCACGGCTAATTCTTGCAAACGGCTTAGAAGCGCAGATGCCCGGTCGAGCACGCGCATACCGGTTTCCAAGTAACCCAGTGCAACTGAAGCACCCTTGATCGCAGCTTTGGTTCCCACATAATCAAGTCTGAACGTATCAGACATTGCGACATAAGAAGATCTATCGCCTGCGTTTGCATTTTGCTTGCCAGTCGCAAGTCGCTCCATACTTTTGCTAACCTCTTGGTTAGCACGCGTTAAGGAAGTCTCCACCTTATAAAACGCTGTTGTTGCACCAATATTTGCCATTAGCTTTCCTCTCTATTCAGAAATGAAAAATTTCTTCTGAGCATTCAAACGACGCTGCTCTAAATTGTTTAGTAATTTTATTTTCTGATTTTGAGTTGAGTCAGAATTTTGACAATTTGGCGGTGTCAATTAATGTTTTAGTGATCTGTGAATTTTGAGGGTAATGTTGGTAACAACGGAGGGCGTTTGTTATGAAACTGGACCTAAATATTAACGTTGCACAAAAGCAAGGACTCACGATCACTGCTCAAGTTCAACAAGCTATTAAGTTGTTGGCAATGACAAATCTTGAGCTCTGTGAGTTTGTAAATTCGGAACTCGAAGACAATCCATTCGTTGAAGAAGTCGAACAATCCGAATTATTGAAAAAAACTTCAGATGATGCAGTTCGAAAAGAAATTGATAAGTCCATAAAAGAGGCAAGTGTCACAGAGATAGGAACTGATGGTGTGTCAAGGCATAACGATCAATTCGAAACTGGTGAAGCCTATGTGCCAAAGTCAACGGTCCAAAAACAAAACAATGAATTTGATCCAATTCAGTTGGTGTCAGATAACCAAAAATCTCTATACGCACATTGCGCAGATCACGTCAGTAAGTTGAACTTGAATACCAAAGAGATGCAAATCGCAGAACTCTTGATTATGGAGCTGGAGCCTACAGGATGGCTATCGCCTGATGCTGATAAAATCGCCACCACCCTAGATACAGATGATGCATCATACAATCATGTACTGTCCCTACTTCAAGCAATCGAGCCAGCAGGACTATTTGCCCGTGACCTTAAAGAGTGTTTAACTCTTCAAGCGATTGAAAAAAACATACTTTGCGAAAATTTAAAGATTGTTTTAGATAATTTACATTTACTGGGATCAGGAAAATTCGATCTTCTCAAACGCAGAAGCGGCATGAATGATAGTGAATTGGCAGCTTTCTTCAAAACCATAAAATCCTTCGATCCAAAACCGGGACTCGCATTTGATACTGGGCATTTACAAATACGCGAACCAGACTTGATCGTCAAAAAATCCAAGGACGGTTGGTTAGTAGAACTGAACAACTCTACACTGCCTGATATCAAAATAAAAAAAGACGAGGCCCGTAGTCTACTTACCAAGGTCAAAGACACGAATGAAAAAATATTCGTTAAAGATAAAATAAATCAAGCAAATTGGCTCGCCAACGCAATTAAAAAGCGGAGTGAAACTTTATTAAAAGTTGGGTCTGAGATTGTAAAAAGACAGCAAGAATTTTTGGAATTTGGGCCATCCAAAATCCAACCAATGATCTTAGCAGACATTGCAGAGGCTATTGGTATGCATGAAAGCACGATCAGTAGGACAACGACTGGGTCATTAATGCAAACGCCGCAAGGTACTTTGGAAATGAAAGCCTTTTTTAGCGTAGCGCTTTCGAAAGGGGGAAATTACGATGAAACTTCAGCTGCCTCTTTGAAGTTTCAAATTAAAAAGTTGATTGAGTCCGAAGATCCCAAAAACCCACTCAGCGATGAATACATTGTAGAGCTATTTGCAAAAAAAGGAATTAAAGTTGCTCGCCGCACTGTGGCCAAATACCGAAAATTAGACAACATTCCATCTTCATTTGCTAGGAAGAGAAGAAATATTCTAGCAGGACTTTAATATTTGATAAGTTTTAAAATGCTTGATGAACTAAATTGGGATATTATGTTGATCTAGTTACAAACGTAGTCGCAACTAAGTTAGATAAGCCCTTTTCGAAAGATATTTTAGGTGACCATGATAATTGCGAACGCGTGTCATCCGATGAAATACTGTATCCAAAATCATGGCCTAACCTATCATCCACATGCCTTATCAAATTTTCACTTGTTCCAAGTGGATTGTTGTAGATAGCGTCATATAATCCGCATATTTTCTTGGCTAATTCGAGATTGCTGATGTAGTTCTCATCACCAACATTGAAAATAGTCCCAGGCGCACCGTGTAGCATAATCTCAAATATTGCAGCTGCGTGATCCAAAACATGTATCCACTGGCGCATTTGATCACCAGATCCATAAAGTGGAATAGTTTTGTTGTTCTTAATAGCTTTTAAAATCGTTGGAATGAATTTTTCGGTATGCTGCCTTGGCCCGTAGTTATTACACGCCCTGGTTACTACGATCGGTATCTCGTAAGTTTTAAAGTATGACAATGCCAGCAAGTCTGCGGCAGCTTTAGATGCTGAGTAAACATTAGACGGAGATAATAATGTTTGTGGGTCAGCGACTTCAGTAACTTTGCGGCTGCCGTATACTTCATCTGTACCAATTTGGACGAACTTTACAAAGTTCGTTGAGCCAACTTTAGGAGTAATCTTTCTGATTTCGTCCAAAAGTGTTGCAGCGCCCATAAAATTTACATCACAAAATAATTTTGGTTCCCTCAAGGAATTATCGACATGACTTTCCGCTGCAAAATTGACTACATAATTCGGTCTAAATTCTTCCAAAGCTTGCTTTATCTTGATTTCATCGCGAACATCACCACGCACAAAATTATGCAATTTTGACTTTTCTATGGATCTTAAGAAGGATTGGTCGGCTGCATAGCTGATATTATCGAAGGTCATTACTTGATAACCATGAGCGATCAGGAGTTCGACAAAATGGGAGCCTATAAAACCCAAGCCGCCAGTCACCATTACCTTCTCAATCTTATTCTTCATAATCATACTCAGTTAAAAATTTCTCAATTTTATCACAAATGTAGCCAACATCGTGAAATGTCATTTCTGAATGTATTGGTAAGCACATCACACTTTGTACAAGGAGATCAGTGTTTGAAAAACAACCCTCGTATTTCTGATCATCTGCCAAGAGCGCTAAATTTTTATCAAAATATGGCTTCGTGAAAATTCCCTCATTTCTCAAGAAATCTATTAACTTTTCTCTTTTAACTTTCAAACTATCCAAGGAAATTGGAACGTAACTTCCATTTATGCTCTCTTCATGTGAGGGCTGCATTAAACGGAGTCCTGTAAAGCCACACAATTTTTTTCGATATTCTAGAAAAATTTCCTTTCGGCGGTACAAAATTTCTTCAAATTTTTTCAGTTGTAATAACCCAATCGCGGCATGGAGTTCACTCATTTTAGCGTTTGTTCCTCTTCCCGAATGCATTTCTGAATGATTACCCCTATCAATCCCAAAATACCTATATTTTCTTAACTCGTGAGCAAGGTTTTCATCAGAAGTTATCACAGCTCCTCCCTCGACCGCCGAGAATATCTTTGTTGCATGCAGGCTCAGTACTGATGCGTCGCCATATGTAGCAAGATGTTTTCCATCAAGTTTCGAGCCCATTGAATGCGCTGCATCAAAAATTGTTGGTAAATTAAGTTCCTGCATCTCGGAAACATTGCACGGGAAGCCATAACAATGCACACCGAGCAATAAATCAGAATTAATAGCGCTTGGTCTCGCCCGTAACGACTTCGTTTCGAAAGTACCATCAGACACGTTAACATCGACAAAACCAAGTTGCATATTGTTGCGTCTGACCGCTGTTAGTGTTGCATCAAAGGAAAACGACGGAATTACTACACGTGAAGATGTGTTATACATACTGAGTAATGCTTCTAATGCAGATGTGCCACTCGCAAACAATACCACGTTATCGACTTCAAGGTACTTGCTTAGGTTTTCTTCGAGCGCATTGTGAATTGGCCCAAAATTAGTAACAATTTTTTCCGACCAAATTGCACTTAAATATGCGTTGAATTCACTCTGTGTTGGTAGCTCTGGCAAGCCAACCTTATATTCTTTTTTGTGAGTGATTGTATTCATAAAACTTCATATCTGCGGTTTGTTCCATTTTTAAGATAGCATAACTACTCAACAGTTGTTTTCTACTATTATGTCTATATTGGTTTAATTTAAATCGAAGCGTTAGTCCTAATCTTTGTATGTAAAGATTTTAGAATGCTCTGTATTAGAGATCAAAAAACAAGATCGCCAACAACATCAGAAACCACGCATTTTCTGAAAAAATTGGCATCAATTTTGCTCTAACATTTAGCGTTGAGTGCTATAGCGTTTGCAGCAAGGAACAATACAATGAATGATTTTATTGAAGTCAATGGAAAACAATTCAAAAAGAGTGAACTGTCTGAAGATATACTTCAGCACTTAAGTCTAATCGATGTATCAAAACAAAATATCAACGACTTAAATTTGCAACTGCAATTTCTAAATAAAGCCCGTGATGCATACGTAGCTGAAGTGAAAGCAGAAATAAATTCCAGTGTAAGTGATTTTACTTTTGGTGATAATTGAATAGGTATTAGTTATGTCAGTATTAGATTTAGATGGTTTAAAAGTAGATACCGAATTACTTAGCTTAGAAGGAAAATCGAATGTATCATCCCTTGCTTTGCTTGATGTAAAAATTGAAGAAGTAGAAAATAAGATCAAGCTAAATGCGGACGCACATAATTTTAGTGTAGATTATGTTAAAGCTAAGCTGCAGATTTAGATTAATCACACTTGATTACTAGTTGAAGGTAACAATAGCGCAGTGCGATTGATATTTACTGCGCGTTACATTCACGTCCATCAAATCAATTACTTCTCGCAGCGCCATAACTTCGCCAGGGAACTTTTGTTGGCTAAATTCATCTAAAACCAAAATTGAATTTCTGGTAAATCGTGGTAGAATTTTTTCAAGTACGGATTTAGTGGGAGCATAAAGGTCCATATCAAAATGTGCTAAAGCAATTGATGCCCCTGGATTCTCATTGAGCCAGACATCTACAGAATGAACTGCATCCCCTTTTATTAATTCGAACATTTTCCTATCTTGAAAGGCGGAAATCGATTCATGATACGATAGTATTTCTCTCAACTGCTTTTCGTGCCCGTGAATTGACGCATAGTCACCTACTTCTGCTGCGCCATCCTGATGAGACACTTCCGGAAATCCTTCGAACGTATCAAATCCATACATATATCTTTCAACATTATATGGCTCATGGATGTTACGAAGATTTAAAAGTGTCGCAAAGCTTGCACCCCAATGGACGCCAAATTCACAAATGACGCCTGGTACATTTAGAATTCTCTCATAAAGTTCATTTAAATAGAGAATTCTTGAAATAGCATTACGCTTCATCACTGCCATAGAATGGATTGACCAATTTTCACCCGAGTCTTCGATTAATTCCAAGGCCAATTTCTTAAACTCAATATCGTTATGCATTTGAGCTTCTGTACGCTCTCCAACAAGTTCACCTCGAGTATTTTTCACGATATGGTCCTTTTTCTCAATTTATGTTTATTGTTAAACCTTCAAGGGAAGTAGTATGCGATGGTGAAATGTATCGCTAGTCAAATTAGCAAAATTTTCCGCGTAAATTATGTGTTAGATACACATCTCACATCACACATCACTTCATGGGTTTCAGCTTATATAATACAATATACCGTTGCAAAGTTCTTAAGTATTGTATTCTACAATATGATTTTTGATCCAATCTAACCAAGACTCAGCGCGTACTCTTTGCGCTTTGGCTACATTATTTGCGGTAAGATAATAATTAGCATTCGTCTGAAAATTTTCTGTTAATGAAAGTCTAAGCTTTTTATTTTTTAAAAAATCAGTTATCGACGCTGCCATTTCTCTCGGTGAATTAGACACAAACTCTCCAAGATCGAAGTAATTTAATAATTCATACTCTGCCGCAGAGCATATCTCGTTACCCTTAAGAACAAATGTGGGCAGGCCAATTTTCAAACTATCAAGAATACCATTTGTATTTCCAAACGGAAAAGGACAAATCGCACAATCTTGAATAGATAAGTTTTTCATGTAATCCGCATAGTTTGTCAATGGATAAACATTGGCGTTTGGAAATTGCTTTTTGATAAAGTTTTTGACAATTACATGATGTATTCCCCTTTCACCAGGGAAAAAATTAAGTTGAACATCATCTGGCCACGCTATTGTATTTAAGAAATCCATAAATCTAGGACTAAGTTTCATAGATTTGCCGTTAATAACTACATTTAATTTATCATTAAGATCAGAAGATGGTCTGTTCAGAATACTATACTCAAATTTTAACGAGCTATAATCTACGGGAATACCACCCTCGTAAAATGTAGTTTGCATACATTTTTCTGGACCTGTTGTTTTAAAATTTGTTGTATTTAGCCACGACCCATCTATTTCACGCGAATGTGAAGATGATGGATGCCCAAATAGCTGCAATTGTATGGGGGCTAACCGCAAAGTTGAAAGCATTACTGGAAGTGTGTGCATTCCCAGACTTGGATATAAAATTACATCGGGGTCAATACTCCTGATGCAGTCAATGGCAGTTCTAAAATTATGATTCGCAGTTACAATTTTAGAAGTCTCTTGCTCCAATTGATCATATTCACCACCTCCAGCGGCAAGATGTACAATATCGAAGTTCTTATTTAAATTTTCAAGTGTCCTTAGGTAACACCGCATCATTACGTGATTGTTTGAAAATTTTTCATGTATAATAAGAATGACCGGCTTACTTCTGATTTGTTTCCTTGAGGTGGAAACATTATCTATCGAATTATAACGATAAATTGTATTCGCTATTTGATCAGAAATCGTGGCTTTGATTTGATCTTTTCCTGCGCTGTTTGAATAACTTGTGAACATATAGGCCTGTGAAAGCCGCGAAAAATATTCTGGCTCAATTTTAACGTCTTTATATTGATGAAATAGATCAACCAATTTCTGATGATACACGCGGGCATTAAGCGTCATTTGGCATCTTTCCATCAACCAAGCACACGCAAAGTAATATGATGTTTCTACTTCAATACTTAGAAATGCTCTATATAAGTCTTTTGTAATATTATTTATTGATAGCAATAATAAGATTTTTGTAAGATTTTGCTTATAGTCATTCTTCTCGTCATATCCTCGCAAAAGTATCTCTTGTTTTGGATCAAAACCAGTCAGATACATAGTAACAAGCACTGACTTTATCTTTGTCAAATAACGTAGCTGGTCACAATCCACTCGCGCATTGGAATGTGCCCAAGATGCTAGAATAGTAGTCAGACTCGAAAAAGATTGCCTTGGATCAATATATTTTTCAATCGGCTCACTGTGCACGTGTAACTCATCAAATTTTACGGCTAAATCAATGATATCAGACGTTGCAATACCATCCACAGAGAACATTTTCTTATTGTATTGAAATAAAATTTCTTGGAAATCTAAAACGCAATTTTTCAATGTTGGACCTAGCGAAATTTCAATGATCTATCTTTAAGTCCAGAGCAAGGTTCATACCATTTAATTCTAACTGCTAAAGGAAAAGGTCCAAATTTAAAATTAATGTCGCAATATGGAGGTGCTCGAACAAAACGTATTCAGGTCTTGCAATCGCTTGCTTATGTATATTCCAGAAATTCAGTCTTGTATGTAATGAAGTTACATAACTCAATTTCTGATACTTGCATTTATTTAACATAATCAAATGATGTCAAATTTGTGTTTCTTCGTTTCCAGTCAGGCAAGACATCATATCTTCCATATAATGATCTCAATACTTCATGCGATTTCATCGGCGCTAGAAATGAAGTATTTTCAAATTTCACAGCATGCATATCATCAAAAAGATCCGATTTGATTGGATCGTTCATTACCAAACAAAAATACCGAACCATTTCTGATTTCTCAAATTGGTTAAGCGCCATATTTGATAGTTTTGCTTCTACGTGTTGCCGAATAAGTTTTGGCACATTGAGATATTCATCTCTTGAAATCATGGATGTTGCATACTTTCGGTTCCAAAATTTTTCTGCCTCAATTTGCAAGTAAGTCTCAACCTGATCTACGCGCATTTCATTTAATCGGTACAAATCAATACCAAGGCATTTGAATTTCAATTTTTGATTGTCAGGATGATAAGCATCACCATACTCTACTATGGTGTTTGTGTTCTTTACCCTGCTCCAACAATGGAAATAATTCTCATCATTTTTTTCCGAATGAATAACTAAATGACGAGGCAAATATTTTTGCAATACATTCATTGCGAGGTCATAGTACTCATCAAATATGAAAAAATCAAAGTCATCATCCCAAGGTATAAAGCCTTGGTGTCGTATAGCGCCAAGTAATGTTCCAAACGCCAAGCAGTGCTTTACCTTTGCAGCTTGTAAAATATTGGAAACTATTTCCGCGTCCAATTTAAGTTGACGTTGAGCTGCATGTAATTGCCGCAAGCTATAGCTATCTGGTAAATCAAACTCAATTAGTCCTTTGCTCAAGGTCATCATGGTAAACCCAACGTTAATATAAAGTTTTGCACCAAAGTATCCTTGCGACACTTTTCGTTATGACATAAACAAAAATTCTCAGGTAGTATACAATATAACTAGTAAAGTTAGCTTATGATTAAAAACCTTTTTGACTTGAGTGGCAAACGAGCACTTGTCACAGGTGCTGCTCAAGGTATCGGAAATACACTTGCAAGGGGACTTGCGCAATGTGGGGCAGCAATAATTTTAAGTGATATAGATCAAAAAAAATTGTCCACAGCACATACAGAACTTCACAGCTATGCATCTGAAATACATAGCTTAAACTTTAACGTAACCGATTATGCGGCAACAAAAAAGGCAATAGACAGCTTTGAATTGAATCATGGATCCATCGACATTTTAATAAATAATGCTGGTGTGCAATACCGTTCTGAGCTCCACGAGTTTCCAAATGATGAATTTCAAAAACTTCTAGATACAAATATAGCTGGAGCGTTTTATGTTAGTAAAGTCATTGCGCCATATATGATCGCACGTGGATATGGTAAAATTATCAACATCGCCAGCGTTCAATCAGCCTTAGCACGCCCTGGCATTGCGCCATATACTGCAACCAAAGGCGCCATAATGAATTTGACTAAGGGAATGGCAACCGACTGGGCCAAATATGGCTTACAATGCAATGCTATTGCGCCAGGTTATTTAAAAACACCTCTGAACAAAGACTTAGTTAGTAACCCAGAATTTAGCGAATGGCTGGTTAATCGGACGCCTGCAGGTCGTTGGGGCGAAGTAGAAGATTTAATCGGTGTTTGTATTTTTCTATCATCGAATGCCGCTAACTTTGTTAATGGACAAACAATTTTTGTTGATGGAGGCATCTCAGTATCTCTGTGAATGTAAAAATTACATTTAATGTTCACTAATTTAATTAGAGCCAACGCACTACAACATGAACATAATCATTATGACATTTCATATTTGCATGATCATAATTTTTGCCAATCATTTAATTTTAACAATAGGTTAACACCGTTCTCATCTTCAATACGGCAATTTTTTCGAATTCGCTTTATACAATTTTTTAATTCTTCACGGTCTTTAGACCATATACAGACCCGAGAAAATACTTGCTTTTCAGTTCCAATGTCATCGTACTTGACTATATCGCCAACATTTAATCTTTGGCGAATTTCCAAAACATTATCTTGGTCAGCAAGTTTCTCAAACCCTAAAATTGCACTAATTTTTCCAGGATTAAGCAGAAACCAAATTGTCGCAGATACTCCAGTTTTACTTTTGTAATTAAACGCAGGCTCATTAAAGTCGCTACAAGCGATACTCAATAAGTTCGCATAACTTTTGGACCCCAGGTGAAAAAATTCATGCACATCAGATGGTTCACCTTGAAGCCTGAAACCAGGATCATACCAATAAAAAGTATCATTATCTACAAATGCTGAAATCAGCAATACTCCTTTGTCTATCTGCTGTTGTTTAAAAATGCTTTTGAAGTTTTTTATTATCTGACCTTCAATTAATTTTGATGATTTAGAGGGGTAAACTTGAAGGCTCGTCACATTCCCCAATCCGGTATTAGCTGAGTATTTATCTGATAAGATATAGGAAAAATCTGTAGAATTCATGTTAAAATAAAGGGACACTTCTGGCGATCTAATTAATTTCTCAATCAAAATTATTTTTTGGTTTGAGAATACCATTGATTTAATTACAAAGTTTTTCAGCAAGTGAGCATCATCGGCGACAAATAATCCTTTACCAGAAACGGAGTCTGTAGGCTTAACTATCCACGGTGGCTTTGAATTTTTAATGATATTATCGATTTGATTGTCTAATTTAGGAAGTGAAACACTATAACCTGGGATAGGAAGAAGGTTATTTTTTATCAATAATTTATTGAACTCATGTTTACTGCTGAAAATTCGCGCATTTTCGTTGGTTGCATAACCCGGAATGCCAAGATCCGAACAAAGCGTTGCGTAAGCGCTTACCAATTGATCTGCGACCCCAAGGACTATCGTTGAGATAGTGTGTTTTTTACAATACTCTTTCAAACTTTCTGTGTCAGTGGCGTCAATATCAACACTCACGTCCGCATGTTCCTTTCCGGGTGAATTTGGAGACGGATCACACACGTGACAGGTAAAACCATTTTCTTGGCAAAAACGGATAAAAGGAATTGTCTCAAAATTACTACCCAAACATAGGAGGTTTCTACTAAGTTTTTGAGATTTACTTTTCTCGAGTATTTCAGTCATAACGCTAATCTTGTCATCATTAAAGCACGACCCCGTCTATCGAATTATTTAGTATCATAAATCGCGTGTTTGATCATTGTAGAGGACTGCCCCTTGAAATAGGGCATAGTAATTAGTCTCCCACCAAACGAGCGCATAACCTCTTCATTTTCTTTTATTTGAATTGGATCATGGCTCTCACTTTCCATGAGTACTGTTGGTTTCAACATTTTAATATTTGAAAGTGGCGAATACTCTGTTTGCTCCACAACAACATCCACATATTTTATTGCTTGTGCGAGCTCAAGTCTCTCTGTGAAACTCAAAATCGGCGCTCTCCCTTTTTGCTCAATCACTGCCTCGTCACTTACAATTCCAACAATTAGTCGCCCACTCTCCCCAGCAATTGCTTTGGAATTTTTCATCATGAGTAAATGGCCACGGTGGACGATGTCCAAGACATAGTAAGAATATACAATTTCCATGATTTATTCCTCCTCAGATTTCTTTCGAAGTTTACATAATTCGCTTGCGTATTTTGCTTGAGATTTGATCAAGAATAAAAACCGTAATGAAGATCATCAGTAAAATTGTTGCAACATGACCATATTCAAACATGTCGTATCGGCCTTTAAGTTCTTGTCCAATTCCTCCAGCACCAACTATTCCAATGACTGTAGCCATGCGTATATTGCGGTCTAAAATATAAAGGCTATAGGCGACATATTGTGGTAGCACCTGAGGTAAAACGGCATATCTTAGAATAAGTAGTTTCGAAACACCTATTGCCTCCAAAGCACGCTGCGCACCTTTGTCTGCATTTTCGACATCCTCCGCAAAGAATTTCCCTAAAAATCCAGCTGAATGGATTGCTAAAGCCATGATCCCAGCAATTGGCCCAAATCCAAAGGCCAGTACTAAAAACATAGCAGAAATAAGCTCTGGAACTGCCCGGAAAAAGCTAACAGTCGCCCTTGAAACTACATAACTGATTTTGTTAGGTGAGTAATTTGACGCAGAAAAATAAGCAAGCGGTATGCTGATTACTAAAGCGAATAAGGTTGCCCAAATAGCAATTTCAATTGTTTCCAGCATCTTCTTACAAACATATATCAGATAGCCAAAAGGATGATAAAGCTCTGTAGTCACGCTAACAGATTTTGATACTTGTAATGTGTTCGGATCAACCACAGATCTACTTATCTCCCGTTCAATAATACGTGTGAATCTGGGTATTTGTTCTGGATCGAAATTTTCTATACGTGATATTTCTCTGGTCTCTGAAAACTGCAACGGTAACATTGATGAAATAAGTTTGTGGGCGCCATCCAATACTTGTGAGTCGTCTTTTAGCCCAACTAAAGCCACGGCTGCCTCCGAAACCATAAACAGCATCTTATCTACTTCTACTTTCTTGCCCGAAAAGGTAAGAACAATAGACAGAATGACTAAAATTAAGACACTCTTTATCCCAAATGGTGGTGCGAGTTCCCACGCAACTTCTTTACGATTGGGATCAAGAAAATAATCTTTCGTTGGCTTTTTAAACCGTTTTCTATGCAACTTAATCACCACTTATTATGACCTAATGACTTGACTACATTTTTGATTTTAGCTTGGTCCCAAACTTCATTTCCCCTTGGGTCGTCATAATTTTTGTATATTAAATTTAAAGTCTGCTGATCAACTTCACTGGGCAAGAGATCAAATACGACTTGGCCCTCTTCAATTCCAATAATTCGATCTGCATAATCTTTGGCTAGCTCAACTTGATGCAAGCTGCATAACACTGTGCACCCTTTTATCTTGGCCAGATTTCTGAGTATCGAGAGCGTTTCTCGACTAATTATAGGGTCTAGACTTGCGATAGGCTCATCAGCCAGTATTATCAGTGGGTCCAGTATAAGGCTCCTAGCAATACCAACTCTTTGCTGTTGACCACCGGACAACGTATAAGCGCGTCGATGTAAATGTTCTTGCTCTAATCCAACCATTGCAACTAGATCGCAGCATTTGTTGCGAATACTCTTGGGGAACCAACCAGTAATTGCTTGTAAAAATGGCACTTCACTAAGCGCACCAGACATAACATTTGTCGCCACACTTGAACGCAGTGCAAGATTGAAATTTTGATGAATCATTGACACATTTTTACGTAGTGACTTCAGTGATCGCTCCGTGAGAATTTTGCCATCAATCTGTACATTGCCGCTAGTCGCAAAAGTCAGGCCGCTTACTAAATTTAAAAGTGTTGACTTCCCAGCCCCAGAATGACCAAGCAACACACAAAACTCTCCTTTTGGAACATTAAAATTTACGTTTTGTAACGCTAGTGTGCCATCATCGTATGCCTTGCTTATGTTCTGGAATTCAATCATATCAAATGCAGGCTATGATACTGTATGTGATCATTCAATTATTTGCTGATTTTTTTAGTAAATCACCCTTCACAATGGGAGTTACTAAATCGAGCATATCTTGGACCGAAGCAAAAGTTTCATGTGTGATTTTTGATGAATAGCGATCAACAATTATACCTCCGAAACCACGAATCATCTCTGGTGTAATTTCCTTATTCTCATGAACTCTATCAAAACTATCCCGGAGTAAGTTTTTTACTTCATTAGGCAATGAAGGCGACATTATAAACGGGGGATATGGGATTGGTAAACTGCGCGCCACTGGTACAACCTCATCTTGGGTTAGTACGTCATTATCAAGGGCTTTTTGATAAGAGTTGAAAGAAGCGGCAGCAAATTCTACATGTCCTTGCGCCAAAGCATTTAAGCTGTTTGCATGACTTCCAGTTAACATGACTTTGTTTAGGTCATGAACTGGATCGATACCTGCACTCAACAACATACCAATTTGAATAGTGAAGCTTGAAGATGAATTAACATCTCCAAATGCCATAGATTTGCCGCGCAAATCGTCCAAGCTTGTTATGCTATTTTTTGGATTTGCAAAAAAACCTGCGTAGTAGACAGACTCTCCGTTTAAAACAGCGACAGCTAGTGGTTCCGCCGCTCCTCTTTTGGCGATTGTGAGATATAATGTTGGGCCTACAAACGCGATATCCACAAGGCCTGCAACCATTCCTTCTGCGACCGCAGCATAGCTTTGCCCTACCCGGAGTTCAAAATGCAAACCTGAGGTTTTAGAAACAGCGTTAAAAATTGGCTCAAAGTCTGCTTTAGTTCCTGACTCGGTCCCACCATCAGTAGGTACTAACATTACTCTCAACGGCGTCGTAACCGACCCAGGTACGGCATCCTCAACGATTTTTTCAGCGTGAAGTGGCAACGAAAAAACGATAAAAAATAGTAAAGTAAAGTGTGATAATGTTAAGCGCATACTTTTCCCTGTGCTACATTTTGATGTATATTACAAACTCTAGATGTATGTTGTTACTCTTTCATGACTGAAAGCTGAAACTGGTCGAGTTTTTGATCTGATTTAAGTTAGTGATTACATAATTTATGTAGATATGATTTATACGTTCCTTCAGGATAATTATCGACCACATCTAAAAAATTACTGACGTCCACCATTTCATTTCGCAACATTATCTCTTCCGGCACGCAAATAAATTCCCCAGTTCTAGCTTCAGCGGATAATATAAAATTTGATGCATTATCTAAGTCTTCAAAGGTGCCGGCATCATACCAAACCACTCCTCGCGGCAACTTTACAACTTTTAGCTTATTCTTTGAATTAGCGAACTGTAACAGGTCCATAATTTCTTTTTCACTACGGATGGAATAATCCACACGTTGTAGATTATTGATTAAGAACTCCGACTTAAAATAGTACAATCCCGTCAAAACTTCACTCGAACTTACACTTTGAGGTTTTTCTACTAAGCTTGCAACCGCCCCACTGGTAAAGCGTTCGACCACGCCAAATCTTGAAGGATCTTGAACTTTAGTAGTGAAAGTCACACAACTTTGGTCGCTTTGCATTGCCTCTCGAAAAAAAGCACTCAGGTTAGCACCAATGAATATATTATCACCTAACATAATTGTGACATTATCATGGATAACAAATGGCATCGCTTGTTCTATGGCATTAACAATACCGTCAGGACTTTTTTGTTCTACAAATATCAAATTAAGACCTAATTTTCGCAGTGGCAGTAACTGCTGTTCGAAGAGCTTCAAATCGGCAGGATTACATACCAATATTATGCGATTAATTTTCATTAACAACAAAACTGACATTGAATAATAAACCATAGGTTTAGATGCTACTGCCAACAAATGCTTATTTACGGTATTTGTAATCGGAAATAAGCGAGTACCCATTCCACCGCATAACAAAATTCCTGTTTTCTCGCATTGATCCATAAATATTTCTGCCTAATTAATTTCTTCTTAAGTTATCATAACTGTCGAATGTCGGTTCTTTTCGAATTCAGCTCCAAATAACCATTAGACAACATATGTCTAGCTGGCCTAAAAAGTTACACAGTTTTCTATTTACGAAAGTTTTTTATTGATCTTTTACCAATACTTTGTGAATTACTGTTCTCTTCTTTATCGCATTTTTCTCAAAGCGGATCTTATTTTTTGCATCAATGTTCTTAACGATCACACTAACATCTTTTTCATTTGTTCCAGCAATTGTCATGTAATGTTTTTTTCCCGCGAACAATGTAAACGATCGCAGTAAGTTTTCTTGATTCAGATGCACAAATCTCGAAAGAACCAAATAAGTAATTATGAATAAGTAAATATTAATAAAAAATGTGATCCCATACGAGACCAAAACGACCCCCAATGGTGGAAACAATCGATACTTTAATAGCCACAGTGGCGGACAAAAGGCTGCCATAGGGTCTTTTTCTAAACTCAACACATCGCAGATATTGTTACCATCGTTATATATTTCATAGTTTTGATAAGACTGAAAATCTCCATAAACATGCTTTTGGAATTCTTCCTTAGCCCACCCGGTTTCTTCTTCAGTTGCCAGGCCAAACCTACTTTCAATCGGCATTGTAACCAAAATATCGAAGACTTGACCATCTCGCCACAACGTCAATAGCCACTTTGCTTCTTCGCCCTGCTTACTTAGAAACATCTCTCTAAGTTTAGCCGGCCCATCTTCATAAAGCTTGCCATCTATAGCCACTAAAATATCTGCTTCTTTTAGCTTTTTTACATAATCTGGTATAGACAAGCCGTTAGTAGCAATTTTCAACAGCAGACCATTCTGATCAAAATCTTCTACTTCAGGTAGTAGATTTTCATCTTCTTGTATTTCATCAAGTGTAGTTTCTTCGCTCATGGAAATTTCAATGGGTTCACTGCTGGTTTTGCTTTTGGTTTCGGTGTACTTTTCTTCACTTTCGCTGCTTGAACTTCAGCCTTGCGTTTTTCTTCGAGAAGTTTAGCCGCAATATCTTTCTGGAGAAGCATTAATTCATCAATCTTTGCATCAAGTGCCTCAATCTGCGAAGATTTCACTAAATTGTCTACCTCCTGCATTTCGCTATCATCCACGCCCTCAGCTTCAACAGGTTCAAAAATTTTCTGTATCTCGGCTATTTTATTAGAGATTTCTGTTTGTACCTCAAAAGACTGCCCCTTTAATTCTTCTAATGTGGTAGAGGCAAATTGCTGTATCAGACGTTCCGTTTCCGTAATACCAATTTTTATCGCATTA
>Ga0181607_10002086_pt1 | contig 17703 bp, 9 predicted proteins | sample 041ome_9_FD_132420 | JGI IMG/M metagenome (GOLD analysis project Ga0181607, IMG submission 132420) | Coastal salt marsh microbial communities from the Groves Creek Marsh, Skidaway Island, Georgia - 041413US metaG (megahit assembly) | ecosystem: Environmental > Aquatic > Marine > Intertidal zone...
AGCTCGAGGGCGTCGAGTACTGTCCCGCGTGCATTCCGCTCGACGACGAAGACATTGCTCGACCCGTGTTCAGCGCTCCAAAGAAGCAAGAAGCGCCACCCAAGCAACGTGAACGCGTCGTTCGCGTGCGCAAGGTGACGCGAGTCATGAATGACGACGAACAAATCGCTCGTCCGCAAGGATTTTCGGCGCCCAAGCCCGCGCCCGCGCCCGCGCGACGCCGCGAAGCGCGCGTCCGCACCGTCACCACCACCGTCCACGGCGACGAAAGAATCGCTCGTCCACAAGGTTTCGCTCGCGCCGTATCCCGACGCGACCGAGAAGACGCTGAAGAGCGCGCGCGCGATGCAGATTACGATCCCGCCCGCGCCGCCGGTCGGCTCTAAGCGATGCGCTCAAAACGCAAAGACGCAAACAGACGCGGGCGCGCGTCCATCCGTCACATACTCATATATACACATACACCCCAGTAGCACATCGTACAGTATAATATTTACATCAGTTACTCCTAGAATTGCCAGTCGCCGCGCGCTCGGCGCTATACGCGCATTCGCGCGCGCGAGCGGACGTCCCGACGCCACATGTCCAAGCACGCCGAATGTCCGAACCGTTCAAATCTTCGTCCCCCCATGCGCGCATCATCGCCACATCGCCACGCCCGCACCCACGCCCAGCGCTCGCGGCATCATCAACGCCACAGCGCATCAACGCGTGATCGCATCTTTCATTCCCGCCCCACTCGCGCCACCCCGCGAGGTCGCGTGCAACGAAAACGACGCGATTCCCATTTGTCGATTCGCGCACCCGCGACGACGATGATTCGCGCGCCTTTGCGCGACACGAACGCGACGCGCGACGTCAATGACGACGCACGGGCGAGTGGAATGAAACAAACAATATTAATGACACATGCTGGCGCGCGTTCGGAGGCGAGACGGCGGGTGTCGTTTAAGAATGTGGGCGATGAAGGGGCGCATGGGAAAGTGACCGTTGTCGGTGCGTGCGATGTGATGTTTTTTTTTGTGTGTGTGTGTGTGTGCGCGATGCACGCGTGCTCGTGCTGACGTGTGCGTGTTTTATGGGTGATAGGGACGACGCGGTTGGCGCAGTTACGCGCGGCGCGGGCGGCGGCAGCGGCGGCGGCGGCAGCCGGGGGGAAACCGGCGGGGACGTTTGCGCCTCGCGCGAGCCGACGCGAACGATTACAAATGAAACGAGGCACTGGGCGTCAGGTGAGCGCTCGACCGTTTTCGATCAAGGTGTATATTCCAGGGATTATGAAGCAGAAGAGTTCGAGCGATATGGATGTGTCGAATGGTTCGGGGTCTGGGGATGGGGCGAGCGCGGGGCGATTCGCGCCGGCGAGCGGCGTGCGCATCGAAGAGATGGGGGATGATTCTCGCGCGAGCGCGGGAAGTGGTGAAGGCAGTAAAGGGTCGAATATTAATCCATTTAGTTTTGCGGCGACCGGTGCGGTGGACGGACCTCGGCCGATGTTTCGACCGTCGACGCATATTTTGAATGCGCCGGCGACGCCGGGCGCAAACGCCGAAGCGGCGTTTAAATCTCGACCAAGCACCGCGGGCACGCCCAATGCGGCCGAAGCGTTGGCGATGATGATGCATCACGAGTATCCTGAAGGTTTGCCTGAAGACGTGCACGGAGTATCGCACTTTGGTGCGGGACACGACGACGAGCCGCCGCTCATGGATTTTGCTGGAGAAGCGGATATGGATGTCGGATACGATGACGACGACAACTATGCGCACGATGGAGAAGACCTGCCACCGGCGCCACGAAAGCGCACCGTGAGTGGGCTCCCGCACAAGCGGTTGCGTGCTGAGATGGATCGTCGAAAGTCGCTCGCGTTGGCGGGACTGCAAGCCGCGGAGGGTGGTGTGCGTCGCTCCACGCGTCAACGCTCCAAGCCGCTCGAGTACTGGCGCGGTGAAACCAAGGTGTATCAACGCGTGCACAACTCCTTGCCCACGGTTGTGCAAATCGAAAAGCGCACGGCTAACCCGATTTGGCCCCGCAAAACGCCAGGTGGTCCGTCGCAACCATTTCGCATTTCGCGTCTTCGTCCGGCGGAGGTGTTGCGAGACATTGGCGGCGAACTCCCCGAGCCTTCGCCTTTGGATCGTCGCGGAGTAAAGTATGGATTGATGCCCCCACCGCCGCCCGCGTCGTGGGCTGAAAAGTACGGCATTCATCCTCTCACGAGCTCACGTCCGAGCGTGACGCCCGGGAAGGCGCCACGCAATAGCGAGGAGGATGGTATCGCGCTCAAGCCGGCAAAGAAGCGACGCGGTCGCCCGGTTGGGTCCAAGAACAAGAAGAACAATGCGTCAGTCGAGAATGAAGAAGAACACGTCAATGTCGATGGTAACGACGACAGTCTTGTAGCGGACATAGTTTCGGAAATGTTTGCGAATGTCTTGGCAGCCAACCGCACGCCAGAAGAGATTGAAGCCGAGGAACAAGCCGCGGCGGATGCCGCTTTGGAGGCGCAAGCCATCGCCGAGGTCGAGGCTGAAATGGCTGCTATGGCAGAGGACGATGTTGAAGAAGACGTGGCGACGGGCGTGATGGAGGCCATCGCTGGGGATGAGGAGGAAGTTAATGAAGACGAGGAAGAGCGAGAACTCGAGCGAGAACTCGACGCCGCCGTCGCCGACGCCGAGCGCGAATTAGCAGAAGAGCTCGCCGCTGAAGCTGCCGCTGATGCACTTGACGCGAGTGAAGACGCCATCGTCGTCGAAGACGTGGAAGAGTCAGTCAAGGAAGCGGCGAGCGCGGATGAAGACGCCGTCGAGCTCGACGTCGACTTTTCTCGCGCCGACACCGAAGCCACGACGTCTCGTGACATCGCCGACGAATCCGCGGTTGAACAGCCCATCGCCGTTGCCTCTGCGCCCACCGTTCTCGCCGAGATCGACGCCAACGAGGAGGATGTGGACATGATGGATGTAGACGAGCCTCCGTCGGCTCAAAAACTCGCCGACGCCGTGGACGACGCGACGAATGACGAAAACGCCCCTCGTCGCCGCACTCGCAGTCGTGGCACGTCTTTAGCGCCCTTGAACATTTAGCTCTGTGTTTAATTGTTATTCATACCAGATGCATTGTAGCACCACGATTACACTGAAAATTCTAAAGTCTATTCTGTCTAAAAATGTTAGCTACGTCAACGACGGCGCTGCGGTAATTTTCACCCCGAGTTCGCTCACCGCATACCTCACCCTCGTGCGCCGCGCCCGCCCATCGGCTCTAAATGCATTTGTCTTGTGCGTCGTCTCGCACGCCCCGTGCACGTCCTCTGCGCTGCCCGTTTTCAACGGTTCCAATCGAATGACGCAGTCGGCGTTGTCGTCAATCCACGCGCTCGCCGCGCCCACATCCCCGTGCGCGCACACAATCACATCCAACGCCTCGTCGAGCGCATACACGTCATCTAAAAACTTCTCGAGCGCCGCACCCTTCGTCATGGGCTCTAGCGCATCTGTACCGTCGATAATCACGCACGTCCGGGACGAAGCCGCCGGCTCGCTCGCTCTTAACGCCCGTTGTACATCCACCACCGCGCGGGCGATGGCGTCCACGAGTTCACGTCCAGGCATCCCCGACGCCGACGCCGCGACGGCGCCATCGCCCACGCCATCGCCTACGCTCCACGCGCCGCTGTACGGCGAGGCGTGCGCGTCCACGAACGCGCACACGCCGCGCTCCACCGCCCTCCGCGCGCCGTCACGCGCCCCTTTGGCCACCTTGCGCGCGAGCGCGACGAGCTCTTTCGGTGCGCGTTCGACCGCCACGCACACCACCGCCTGCGGCGCGTCGCATCGCGCGCCGAGAAGGGCGGCGATGAGCCAAGACGATGGCGCATCGAGATGGTCCACGACGGCGAGCACGCGCGGCGCGCCAGCGCCAGCGTCGGCGTCGAACGCGACGTTGAGCTCAGTGAACATGCCTGCGCGCGCCAGGGTGTGCGCGGCGACGGTGGTTGACGAACGGGCGGGGTGAGCTGATGGGCGCCGAAGAGTGGCGTCGAGGACCCGCGAACGCGTCGGGTTTGAATCAACGACGCGTGAACGTGCGCGCGCGTGTGCGTGTGTGTGCATGACTATCGTACCTATTGCACGCTAAGAAGCTACGCTAGTCCACGCCGGGGGCGTCGAAGGAGATGCAAAATTTATCAAATGTTTGACGCGTCGGGAGCACGCGGCCGAGCGCGAGCGTTTCGGCGTCTATTAAATTCGCGCATCCTTGCGGGTGGCATTCCGAGCACCACATCTCGGGAACGATGGCTTCGACGTACGCATTGAAGCGTGCGCGAAGGTCTTGACTGGAGAATGTGGTGTTGATGCCTCGAATATCACCGAGATTAATGAGCGTCGCGCGAGAGGCGGAGGACGCGGAGACGAATGCGTCGACGGCGTCAACGGTTGCATTCGCTCCAGTGAACCCTTCAATCGTCACCGCTTCACTGCGGTTCGCCGACGAAAGCGATGCGAGAGGTGTAAATTTGAATCCACTCTTGCGCAGTCGCGTCGGCGAGATGAAGTGATCGAGCGGACAGGAGCTCGGAAGATACTTTTCCTCGGCGCTGCCCGGGTAGTGGCATTGAAATGTAAAAATGTTGTCGTGACCGCCCCACACCTTGTCACAAGAGCACGGTAATGGTGGTAACGCGAGCGTGCGATTCAGTGCAACGGCAACCGCGATGGCGTCGCGTACGATGTTCAAGTTGGCTTTGAACACGGCGATGTGATCCCTGATGTTTGGCTCGCCCGAAAACGTCGTCGTCACATCAAATGTGACGTACATTTCATCCGTCGCGGGTGGCGTCACGGCCCATAAACCGCTTTCTTCAAATCGATAACGTTTTGCATCGCCTCCGCTGCCATCGAACGTGTACGTGGCGTGCACGGCGTACGGATGAATCTCGTCCCGGCGCTTTGCCATGGAAATGAAGTAGCCGTGCCCATTTGTAAAGAGTTTCAGCGGCAGCACACCGAGCTTGAACGATTGTCCAGTGCTCAACGGCGCGCCTGACTCTAACACGCGCGTGGGTGATGCGGTGTCAGCGCCTGCGTCGCCAAACGGCTCGAGACCTGGCCATGAATCTTGTTTGCGAGCCATGGCGTTGATGACTTGTTGATGCGTCGTGAGGCTCGCAAAGCGCCCAGACGTAGCGCTCAAATGCATGAGCCAATCATGAAGGAAATCTTTACCATTCGCGCTGTGGCGTAAAAACATCATACCCGTGTTAAAGATACCGCCACGGGCGTATGCTGCCCCGAGTTTTGCGTCTGATGAAGGGCTGAGATTGTCGCTACTAATCATGACATCCGCCGCCTTGATATTCGCGCATCCGTCGACGTCGTCGTCACACTTAAAGTATGGAGCAGCGTTACGTAACCAGACAACGTCAATGTCAGACAACACGGCGTCATACCCGGCATCGAGAAGATCTTTGAGTTGCGAAATCATGAGCCGGCAGAATGTTTTCCAATTATCGTTGGCGTGATCCGTCGCCTGGTTGAGATTTTCATGCAACGCCGGGTACGTCGCAACGCCTTGCTCTCGAAGTGCTTCTAAAAGCTCAACATCGAGTGCAGCGACGATGAATTTTATGTTTCCAGTTGGATTAGAATCTGAAGCTGCGTTCTGTAAATGTTTGGCCCAGTTCATCGTCATCGATGCCACGTTGTGGTTGGCGAACGCAATGAATATGACATCCTCACCAGCTTTGGCACCAATACCCTGAAGAGCATCGTGTAAACTTTCGTACCGCGCACTATCACGCGTTGTGTTTGACGCCATTGGCTTAGTTTCATTCACGCTCGAGAGCGCCACAGCAGTTGACGTCTTGTTTGAAACAGCAGCTTTAATTGAAGGCGCACTAAATGGATTTTCTTCTTCAAGCAAATCGTTAACGACTTCTTCATCCTTTGTCGTAGAGTTAACTCGAGATGACGTAAACGATTTTACATCCACGACCACGGCACCGTTGCGATCATGCGCAAAGGCGGAATAGAATTTACCGAGCGTGGACAACGTGTCCGTTCCGCCTTCGCGGCGTAAAATCTCACACGAACCCGCGTACGATGCCGTCGCATGCGGACGAGGAAAACCAACGAAACACCCATCTGGTCCACACGAATGCGACTCGGCTTCTAACGCTATCGATGCCGACGCATCAAACGCCTTTGTCGCCTGTTCGTCTTCAAACGCGCAAAAGGACTCAACGACGGCGTCCACGACGAGCACGCGCTCCGTCGCCTCTCCTAACGTCTCAAGCACTTCTTTATCTGTTGCAAACAGCGCCATGGTGTAGTGTGATTCGTCTTTGTGTTGTGCTTTTGAACCGACGAGCACGCGCGCGGTACTTTGCTTGATCGCATCCGGCGTGCGCGGATTATTCAAAAAGGACCATTCGCGGAATTCCAACCGACTCTTTTCCAGCGAATTTATATTCATAATGTGATCAGCCGGACATCTATCATACGGCGGTGGGACATCGCTGATCGAGCACGACGGTAACACATGTCCCCAGTATCGATCGCACATGCACGTAATCTTAGGCAAGATGACGATGCGATTCAGAACCTTGCCGAGTGCGAGTAAATTACGCACGGAGAGGCGAAACCACGCCGCCGCGACGAGATGATTCTCAATCCCCGTTGCGTTCCAAGCACTCGGAAACGCGCCATCACTCATAGTGATAAAATTGCCTTGGTTGTAATACGCATCTGAGTCGCCTTTCCACAGCATACTCTCGCGAAGTCGCTGTCGTTTGCCTCGAGCTTGTGAAAATTGAAACGTCGTGTGCACGGCGAATGGCTCATATGTCGGTGTACGCTCATGCAGCTTTTGCACAAAATATGCGTGTCCTGACGCAAATAATCGCATCGACAATAATCCCACTTTTAGTTTCAATCCCTCGCCCATGGATTTAACCTGTATCTCGTTGGCATCGCCTACGGTTTCCACGCTGACGCCTTCGTGCGCTCGCAACATGCGATTAAAAATATCTTGGTCGTGCTCATTCTTATTCTCAGTCGTCTCCAATTTCACGCGCCACTCCTCTAGAAACGCCTTTGTGTGCTCCGTCGGCTTCAAATATAATATTCCGGTGTTGAACGGCGTGGACCAGCACGCCTTGATGTCCCAATTCGACGCGTGCAAACAATCCGTCGACGTCGCCATGTCCACCTCCGCCTCGCCCATCGCTCCCCGCAACCAAATCCTAGGGTCCTTCAACCACGTCACGTCAACGTCACTCACCAATACTGTGTGTCCTTGCTTGAGTAAATACGATAAAAATCCCGCTTTCAAGGCGCCAATCTGTTGAAACGCTCGCCCGTCGTTGGTCGTCTTCTTCGTCTGCGCCGCGTCGTGCAACGGCGTCCCTCCAGTCGCCATCACCTCGTGCGTGTACTGTAAGTTTGCATCGCTATAATATGGCACGTTGTTTTCTTGACATATTTTCTCCGTCGCGGCATCGAGTGCGGCGACGACGACGTTGCTCTCGACGCCGACGTCTCGGAGCGACGCGTACCAGTGCAACATGAACTCATGAAATCCATTCGACACGAACGACGCAAACACTGGCTTGCTCGCATCGAGCGTCGGGCCCACGGTCGCGGACGGTGCGGCATCGGAACCCTCATCGTCGCTCGCGCGGTGGTAGCGCTCGCGCGCGGCGTGGACGTCCACGTCTTCGTTCGGAAGTTGGATAGCGCGCCGCTCCAACGGGACATCTGGTATCGTCGCGCTCGCATCGCGGAACGACGCGAACGAGGCGTAGAATGCGATGGCGACGAGTGCTATGGCTAGGATGATCTTTTTGCGCCGATGCGGGCGACGCACGGGACGCGGCTGGACGGAAGCCATCGCCCGCTTGCGTGTGAGGCAACGAGCGGAGCGAGATTTTTGTAAATGGTTGGCAAATGTTTACAATTTATGTACATACCGGTAGACGCCACATAAAGTGACGCTTTCGTTCATGTGATTTGCAGCGATTGCTTGAAGCATGAGGCGTATTACGGACGCGCGTTCTAAGAGGTGCCAAACTTTGGAATTTTGCTTCGCGGACCATCGGCCCGGGCGGGCGGCTGCATGGCGTGATTAATAGCCTCGAATGCATGCGATGATGGCCGGAACCCGTGTGCGCTCTCGCCAATCGTAGCGAACAAACTTTTCGACCGCGGCGTGTGCGGTGGCATCGAGGTTTGTATGGCGTTGAGGCGATCCGGACGCATCGGCGAAACGTAAATGTTGTGGTTTGGTAGGATGGGAACGCGCCGCATCGGCGAGGATAACCCGTAAGGAAGCGGCTCATTCGATGGCTCGGCATCCGTGCTCCCATCGTGACTTCGCTTTTTCTCACGTAAAGTGAGTAGGAAGGATTTCACCCGACTCACAAAGACGGTGTTGTAAAATGATATCACGTCGCCTCGTTGCATGATTTCGAGCTCCGGATCGCTCTGCTCCAATATGACAGTCCAGAACACTTCCTCGTTTGATTGAGGTTGTTTCGAGTACTGATATATGATATCACGGAAGGCCACAGTCGGTCCTTGGGTTGCACTACTATTCGCCTTGCACACGCCGTACACCGCCGAGAGAATGATTTGGTCCAAATGCCTGTTGTACAACAAATTTGTTTGCTCGTACACCACGTGTTCGATCAGCACATAGCTGCTGCGGACGATTTCTTGCGTCAAATTCAGTCTTGTGCACAAATCCGAAAGTCGCCGCGCGGCGAGGTGCATGACCTTGGCAAAAAACATGCGAAGCGCCTTGAACGCGCACACATCGCACCCATCTGGCATGGACACGTCGTGGTTGTGTACGGGTGCAAATCGATCAGGCAATGGACCACTCGCACTCGCGCGTCGTCTAGGCGTAGTCACGCCTCGCATCGGTGAAGAAAATACTGTGAATGCACTGGTCGGTGCCCGACGCACTGGCGATTGGCACTGCGCCATGGGAAGATGTTCGTCTTCGTCTTGCGTGTGCGTGCGCTCCGTGTCCTCGCCACCCATGGCGGCGAGTTCGGCAATTGAACCAACGCTCAGCACAGACTTGGACGTCGCTTTTCTGATTGATGGCTTTGGAGCCGGCGAACTCGTCGATGGTGGCTCCATCTTTGCATCCCGCGGGCCTGTATTTGGATGATCCTTCACGCTGTCGTGGTACGTTTGTAAGAACTCAAACAACGTCGACCCTTTGCACCATGCCAAACGCTCAAGCGTCTTCTCTTCAAGGGAATTAAAATGTCGCTGAATTTCTCGCGGCATGCTCATGTCTGCACGAACGAAAGGTTCGATAATTGTGGCCAAGTCAAACGGGTGTATACCCAAGAGATGCGGAGTAGCGGGAAACGTCAGCGTCGAAGTCTTGTACGTCGAGACAATCACCTCCATGGCGCACGTGAGTAGAGATTTAGTAAACCTCTGACTTTTTAAAAGAGATGAAAAATTCATGTCATCCTTGGCGGTCCTTGATGCCCTCTCGAGCTCGTCGCTCAAAATTCGGTTCAAAAAGTAGAAGAAGACATTGGTAATTTCACTCGTGCGCTGCTGCACAAGATCATCCATAACGTTGCTTTGTGGACTAATGTCCGTTCGCATCGTCGTCACCAATGCATCTTCACGAATAGCTTGCCCGATGCGCTGGCCCAGTTCTTCGATAGTCTTGTGCAAAGCGTTGACGAGTGCAGCGTCACCCGGGACAAAGGCTCGCAGTGCTTCGAGCTTGGCTTGGATGCCTCCGGCGCACACGCAGTCGTGCAACCACGTTGCGCTTGTGATGGCCTGAGTGATGGGCGTCGACGGCGGAATTTGCTGTGAGCTACGAAACGCGAATCCATGCAATGGACTAGAAGGGCCAGCACCGACCATTTCGATTTTCTTTGGACGGATTGGAGAAAACGGCGCCGCGCGCTGACGTCGCGCCGGCGTCGCCATCGATCCATGCGTCGTCGCCGTCCAGGATTGCGATAGATCACCAATGATTTTTCTACCAACACTGTTCATATCATTCATCTCCGTGTACAGATACATGGTCTCATCAACCATCAAGCGACCAAATGCTTTCTCAGCGATTGCTCTGTACCGCGCGGACATCGCGTCTGTCGTTGCGTCGCCAAAATCAGAGCCGAAAACGCCTTCGACGCACAAATCACTCGGTGCAACGTCATTACGGTGCTTGTTATTATCTTGTTGTGCCCCTGGAAAAGTGTCACACACAATCTTCACCACGGCGTCCGCCATTTTGACCACCGTCTCCAACTTGGTTTTCGAAGCGGCGCTCAACGAACGCAACGGATCTGGCAACTTTGTCTCCTCATCCTTGGCCGTCATGCTCACCATATTCTTCAAGGTCGTTCGCAACGCGTTTTGTGGGACATTCGTCAGTAAAAATGCTTCAACCGCAATCAACAAATGAAAGCACGAGTACAAATCTGGAAAGACTGGGAGCGACTCGCACTTGGCGCACAAGTACAAGCTCCACCCCAAACGCGCCGTCGCTTTCCCAATCGCGCTCTCTACATCAAAATGCAACGCCAAGAAATCGTAAAACTTCTTCGCAATCACCTTGTTAAACGCAAACGCACTCCGAATCTCACGCACGCGCAGCACGCGCTCAATCTCCGCCACCGTCGAAGAACCACTCTTCACGCGAACAGCCAAACTTCTCGCGCTCGCATTTAAAAATTCCGGTAACCCATCCAGAAACTCCACGAGCGACACTTCGTAGGACATTAAAATCGCTGTGATATCAATCCCACCATTCACCGACATCGCGTCGTCCCCGCGTTTGGCGTCTTCGTGTTCGAGCAAACCGACAGAGACAAACGCCGCGCACGCGCGCCTCACGCGCTCCCGCGCCAATCCCTGCACCGCACCACCATCATCCGCGCCGTCTCCATCATCCAGCGTCGCGTGCACCGCATCATACACATCTTTTGCGAGCGTTTCCGCGTCTTCGCGTCGCGGATGACGCGCGAATACCTCGCGATTCATGTGCAAGTGCGTGCAAATCTAATCGTCACAAAACCAATCGCCGAAAACGCCGCAATGTCTCGTCGACCGTCGCCGTTCGACAGCGCACGAGCACCGCACGTGTGCGGTGTCGCTACGTCTTCGCACTCGCGGCGTATGCGCCGTCACCAGGGCACCACACGGCGTCGCACGGCGGCGATGCGCGCGGATGAGTGAGGCGTGTCGAGTGCAGCTTTTTGGCGGGAAAACAGCTCGCGTCACCATGTCGCGCCACTCTCGCGCGCGCCCGAGCCCGTTCGCCCCACATTGAAAGGCTGACGCACGCACAGACGCGTTGCACGCTCGTACACGGCACCGCGCGCGATGACGACGACGCCGGGGGCGTGAATTCGCTCAAATCGCGGCTGGACGGCCCCTGGGCACCGACCGGATCCATCGCATCCGATGCTTTCGCGCGCGCGTCGACGCACGATCTGCGCCGCGCGCGACGCGTTGCACGCGCACACGCAATCTCGTGCGTACGCTCGCGCGCATCATGGGCATAACGTCGTGAAGAAGGGCGGGAAGAGGTGTAAACCTCGCGAAAGCAAGGCGCCGTCCAGCCGCAGCGAGGTGGATGAGCTACGACGCGCCGGCGCGTCGTGGATGGATGTGGTGAAACACGACGAGGCGAGGAAAGAGCTCGTTGGGGCGTTTATGCTCGGCGCGCGGCTTGGGACGAAATTCAAAAGCGATCCGGTTCGGGCGACGAAGAAGGCGTTGGCGACGATGCGCAAGTGGCGGGCGGCGGCGAGCGCCGCCGTACCCGTAACCGCGCTGAGACACGCCGGAGGGACGTGGCTCGATGTGCTCACGCATCCGGAATTTAAATCACAGTTATGGAACGCTCGACCGTTTCAACCAGTGTGGTTGCGACAGGGCGCGATGGAAGCCGCCGAGGCCAGCCGCGGCGCTCGCAGCGTCGTCGACCGCATCAATCCATTCGTACACCTTAGACACGCTGGAGCGTCGCGTTGGACGGCGTTAACGCACGAAAGCACGCGGTCGTACTATTGGGCCCGCGTCGTGTGCATGTACGTCGCCACTGTGGTTGAACGTCCATTTATAACGGCATTGTTGTCATCTGTGTCCAAATGCGTAGTCTCCGACGTCTTCGTGCAAACCGCGCTCGAAGGTCGGTCGATATTTGATCTCGACTGGAACCGTGTGGCGTCATTTTTCATCCTCGGTGTCACATACGTCGGTGCGTTCCAGTACCGCTTGTACAATCACGTGCTTAAACCGTTGAATGATAAGTGGAGGCCGATTTACGGCGTGTCGAAATCCACCGGATTCATCGTCTTCGTCGACCAAGCGTTTATTCAACCGTTTCTGTACATGCCGACGTTTTTAGCGATTAGAATCATGAGCGAAGGCTCGAAATTAGTCGATCTCCCGCGCGCGGTGCTCGAGCGATGGCGTGAGACTGGGCCGGAAACCATGCTCGCGCTGTGGGCGGTGTGGGTGCCCGCGCAGGTGATAAATTTTGGCGTCGTTCCAAAGCACCTGACGATTCCGTGGATGAATGCCGTAGGATTCGCGTGGAACGGGGTGCTATCGTTTATGCACGGACGGATGCATACACGAGCTGATGCGGAGCGAATCGCAAGCGATTTACGCGCAGCAGCGAAGACCGCGGCTGTTGGCGACGCTGAACTGGATTTAGTCGCCGCGGCGACGGCGGTGGCGACGGCGACGACGGAGGTGGAGGCGGAGGCAGAGGCGCGGATTGGCGAAGAAGAGACGTAGTGCCGTAGTGTCGTGCGTTGTTACGCGTGATTTGTTTGATTTGTTTAATAAGAATTTCTTTCGTTTAAAAAAGCAAGTTCACGTTTTACAGGTTGGTTGTGTTTCTCTTATTTAGAGCGTCTTCATGTCAGAAGAGGTGGGGTTCTTCCCGTTACCGGTGACGATTGTGTCCTTAAACGTGCCGCCGCCCGGCACCATGGGTAAGACGTGTTCAATGTGCGGCACCATGACGTCGAGTAAATAAGGACCGGGGGTTTCAAGCATGCGCTTGATGGCACCCGGAAGGTCGCTCATGCGCATGACGCGCTCGGCTGGCACGCGGAAGCCCTTGGAAATGGTGACAAAATCGGGGAAGATGTGCGCCTCATCCTTGGAGACTTGGTAATCGTCGTCTGGCGAGCCAAGGTAGGTGTGGCCGCGGTTGGCTTTGTAGAAGCGATCCTCCCACTGCACCACCATGCCGAGGTATTGGTTGTTCAAGATGAAGCACTTGACGGGTAAATTTTCAGCGTGCAACGTGGCGAGTTCTTGAATGTTCATGACGAAGGAACCATCGCCATCGATGTCGATGACGAGGTCATCCGGACGCGCGGCTTGCGCACCGATTGCTGCGGGCAAACCAAAGCCCATCGAACCCAAACCGCCCGACGTGAGCCAGTTGCGCGGTTCGTCGAATTTGTAGTGCTGCGCAGCCCACATTTGGTGTTGACCGACGCCCGTGGAAATAATAGCTTTTCCTTCGGTCATCTCGCACAACATCTTAATGGCGGCTTGCGGGGCGATGACGTCTCCCTCTTGCTCGGGCACCGGGAAGGGAAACTTTTTGCGTTGCACTTCAATCTCAGCGCGCCACTGCGAAAAGTCAAACTTCTCCTTCTCTTGGGACACCAACTTGTTGAGCGTCTTCAAAGCCGGCTTAATGTTGCTAAAGATGGAGCAGAACGGCTTCTTGTTCTTACCAAGCTCCGCTGGGTCGATGTCGATGTGCACGATGGCGGCACGTTGAGCAAACGCCTCCAACTTGCCAGTCACACGGTCATCAAAGCGCACGCCAAAGGCGAGCAATAAATCAGCGTTGTCGATAGCATAGTTGGCGTACACCGCACCGTGCATACCGAGCATGGACAAGCTAAGAGGGTCGGATTCTGGGAACGCCCCGAGACCCATCAACGTGTTCGTGCACGGAATACCCGTCGCGCGGCAAAATTCAACCAACTCCTTGTCGGCATCAAGGCAGCCACCACCCGCGTACACCACCGGGCGCTTGGAATCCTTAATTAAATCCAACACTTGCTGCAACTGCGGCGACGTCGGCGGCGTCGGCAAACGGCTCAAGTAACCATTCAACGAAACCTTTGGTTCCCAGTATGGCACCGCCAACTGCTGTTGGACATCCTTGGGGATATCAATCAACACTGGACCAGGTCGTCCGCTTGCCGCTAAGAAGAATGCCTCGCGCACAATTCTCGGAATTTCCTCCACATTCATCACCAAGTAGTTGTGCTTTGTAATCTGCCGAGTAATCTCCACGATAGGCGTCTCCTGGAACGCATCCGTCCCAATCATCGGTCGCGGCACTTGCCCCGTGATCGCCACCATCGGCACCGAATCCAACAACGCATCGGCCAAACCAGTTACCAAATTTGTCGCCCCAGGCCCAGACGTCGCGATGCACACGCCAACCTGTCCAGTCGCCTTCGCGAACCCCTCCGCCGCGAAAACCTCGCCCTGCTCGTGCCGGCACAACACGTTTCGAATCCCAGTCACCGATTTCGTCAACGATTGGTGAATCTCCATGGACGCCCCACCAGGGTAAGCAAATACACAGTTCACACCCTCGCGCTCGAGCGCTTCGACGAGAATATCCGCACCCTTTCGCGGTTCATCGTCGGCGAATTTACTGACAAACTGCCCGCGAGGTCGCTTACTCGCGTATGCCGTCATCTGCGCCGTCGTGAGCTCGAGCTCGGTGAACTGGCTCGGATCCACGTACTCACTCGCATCGGGTTGTCGCACCGCGCGCGGCGTCTGCGCGACACGCACGCGATCGTGCGCGCGCACCGACGGACGCACGACCATGCTGCGGGGTTTCCCACAGTGGCTCGCGCGATCGACGCACTTTGGCGCCGTGTTCATCGCCATCGCGGCGCGAGCTTGGGTGAACATCGTCTGCGAGGGTGGTTTGCGTGCTTGTAGTGCGTCAGGCGAGGCGCCGGACGGGGTCCGACGACGTGAGGCGCGCGCGAATGGCGACGGCAGTGACGTCAATCGGGCCATCGGCGCCGCCGCTTAAGCGAGAAGCTCATAGTCTTAAATTTTCTAGAGTACGAAGTTTAGCATTTTGTATGTGTGTGCATTGGATTTCATACGGGGCTTCATCGCGGCCACGCGCTCGCGGCATCGAGATAGGCGTCAATCGCCCTACGTAGGTTTTGTCGATACGCTGCACACGCGCGTTCTCGAGCAGTGGATGATTTTTCGTCGATGTCGCGCTCGATGCGACGCAAGGCGGAAGATTGAGCGCCGAGCGCGGCGCGGAGCGCGGCGTGGATGCGAGATACGGTTTCGGCGGATGGCTTCGATGTCGATTTTGTGACGTCTTCGCTGACCCAGATGCGGAGAATCTCTTGCGTGGTGTGGTCCAAATCGCGGTAACCGCGTTTTGGAGGCACGCGAGGGAGGATGACGTGCTGGGGAAGGCCTCTGGCGGCGAGCTCGGCGACGCGAGCGTTGACATCGCCAGACCGGTCTTCGATGGGCTCGTTCGCCCAGGGGGGCTGGAGCACGAGCATGTCGTTTTCGTTGTCTTCATCCGCGAAGCCGTACGTGAAAAGTAGTTCCTCGTTGGATTTGTCGCCGTAAGACATGAAGAGTTCTTCGCCGTCATCGAGCTTGCGGTTTCGCGGCGAAATCAAGACGATGTATCCTCCATCGATGCGAGAGGCATCGGCGACGTACTCCCATCGCGCATTCGCGTACTTGGGATCAACCACATGATTCACCATATCTATGCCCGGAACGATGCTCTCTAATTCGCGCGTTCCAACTGGAATGGCTAATACGCGCGACCAGAACGTGGCGTACGCCCACTTGAATTCGTCAAATCCCGGAGGCGCTTGTGCGTGCAAGTTGCCGCCGGCCGCGTTGTCAGCTTGTATCAACGCCCCCATCGCGGGCTTCACTTTGAGCTCAAAGGCATTTTTCAACGATTGCGCTTGCGCTTTCACCGCACCGTACACATTTGTACCCTTTAACTCGCGCTCTAATTCTTCATCCGAAAAGTACAGCGGCGTATCGTACGACCGCGGCAACGAGTCGATGTAATTCTTCCACACGCTTTCTTCTCCGCGACGACGCTCAATCATCAGAAACACCATCACTGCTAATCGTTCATCGAGTGTGCCGTCGCGTAATAACGCGTCGTAGGTGTGAAACAACGTTGGATGGCGCGCGGCGGTGTCGACGTTTACGACGGCCGCGCCCGGCACGCGCATGATTTCCTCCTCTTTCCCGCGCCTTTTCGAACGATTAATCGCCTTGTGATCGTCGTCATAGAACGCGCTCACCCCAGAGTATCCATCGCGCGCGGGTTTAAGCGCGCATTTGTCCAAGGCACCGCCGTGCTCGCTGAGCCAACGCGATAATCGTCTCGCGCGCGTCTCGTCGTCATCACCAGCGCACGCATCACGCGCGGGATTCGTGATCGCCGCCGATGCGGCGAAGGATGGAAGAATGTTCCCGAATTCCGGTCGTTGAAGCGCCAGTGTGTACGCACCGAGACCGACGCCGAGGGCGCCGAGGACTGCGAGCGCGCCTCGCGGCACCTGCGCGGTGGATGTGGAGTTCGACGACGACGACGTCGACGCGCTGGACGACGACAGCACTCGGGCGTGACGAACGAGCGCAGAAGCGACGTGCTTGTGATGCCGCGCAGTCGCGAGCATCGCGAGTGATTGGTGTGCGGCGCGTGAATGTGTGAGGCGCGCGCGCGCGTTGGTTGCGGTTGCGTTCGCTGTCGTAGTCATTAATAATTCTAGCCAGCCTTCTTCATCGCGCGATTGATGATGGCCGACGGTGGTAAAAACCCGACTTCAATCCATTTCTCGCCGAAACGCTCACGAATCGTCTGTACGTCGGTGAATTTTTCGTCGTCTTTTTCAGAACGCGCCTGCAACTCGGCAGCCGCGAGCGTTTGTAAAATTTCATCGTAGAATTTCCCCGATGACGAATAGTTCACCAAATTCGCCTCCTTCATGGACTTTAATGGTTCCGAGCTCTTGACGAAGTCTGGAAACACTTCGTGAATGCGTCTATACAGTTGCTTCAACACCTTGGTTCGGTCTTCGGCGATGTATTCAAACTCCCACGCCTCTTGCGGTTGAATCCACAACCGCGTGCCCTCGACCAGGTGATCATGCACCTTCAATTTCAACGTCCATCGATTCAAGCTCACGAGGACTAGCGGCTCGACGCCAATTTGTTTCCCAACGTCACGCGCCGTTTCGTTGTTTCGCGTGAAATAACACCACCCGAGAGGAGTTTCTATAGCCTCGCCTCGTCGGCCTCGACCCGTTTCTATCAAATGTTGTTCATCGTGTGTCAAGACCTTATCCAAATCAACCTTATCTTTACCGCTAGATGACTTGGATTTACTCGTCGCAGTCGCCGTTTGCTTCTTCTTTCCTTTGGACGACGTCGACGACGGTTTCGGCGCAGAGATGGTCTGCGACGACGGAAACACCTCCTTCCTAGACGGCGTCGGCGTCACCGTCGTCGGCGTCGTAGCCTTCGTATTATCTGGCACCGAAACCACCAAGATGTCGTCATCACCGTCGTTCTCATCGCTCGAACTCGTAGATTTCTTTGACGACGAAGTCGGCTGCGAACCGTTGGATACCGG
>Ga0181607_10002088_pt1 | contig 17695 bp, 13 predicted proteins | sample 041ome_9_FD_132420 | JGI IMG/M metagenome (GOLD analysis project Ga0181607, IMG submission 132420) | Coastal salt marsh microbial communities from the Groves Creek Marsh, Skidaway Island, Georgia - 041413US metaG (megahit assembly) | ecosystem: Environmental > Aquatic > Marine > Intertidal zone...
CGGCATCCAGTCCGGCAAGCAGCTGCGCAAGCGCGGCGCGGGCATGCCGGTGCTGCAGGGCAGGGGGCGCGGTGACATGGTGGTTGAAATCGCCGTGGAGACGCCGACCAGGCTCTCTTCCCGCCAGAAGGAATTGCTGCGCGAGTTCAAGGAAACAGAGACGGGCGAAGAATGCCCGGAAAGCCGCGGTTTCCTTGACAGGCTGAAGGATGTGTTCTCCGGCTGAGTTCCGGACCGCATCGACAAAGCCCGGCATCGGTGGTTATCCTCCCGCCTTTATAGCGAGGGAGGATCACTCATGCGCACTATTGCCCGTACAGCCCTGTTTGCCGGTGCTGCCCTTGGCGCCACCGCCGTGTGGGCGCAGGCTGACATGTCCGAAGTGCAGATCAGGCCCGTGGAAATCGCGCCGGGCGTTGCAGTGCTGTTCGGCAATGGCGGCAATATCGGCGTGGGATACGGGGAAGACGGCACAATGCTGGTGGATGACCAGTTTGCCGAGCTTTCTGGCAAGATCCAGCAGGCCGTGGCCGGGCTGGGTGCGAGCCCGACCCGCTTCCTTGTGAACACGCATTTCCATTTCGACCATGCTGGCGGAAACGAAAACTTCGGCAATGCCGGCGCGACCATCGTGGCGCATGAGAATGTCCGCAAGCGTCTTGCTGACGGCAGCACCGTCATGGGCAATGTCTCACCATCCGCACCTGATGCGGCGCTGCCAGTCATCACTTACGACAAGGGCCTGACCTTCCACCTCAATGGCGATGTGGTTGACGTGTTCTTCCTGGGCGGTGGCCACACCGATGGGGACAGCGCCATCCGCTGGCGCAAGGCCAATGTCGTGCACATGGGTGACATGTTCATGCACAATCTGGGCTGGCCTTTCATTGACGTCGATTCTGGCGGAAATGTCGAGCATCTGCTCAATTCGCTGGGACAGGTCATCGCCATGACCGATGCCGAGACCGTGATCATTCCCGGCCATGGAGAACTGGCCACACGATCGGACCTGATGGCGTTCCGCAACATGGTCGAAACCGGCGTGGCGCGGGTGAAGGCGCAGAAGGACGGCGGCGCGACGCTTGCAGAAGCGATTGCCGCAAAGCCGGTGGAAGGGCTGCGCAACAACGCCAATGGCTTCATTTCCGATGATCAGTTCGTGACCGCAGTCTGGGCCAGCCTCGACGCGCACAATCGCTGAGCCTGGGTTCAGGCCTCGATCGCCTCCACCTCCCGGCGCAGCCCGGCGATAAGGTCGGGATCTGCTTTCAGCCGCTCTTCCTCCTCGTCAAGGATGGCAAGGAAGATGCGCTTCTTCAGCACATGGCAATCGCGTTCTTCCACCTTTCCGGGCAGGGTTGAGCAAACCAGATCGATCATCCGTTCCGCTCCGTGCAGGCGGCCCCACAGGTAATCATTCTCGCGATAGGCGCGGCTGAAGAAGGCTCCGAAATTGTAGAACTCGATCCCGCGCAAGGTGGCCGGTGCCCCGCCTTCACGAATGGTGGACGCATCTTCGGGCGAGATGCGGTCCACCTTGATCGGATCGAACTCGGTCAGGCCTTCGTTGCGGAACAGGGGCAGGGTGGCGACATCGTAAAACGGGAAACCGAGGTAGGCGAGCAGCACCTTGCGCCGCAGCGCCTTGGGCATGGCTTCAAGCGCTTCGGAGAGCATGGTTTCGGCCTTGGCGTCGAGGCCTCGCAAGTCCCGTTCGCGCTCCAGCGTATCGAGCACCTTGCCGGTGTCTTCCATCACCGCTGCAGCATTTATCGCCATTGCGCTGTCCGCCAGTGGCGCCTCGTCAGCGGCAAAATACATGGCGAGTATCTTGTAGATTGCCTCACGCCCGGCATCGAGATCGGCCTCGCTGTTCTCCGGATCATCCTCCCAGTCACGCGACAGGCGGCGGGCCAGCAGGCGCAGGCGGCGAATGCGGAAGCCGATATCATGGCCGCGGAAGAAGGCTATCGCCTCCTCGCTCGCTCCGCCTTCGGGGTTGGCCAGCGTATCAAGCCCCTGCGCTTCGAGATGGGTGCGAATGCGGCGGGCCACGGGCAGCGGCTCGGCAAGCTGCAAGCCCGGCGCGGCTTTGAACAGGGTCTTCGATAGACGATCGATTATCCCGGCAAATTTGGCCTGGGCATAGGAATGGAAGGCATAACCCGCCTGTTCCGCTGCGGCCTGTTGCGCCTTGGCCCGCCAATTGGCGAGCCGCTTGGGCGTGGGATTGTCGAGGAAGAAGGTGCGACCGAACAGCTTGTCCACGGTGCGCTCAACTTCCGGGCGCAGGGCCGCCAGGATATGCCGCATCTTGGCCGCCTCGCGCGACATATCCTGGATATGCTCCAGGTTGTCGCGGATCGGCTGTTCTCGGGGGATCGATGAGATCGAGCCGAGGATCGCCTTGAAGAAACCGACATCGGCAAGCGCTGTTTCCTTGCGCATCCGCCTGTCGGGCGTGGGGTCGATATAGACAAAACGGCGGTCCACCTCGCGGTGCGACGGCCGTCCAGCCAGCGCGTTGAGTGCTTCCGAGAAAGGCGCGTTTACCAGCACCGAGCCATCGACGAGAGAGACGCTGTCGAGGATATCTTCCGCCACATGCAGCGGCATGACGCGTTGCAGGAACTTGTCCTTGCTGTTCCACGCCAGGCTGCGCATGTCTGCCAGCATGTCGATCTCGTCCAGCTTCAGCGGAGGGAATGCGCCCGGGAAGCTGGCGGTGGAGCGTGCCGCAAGGGTCAGCTCCAGCGAATGCGCGACAGGAATTCCACCGACTGCGGGTGCACGCGAACGGAAGCCGATCGGCAGGCGGTGTTCGCTTTCCTCGACTAGCGGCGGTGAATTGAGGCGCAGCGCTTGCAGGTAGCCGTGGAAATCGGTCGCCGTCACAAACAGGTCCAGCGGGTGGCCGGGCGGCAACAGGGGGCTGTCTGTCGGGCCTTCTTCCATCGCGGTGAAGGCATCATGCAGCAGGCCGGAAAAGCCGATGCCGGAGAAGGGCGGCTGGAACCAGCGGCTGCGCACGAAGCGGGCGAGCTTGTGGAGCACCTCACGGCGCATTTCCGGCGCAACGCTTTCCGAGACGACATTGCCCGGGCGGCTGAGCAGGAATTCCACCACGGGCGGTGCCCAGAACTTGGTGACCCAGGTCCACAACCTTGCTTCTGGATCCAGCAACCGGTCAACATCGGCATTGTCCAGCCACAGGTCCGTCAGCGGTTCCAGCGAATGGCCTGAATGGATCGCCTGCGCCAGGAACACCGCATTGATGCCGCCTGCGCTGGCACCTGTCAGAATGTCAGGAATGAAACGCAGGCCCACTTCGTGCTCGGCTGCAACCCGCTCGAAAATCTCGCGATAGACCTGCTCGCTACCGGGGCCTGATGGTACGCCGGCATGGAAATCCCTGCTGGCGCGGGCCAGTTTCCAGATTTCCTTGGTGACCCCGTGCATGTACACCGCAAGGCTGATGCCGCCGTAGCAGACAAGGGCAATGCGGAGTTCCTTCTGGCGCATGCACACTGTGTGGCAAGGCGCGCGCGCAAAGGCAATTGCGTTCCACTAATGTTCTCGTTATTCGTCCACCATGGCGAAGCCCAAGAAACGATTTATCTGCACCGAATGCGGCAGCGTATCCCACCGCTGGCAGGGCCAATGTTCCGATTGTTCGGAGTGGAACACGCTGGTGGAAGAGGCGCCGGAAACCAAGTTTTCGGCCAAGCATGACCTTTCGACTGGTGGCAAGCCCATCATGTTCGAATCGCTTGATTCTCCCACCAAACCCTTGCAGCGGCAGACAACCGGCCTCGCAGAATTCGACCGCGCCCTGGGTGGCGGGATTGTACCGGGCAGCGCGATATTGATGGGCGGTGAGCCGGGCATCGGCAAATCGACATTGCTGCTGCAGGCGGCTGCCGCCATCGCCAGGGGTGGTGGAGATGCGGTCTATGTCAGCGGGGAAGAGGCCACCGGCCAGGTGCGGATGCGGGCAGGGCGGCTTGGCCTTGCCGATGCGCCGATCAGGCTCGCGGCGGCCACATCGGTGCGCGACATCCTGACCACGCTGGCTGATGGCGCGCCGCCCGCCCTGCTGGTGATCGATTCCATTCAGACGATGCATTCAGACATGATCGAAGGCGCGCCCGGCACTGTCAGCCAGGTGCGCGCCTCTGCCTTTGAACTGATCCGCTATGCCAAGGAAAATGGCGTGGCACTGGTGCTCGTCGGCCATGTCACCAAGGACGGCAATATCGCGGGCCCCCGTGTGCTGGAGCACATGGTGGACGTGGTGATGAGCTTCGAGGGGGAACGCAGCCACCAGTACCGCATTTTGCGGGCGCTGAAGAACCGCTTTGGCGCTGTCGACGAGATCGGCGTTTTTGCCATGGAGGGCCACGGCCTGGCAGAGGTGTCCAACCCTTCCATGCTGTTCCTGTCTGGCCGAGAAGAGCCGATGGCGGGCAGTTCGGTATTCCCTGCGATGGAAGGCACGCGCCCCGTTCTGGTCGAGATACAGGCGCTGATCGTCAGGCTTCAATCGGGCGCCACGCCGCGTCGTTCAGTGGTGGGATGGGAAACGAGCCGCCTGGCCATGCTGCTGGCGGTGCTGGAATCGCGCTGCGGACTCAATTTCTCCTCTGCCGAAGTCTATCTCAACGTGGCCGGGGGCTATCGTCTGTCAGACCCTGCGGCAGACCTGGCCGTGGCGGCCGCATTGGTATCGGCACTGGCGGACAAGCCGTTGCCGCTGAATTCGATCTGGTTCGGCGAAGTGTCGCTTTCGGCGGAAATCCGCCCGGTGGCTCATACCGGTTTGCGCCTGAAAGAGGCGGGCAAACTCGGGTTCAACTCTGCAAGCGGCCCTGCCGATAACGGCCAAAGCGTGGAAGGTTTGCGATATACCGGGCTATCCGGGTTGATGGCACTCGTTGACCGGGTGATGGCATCGGCGTAAATTCGTCGTAACATGAACGGGTTCGATATCATTGTGGCGGTCATTGTTGGCGTCGCCGCGGTTGGGGGTTTCATGCGCGGGTTCGTGCAGGAAGTGCTCAGCCTCGCATCGTGGATCGTGGCGATTGCGGCAATCCACTTCCTGCATACAGACCTGACAGCGATCATTTTTTCGCAGATGAGCACACCCATCGGTGCATCGCTGCTGGCCTTCGTGATCCTGCTGCTGATCCCCTATCTCGCCATGCGCTTTATCGCCCGGCGTGCGGGCAAGTCCGCCCGCGAATCGTTGCTCGGGCCGGTTGATCGCGTACTCGGCTTCGGCTTCGGTGCGGTGAAGGGCACCATTATCGTGGTGATGGCATTCTCCCTGATCGCGCTTGGTTATGACACGGTCTGGGGCGTTGCCGGGCGTCCAGTATGGATCACGACTGCGCGCACCTATCCCTTTGTCAATGCAAGCGCGGAGGCAATGGTGCAGCTGATCGAGGATCGTCGCGCCGCCTTGCACGGAGAGGGCGGGGCATGAGCGCGGAGAAGCTTTACACGCCTGACCTGCTGGCCTTGACGGTGGAACTGGCCAACTGGCCTTCGATAGAAAACCACCCGCGCCACGGCGAAGCACGCTCGAAAACCTGCGGCAGTTCGCTGGCGATTGACCTTGCCGCAGATGCCGATGGCAGGATCAAGACCTTCGGCCTGCGCGTTCGCGCCTGCGCTGTTGGTCAGGCTTCCGCCGCCATCTTTGCACGTCATGCAAAGGGCTGCACTCTTGATGATCTGACCGCGGCGCATGACCGCATAGAAGGCTGGCTCGATGGCGAAGCGCCCATCGCGCAATGGCCGGACCTCGATCTGATTGCAGCCGCCCGCGAGTATCCGGGGCGCCACGGCGCAATAATCCTGCCGTGGAAGGCGGCCATATCGGCACTTTCCACCTCATCTTCGGCAGGCTAGGCAATTTCCTTCGCGGGAACAGCGGGGGATCACGATGGCGAGCACAGGCAATACCGTTCAGCACGAACCAAGCGCAAAGGAAGTGCGCCTGGTGATCGCGGCCTCTTCTGCCGGGACAGTGTTCGAATGGTATGACTTCTTCATCTACGGCACGCTGGCCACGCTGATCGGGCAGGCCTTCTTCCCGGCAGACAATGAAACGCTTTCGATCCTGCTGGTGTGGGCCGGTTTTGCAGTCGGCTTCGGCTTTCGCCCGCTTGGTGCGATCCTGTTCGGATATTTCGGTGACAAGCTGGGTCGGAAATACACCTTCCTTGTCACCGTCACGCTGATGGGGATCGCCACTGCCGGCGTCGGACTGGTGCCGAGCGCCGAGAGCATTGGCTTGCTGGCACCTGCTATCGTGCTGCTGTTGCGCGTGTTGCAGGGCCTTGCGCTGGGCGGCGAATATGGCGGCGCGGCGATCTATGTTGCGGAACATGCGCCACCGGAAAAGCGCGGGTTTTACACCAGTTTCATCCAGGCAAGCGTGGTCGGCGGCTTCGTGTTGTCGATCATCGTCGTGATCGCCTGCCGCGCGCTGATCCCGGCGGAGGACTTTGCTGCATGGGGATGGCGCGTCCCGTTCCTGCTTTCGATCGTCCTGCTTCTCATCAGCCTGTGGATGCGGCTGAAGCTGTCTGAAAGCCCGGTGTTCCAGGCGATGAAGGCAGAAGGCAGAATGTCTGCCAACCCCTTCAAGGAAAGCTTCACCTATCCCGGCAACCACAAGCGCATCTTCATCGCGCTGTTCGGTATCACCGGCATCCTGACCACCATCTGGTACACCGCCTTTTTCTCGGGTCTGTCGTTCCTGCGCGGGCCGATGCGGATGGACAATGCGCTGGTGGAATGGGTGCTGCTGATTGCAGGCACCATCGCCATGGGCTTCTACATCGTGGTCGGCAAATGGTCGGACAGGGTGGGGCGCAAGAAACCCATCGTGCTGGGCGCTGCAGCCACGCTGGTGCTGCTGTTCCCGATCTTCTGGGGCATCGGCTCGCTCGCCAATCCGGGCCTGCAGCAAAGCGCCGCTGAAGCTCCTGTCGTGGTCTCTGGCGAAGGGTGCGAGTTCGATGCCTTTGCCGAAGTCCAGGCAACCAATTGCGGCAAGCTGCTGGAAGACCTGACCGCGCTTGGCGTTCCTTACGACATTGACGAAGAGGCCGCCGCCGGTCTGCAAATCGGTTCCAGTTCCATCGCGCTTGACGATGCGGACCTCGACTGGACCGATACGGCATCTCGCCGCTCGGCAGTGCAAGGCTGGCTGGAAGAAGCGGGTTACGATTTCTCCCGACAGTTCCCGCCGCTTGCCAACATCATCGGTATTATCGGTCTGCTGCTAGTGCTGGGTATGCTTTCTGCGCTGACATATGGTTCGGTGGCGGCGTTGCTGACCGAGATGTTCCCGCCGCAGATCCGCTATTCCTCCATGTCGATCCCCTACCATATCGGCGCGGGATACCTGGGCGGTTTCCTGCCGCTGATTGCCGGCTACATCGTGGCAACCACGGGCAATGCCTATGCAGGGCTGTGGTACACATGGGCCGTAGTGGCCTTCGGGCTGGCGGTGGCATGGTGGGGCCTTCCAGACGGGCCACCGCGTGATTTCTCCGATGAACACAGCTGAGCTTCCGCCAGCATCACTGCGGCTGCGGATCGACACGGATGCGCTGGCGGCCAACTGGCGCGTGCTGGACAGCATGTCCGGCAAGGCGAGTGCCGGTGCCGCGGTAAAGGCTGATGCCTATGGGCTGGGTGTGGACAAGGCCGTTCCCGCCTTGCGCGATGCCGGGTGCCGCCAGTTCTATGTCGCGCATTGGAGCGAAGTCGCGGCTGTGGTGCAGCATGTCCCGGCCAGCCAGGTGGCTGTGCTGCACGGCGTCCGCAGCCCGGTAGAGGTAGCCTATGCAAAGGCGACCGGGGCAGTACCGGTGATCAACAGCCTGAAGCAGGCCGTGCTCTGGCATTCTGCCGGTGGGGGCAGATGCCATCTCATGATTGACACAGGGATCAATCGCCTCGGCATCGCTCCTCACGAAGCTGGTGATCAGGCGATTGCCGCGCTCAAGGTCGACATGCTCCTGTCGCATCTGGCTTCGGCAGACGAGGATAGTCCGCTGAACGCGTCACAGCTTCAACGCTTCACCGATGCTGCAGCCCATGTTGCGCACAACGGCAAGAGCCTTGCGAACAGTGCCGGCATTTGCCTTGGTGCCGAGTATCACTTTGACCAGACCAGGCCAGGCCTTGCCATTTACGGCGGTGTTCCGCGCAGCGAACTGGATGGGAAAATTGCGCAGGTTGCCTGGCCAGAAGCAGCGGTGATGCAGCGCCACAAGGTAAGCGCAGGTGAAAGCGTGGGCTACAATGCCACTTTCACCGCCAATCGCGACATGGAGGTGGCCACGGTTTCGATCGGCTACGCGGATGGATTTTTGCGGGCGCGGGGCAAGGATTGCGCGTTGCACAATCACGCGCATCAATTTCCGATTCTCGGGCGCGTTTCAATGGACATGGTGGTGGTGGATTGCAGCGCCGATAATTCGCTCAGCGAAGCAGATTTCCTGCAGATTCCTTTTGAACTTCCCGAAATTTCGCAGAAATGCGGGCTTTCACAGTATGAATTGCTGACCACAATCGGAAACCGTTTCCAAGTTTGCGCTTGAAACTGCGCGATTGCACAACCCATGCTGCAAGTGCTAAGGAAACCACATTTGGTTTTTCAGGAGAGCGGTCGGCATGGCCTCCAAGGAAGAAGCGGGCGCAGACCCGATCGTAATCAAGAAGTACGCCAACCGGCGGCTCTACGACACCCAGTCCTCCAGCTACATCACTCTGGATGATCTCGCGCGGATGACCCGCGAAGGTGTTGACTTCCAGGTGCTAGACGCAAAGTCCGGCAACGACATCACCCATGCCATCCTGACCCAGATCATCATGGAAGAAGAAGCCAATGGCGAACAGATGCTGCCCGTCAGCTTCCTGCGCCAGCTGATCTCCATGTATGGCAATTCCATGCAGGCCCTGATGCCGCATTACCTTGAAGCATCGATGGAAAGCTTCCGCGCCAACCAGGCGAAGATGCAGGATGCCTTCAAGACGAGCATGAGCCCGGAAGCTTTCACCAAGATGGCCGAAAACAACATGGCCATGTTCCAGGCTGCTGCGGAAGCCTTCATTCCCAAGACCGGCAACGGCTCTTCCAAGCCTGCGAAGGAAGCGGACGAGCTGTCCGAACTGAAGCAGCAGATGGAGGCGATGCAGGACAAGCTGGACAAGCTTGGCAGCTGATCGCCGCACCCGGCCTCACGCCACTTTTGCACAATTGACCTCTCGACTTGTCGCTACACAGGCGGCAAGGGGTGGCGCAATTCTCATTTCAGGAACGATCCGGGCACCGCATGTCAGCAATCCGCCACGCATTGAACACCCGCCGCGAAGACGACTTCGCTGCATGGTATCAGGAAGTCATCTCTGCCGCCGACATGGCCGAGGAATCGGGCGTGCGCGGCTGCATGGTCATCAAGCCTTGGGGCTATGGCATCTGGGAGCGCATCCAGCGCCTGATGGATGACCGGATCAAGGCTGCCGGCGTGCAGAATTGCTATTTCCCGATCTTCATCCCGCTCGCCAATTTCGAGCGAGAGGCAAAGCATGTGGAAGGCTTTGCCAAGGAAATGGCTGTCGTCACCCACCACCGCCTGATCGCGGATGGGAAGGGTGGGCTGAAGCCCGATCCCGACGCGAAGCTGGAAGAACCGCTGGTGGTGCGCCCGACGTCGGAAACGATCATCGGCGATGCCATGGCGCGCTGGGTTCAGAGCTGGCGTGACCTGCCGTTGCTGACCAACCAGTGGGCCAACGTCGTACGCTGGGAAATGCGCACCCGCATGTTCCTGCGCACAAGCGAGTTCCTGTGGCAGGAAGGACACACCGCCCATGGCGACCGCGAGGATGCGCTGGCCGAAACGCACCGCGCGCTGGAAATGTACCGCGCCTGTGCCGAAGAAGACCTGGCCATGCCCGTGGTCGCTGGCGAAAAGCCGGAGAACGAGCGTTTCCCCGGCGCGGACGAGACTTGGTCGATCGAGGCCATGATGCAGGATGGCAAGGCGCTGCAGGCAGGCACCAGCCATTACCTCGGCACCAATTTCGCCCATGCTGCCGGCATCAAGTATCAGGACAAGGAAGGCGGAGAGCAATTCTGCCACACCACCAGCTGGGGCGTTTCCACGCGCCTGGTCGGCGGGGTGATCATGACCCACGGCGATGATGATGGCCTGCGCGTTCCGCCGCGCATCGCGCCGCAGCAGATCGTGATCCTGCCGATGCTGCGCGACAAGCCGGAAGACGAGGAACTGCTCGCCTATTGCGAGGAAGTACGCGCTGCTCTGGCCGCGCAATCTACACTAGGTGAGCCGATCCGCGTGCGGCTCGACAAGCGTCCCGGCAAGGCTGCTGCCAAGCGCTGGGACTATGTCCGCAAGGGCGCGCCGGTCATCATCGAAGTCGGCTCGCGCGATATGGCAGAAGGCAAGCTTGCCGTTCTGCGCCGCGACGCGATCTGGAACATGGAAAACGGCAAGAGCAACTTCGCCTTCACCCCGCGGGATGAGTTTACCGCTCAGGCGCCTGCGCTGCTGGAAGAAATCCAGCACAACCTGTTCAGGGAAGCTGCCGAACGCCGCGACGCGAACATCACCCGCGGTGTGACCAGCACGGACGAGGTGGCCGCGCATTTCGCCGAAGATAAGCGTTATCCCGGATGGCTGGAAGTGCAGTGGTCAAAGCCGAGTGGTGAGGCGCTGGACAAGGTTGTCGGACAGCTGAAGGCGTTGAAGCTTACGCTGCGCAACGTGCCGCGTGATGCCGCTCCGGCTGATGGCACCTGCATTTTTACCGGCGAAAAGGCCGTGGAACGCGTACTGGTGGCGCGCGCCTACTGATCAAGGGCAGGCGCGCGCGAACAGCGGCCTATTCGGTATCGGTTGCCAGCTTGGCACGGAATGCATCCAGCGTAATCTCACGGCCGAGGAAGTTCTCGATCAACTCCTGCGCGGGGACGGATGCGCCCGGTTCCAACACCATCCGGCGATAATCATCGGCAGTCTGCGGATTGCGCAGGCCTTCGTTCTCGAACCGGGTAAACAGGTCTGCACCAACAACACGGGACCACAGATAGGTGTGGTAGAAGGCTGAATAGCCATCAAGATGGTTGAAGGCAGCCTGCATCTGATCGCCATCGGGGATGGTGATCAGCGAATACTGGTTGCGCCAGGCACGCGTTGCTTCACCAAGGTCATCAGGCACGGGTTCTGTGTGGAACCGCAGCGAGACGTTGGTGAGGCCCAGCTGTGCCATCTCGCCAAGCCCGGCGTTGAAGTAGCGTACCGAGTTCATCTTCTCGACCAGTTCGCGCGGGATGGTGTTGCCCTGAGCGTCCACCGCGAAATTGGCCAGAGTATCGTAATCGAAAACCCAGTTTTCCAGCATCTGCGATGGGGCTTCGATGGCATCCCACTCCATGTTCAGGAAGTTGTTGCCGTACCAGCGCTGCGTGCCGCTGAACATGCCGTGGATCATGTGCCCGAATTCGTGCAGCAAGGTTTCCACCTGGCCATGTTCCATCAGGCCTGTGCGATGATCGCCATTCGGCATGTTCTGCACCAGCGCGCCCACCGGCACCTGGTCTGTGCCTGTCACGCCCGGATAGATCGGGATCATGTTGGCGTGGGTATATTTGCCGGGGCGGGGATGGTTGTCGAAATAGAAGCGACCGATCACCTCGCCATCATCGATCATTTCATAGGCTTCGACATCGGGATGCCACACGGCGGTATCCCACTGGCGGATTTCAACGCCGAACAGATCCTCCGTCAGCTCCAGCACGCCATCGCGCACGTTGTTGTAGGCGAAGTACTGGCGCGCTTCCTGCCGGTCGTAATCGAACAGCTGCTTCTGGGCGATGTTGGAAACATAGCCTGATTGCCACGCCTTCAGTTCATCCGCATCCGGATCGATGGTCTGCAGCACTTCAACCATGCGTGCATAGTCCGCTTCGGCAGCCGGGCGCGCGGCTTCGGCGGCATCGGCCATCAGCTGTTCGACGCGTTCCGGCGTGTCGAGCATCTTGTCTTCCAGCGCCAGCGCGGCGTAGTTTGCCCGGCCAAGGATGGAGGCAAGTTCAGCGCGCAAGGTGAACATGCGCGCCATCGGTTCATCATTCGCGGGCCATGCGCGCAGGCCATATTCCTCGTAGAACCTTTTGCGCAGTTCATCGCTCTCAGCATAGGCCATCACCGGCTGGTAATCGGTATAGGCGGTGGTGAGTGTGATCAGGCCGTTCTCGTCCACTTCCTTGGAATCGATGAAGTCCTGCGGCAGGCCCGCCAGCTCTTCCGGGGTGGCAGTGATGCTGCGCACGTAATTGGCGATATTGCGGGCAATTAGCGTTGAAAGTTCAGCAAGCTCGTCATTGATTGCCTGCACCCTCGCGCGGCTCTCATCGTCCAGCGAAACACCGCTGCGATCAAATCCGGCGATGACTTCTGCAAGATAGGCCTGCGTCATGGCATCCGCGCCCGATGCGTCGATCCCCACGATCCGGTCATAGATCGGGCGTGACAGTCCGATTTCGCTTGTGACGGAGCCGAGCCGAACGGTGCAGGCACCGCCGGCATCGCGCAGTTCCGGCGACAGCAAAACCTGCTGGTAAAGAGTGAATTCCCCGCTGCCCGAAGTCAGCAGGCCCTGTATCTCGTCATAAGGGACAAGCGCGTTTTCGATAGAGGCCGGCTCGCTGGAGGTGACGATGGCATCGCGCAGTTCCTCAATTGCGTCCAGATAGCTGTCGCACTTGGCATCCAGCACATTCGGAGTACGCGGATCGACGATGATCGATCCCATAATCGCCCGCACGTCCGTGGCATTTGCGGGCTGGGCAAGGGCAGTGCTGGCAAGCAGGATGATGCCGATGGCAGATTTCATATGACTGGAAGTCCCTGTTGATCGCTGGAATACCGTTACGCTAGAAACGATTTTGCGGATTAGCAATGCTGCTGACTTGCAGGGCCCGCGATGTTGGATGAAGGATCGACGAATGCGCTACCTGCTCTGTCTAACTGCATTGATCGCGGCGCCTGCCCTTGCGCAGGATGATCCTGCTGCCTCAGTTTCGCAAGAACGCCTGCAGGCAGACGTGGAAGCGCTGGTTGCCTTCGGCACGCGGCACACCTTGTCAGAACCGGATCATCCCACGCGCGGCATCGGTGCTGCGCGGCGATGGGGAACCGCACAGTTCGAGGAAATCTCTGCCAGTTGTGGCGGATGCCTCGAGATCGTGCATCCCGAACGGGTTGAAACAGGAGATCGCATTCCCGATGGCGTGCTGATCCGGAACGTGGTTGCCATACAGCGGGGCAGTGAGCGTCCGGATGAAGTGGTGATCGTGCAAGGACATATCGATAGCCGCGGCAGTGACGTAATGGATGCCGAGGTCGAGGCTCCCGGCGCGAATGATAATGCCAGCGGCAGCTCGCTGGTGCTGGAGGCTGCACGCGCGCTCAGTCAGCGACAGTATCCCACCACCATCGTCTACGCGCTTCTGTCTGGCGAGGAACAGGGCCTGTTCGGCGGCGCACTGATGGCGGATTATGCGCTGGAGCAAGGCTGGACCGTGAAGACCGTGCTCAACAACGATATCGTGGGCGGATCGTGCGGATCGGATGGATATTGCGAAGATGCGCTGGTCCGCGTGTTCTCCGAAGGACTGCGCGGCGATGCCGATGAGCAGACGCAGGCCGGGATCCGCCGGTGGGGTGCTGAGAATGACAGCCCAAGCCGCAATATCTCTCGCTGGCTGTGGCACATGGGCGAATACACCTATCCCGATGGGTTGCAGGTGCAGCAGACGTGGCGTGCCGACCGGATCGGACGGGGAGGGGACCATTTGCCGTTCCTGGACCGCGGCTTGCCCGCTGTCCGCATCAGCGTTGCAGTGGAAGATTATGACCACCAGCATCAGGACCTCGGCACGGTAAACGGTATCGTTTACGGAGACACGGTGGAAGAGATGGACTTCGCCTATCTCGCCGAGGTGACGCGTTTCAATGTGCGCGCACTGGATGAACTGGCCCGCGCACCGATGCCGCCGCGTGGGGAGATCGAGGTGATCATGCAGAGCGAGGCCCGCATCACGCTCTATCCGCAGCAAGGCGAAGCATGCCAGGTGATCTGGCGCAGGCTTACAGAGGCTTCTGACTGGGAACCCCATCGCGAAATGTGCTGGGACAGTTTCGATTTCGCCCGCACAGGTTCTCCCGTCATCGTCGATGCTGATGGGCTGCGCGGTGATGACTGGACCTTCGGGCTTAGTTCGATTGCACCCGATGGCGCAGAAAGCCCGGTCGCCAGCCTGGTGCCCGGCGGTGCGTTTCGGCCTCTTGCGAGCGAAGCCGAATAGCGTGACTTTGCTCGACATGACCCGCGTGCCTGCGTAGGGGCGGGACATGGCCCAACGCCCCAACACACGCAAATTCGTCGGCCTGCCCAGCAAGGAGCAGATCCTCGACTTCATCCAGTCTTCCGAAACCACCGTCGGCAAGCACGAAATCGCCAAGCAGTTCCGCCTCAAGGGACAGGAAAAGATCGCCTTGAAAGCGCTGCTCAAGGACATGGCGGAGGAAGGGCTGATCGACGGCAGTAAGAGCGCATTCCATCGCATGGGCGGTTTACCCAAGGTCACGGTGCTGCGGATCGTCGAGATTGACGAGGGCGAGCCTATTGCCATTCCTGAAACCTGGCAGCCCGATGATGCCACCCCGCCGCCGCGCGTCCGCGTGATCGAGCGCAAGAAGCAGGCCGCGCTGCGCACGGGCGACCGCATTCTTGCCCGTACGGAAGAAGCCGGTAGGGGCTTTATCGCCCACCCCATGAAGAAGCTCCCGTCCCAGGATGGCGCGGTGCTCGGCGTGATCGAGATGGATGGCGGCGGCAAGCCCTGGCTCGCCCCGGTGGACAAGAAGATCCGCAATTCCTCTCCCGTGAAGGACCTTGACGGCGCCGAGGAAGGACAGCTGGTGCTGGCAGAACCTGCGGGCCGTTCGCCGCGTGCCGGAGTGAACGTGATCGAGGTGCTGGGCGATCCGCTGGCGCCCCGATCCTACAGCCTCATCGCGATCCACAAGTTCGGCATCCCGCACACCTTCTCGGAAGTCGTGCTCAAGGAAGCAGAAGCGGCATCGCATTTGCCGCTGAGCGAGGAGAAGCGTGAGGATTTGCGGCATGTGCCGATCCTCGCGATCGACCCGGCTGACGCGCGCGACCATGACGATGCGATCTTTGCCGAGCCGGACGGGAAAGGCGGCTTTAACGCCCTCGTCGCGATTGCGGACGTATCCTATTACGTGCGTCCAGGCGGCGCGCTGGACCGCGAAGCGCGGCGGCGCGGCAATTCGGTCTATTTCCCGGACCGCGTGGTGCCCATGCTGCCCGAGATCCTATCTGCCGATGCCTGTTCGCTAAGGCAGGACGAGCCGCGCGCCGCCATGGTCTGCCACATGCACATCGCAGCCGATGGCAAGATCAGTGACTGGCGCTTTTCCCGTGCCATCGTGACCATTGCCGAAAACGTGGCCTACGAAGATGCGCAGGCGCGGATTGACGCTGGCACGGCAGCGGACAACCTCGTGAACCTGTTCGCGGCGTGGAAGGCGCTTTCCGCCGCGCGCAGTGATCGTGATCCGCTAGATCTTGACCTGCCGGAGCGGCGCGTGGTGCTGGACGAGCAAGGCCGCATCACCAGCATTGCCGTGCGCGAGCGGCTGGATGCGCACCGCGTGGTGGAAGACTTCATGATCGCCGCCAATGTCGCGGCGGCAAAGGCACTGGAAGCCAAGACCAGTCCCGTTGTCTACCGCATCCACGAGCCTCCAACGCGCGAAAAGCTGGTGGCGTTGCGCGAGTATTTCGACAGCATCGGCAAGAATCTGGCGCTGGGGCAGGTGATAACACCGGGCCTGTTCAATCGGATGATGAAGGACATCAGCGACGAAGGCGAAAAGGCGCTGGTGATGGAAGCCGTGCTGCGCAGCCAGACGCAGGCCTATTACGGGCCGCAGAATGCCGGGCACTTCGGGCTGGCGCTTGGCTCCTACGCGCATTTCACCTCGCCCATCCGCCGTTATTCGGACTTGCTGGTGCACCGCTCTCTGGTGGATGCCTATGGCCTTGAGCAGCCCAAGCCGAAGGGCAATCTCGATCTGCCGCCGCAGACCGGTCTTGCCCAGCAGGACCGCGATGATCTTGCCAAGATCACCGATGCCATCAGCCTGACCGAGCGGCGGGCGATGGAGGCCGAGCGCGACACAATCGACCGCTATGTCGCCGCATGGCTTTCCTCCCGCGTGGGCGAGGTGTTCGATACCCGCATCACCGGCGTGCAGAAGTTCGGCTTCTTCGCCACTATCGAGAAGCTCGGCGGCGACGGGTTGGTTCCGGTGTCATCGCTGGGCCGCGAATATTTCCGCTATGACGAGGCTGCCCATGCGCTGATCGGCGAGGATAGCGGCGCGAAGTATGCGGTGGGTGACAGGCTGAAACTGAAGCTGGCGGAAGCCAACCCGCTCACCGGTGCGCTGAAGTTCGAACCAATCGATTCCGAAGGCAAGCCCATCGAGCCGCGCGGCAGCCGCCCGCAGCGCAAGGATCGCGGACCGCGGAAGGACAGGCAAGGCAAGCATGTCGTGGGAAAGCGCGGCAGGCCAGGCAATATCCGCCATCAGGGGCGCGTCAAGAAGAAGCGCTAAGGCTCAGCGCAGGTCAGCTCAGGCGCTCGAGTTCCTCTTCAGTCAAACCGCCCGGCACGATGAACAGGGGGCATTGCAACATCCCCACGCAGGCCGAAAAGTGACTCACCAGCGGGCCTGGATGGGCTTCGGGTGCTGCGCCCAGCACCAGCGCGGCAACTTCGGGGTGGTCTTCGAGATATTCGGAGATCACCGTCTTGCCGTCTCCCACTCGCACGGCGATCTGCGGCATCTTGCCGCTTTCCACCATCAGTTCGCCTGCTGCACCATTGGCGAGAATCTCTGCTCGGTCACGTGCTTCTTCCTCGATTGTGGCCTGCACGCCGCCGAATGCGTTGAAGGCCTGCTTCGGGACGAGGGCGAGCAGGTGGACCACGCCGCCTGTCTTTGCGGCACGGCGAGCAGCGAAGCGCAGCGCCACGCGCGCCTCTTCCGTCTCGTCCACGATGGCCAGATAAACACGCATTCGAATTCTCCCCCGAAGTGCGGCGAAATATCATCGCAAAGATGCAATCGCGCAAGAACCTTGCTACCGCGCAGCAAATTGGCCAGAGACTCGTTCAAGAGACGCAGCCTCGATAACGACCCGAAAAGGACAAGCGCCCGACCATGCCGATTGCCATCAAGATGCCCGCCCTTTCGCCGACAATGGAGGAAGGAACACTCAGCAAGTGGCTGGTGAAAGTGGGTGACCAGGTTTCCGCCGGTGACATCATGGCCGAAATCGAGACCGACAAGGCAACGATGGAATTCGAAGCCGTCGATGAAGGCATCATCGCGCATATCCAGGTTGAAGAAGGCGCCGAAGGCGTTGCCGTGGGCACCGTTATCGCCACGCTCGCCGAAGAAGGCGAGGATCCGGCTGATGTGAAGCCTGCTGGCGGCGGCGATGCTGCACCGGCACCGGCTCCTGCCAAGGAAGAAGCGGCCGC
>Ga0181607_10002090_pt1 | contig 17675 bp, 15 predicted proteins | sample 041ome_9_FD_132420 | JGI IMG/M metagenome (GOLD analysis project Ga0181607, IMG submission 132420) | Coastal salt marsh microbial communities from the Groves Creek Marsh, Skidaway Island, Georgia - 041413US metaG (megahit assembly) | ecosystem: Environmental > Aquatic > Marine > Intertidal zone...
CTACGACGCGACGGCGAAGATCGACAGAGAGGGCTTTGGCCATGCAGGCTGGCCTCCTTCACCAGCCCTCATAATGAATCACAAAATAACGCCAAACGGAATCACTAATGATTCAATTGCCGCTCAATCCGCTCTAGGTTATCGCGGCATCGGTTCCGATGTAACAGAGCGAATAGAGAATCAGGGACTTCGTATCGCGAATCAAGCCAAGACCGAGTTTCTGGCGAGCATGAGCCATGAATTGCGAACGCCGCTGAATGCTGTGATTGGCTTCGGTCAAATGCTTGAGATGGATCGACCTCGCACTTTGACGGCGGACCAGCAGGAGTATGCCCAATATGTCGTAAAGAGCGGACATCATTTGTTGGCGCTCATCTCCGAGGTGCTCGACCTTGCTGGTATTGAGTCCGGTCACCTCAAATTGTCGGTCGAACCAGTCAATGCTGATGCTTTGATCATTGAGGTTCTCAAGACTATAGAGCCCGTCGCGTTGAAATCGGGGATCAGGCTTACGCATGACGCCTCTGATTGGCGACCAAATGTCCAAGCCGACGTACAGCGATTCCGACAGGTGCTGCTGAATCTCGTTTCAAATGCAATTAAATACAACAAGCCAAACGGATCAGTGACGGTGCGTTTGTTCAAACACGAAGGGCGCGCGCGGATTGAATTTTCGGACACGGGCCTGGGCATCAGCGAGCCTTTGAGGCCCAAGATTTTCACACCTTTTGAACGCCTAGGGCATGAAAGCTCGGAGATCGAGGGCGCGGGAATCGGTTTGGCCTTGAGCAAGCGGCTTGTCGAGGCCATGGACGGCAGGATTGGCTTCGAGAGTTCCGCAGGAGTTGGTTCAACCTTTTGGATCGATCTGGCACTTTCGGAAACGGCTCCGAGAGATCCGCTAGGCGCGTCAGCCGACATGCGGCTCGCAGCTGGCGGATACTCCTTACTCTATGTAGAAGATAACCCTTCAAATCTGCGTTTGATGGAACATTTGATCGGGACTCAGCCGAATGTGCAGATGTATTCGGCGCCGTCCGGCGGGCTGGGCTTGGAGCTAGCGAGAGCGCGCCGCCCAGACGTCATTGTGCTTGATCTAAATCTGCCTGGAATGAGCGGTTTTGATATCCTGAAACATCTAAAATCACATCCTGAAACCTGGAATACGCCCGTGCTCGCATTAACGGCGGCGGCAATGCCCAATGACGTCAAGCGAGGGCTTGCCGCCGGCTTCTTCCGCTACATTGCCAAACCGTTAGACGTAAATGCATTTCTGACGGCGATTGAAGACGCATTGAGCGATAGCCATAGAGGCAAAGAAACTGCGGTCAAAACTGAAACACATAACCGCCGCGCCACAGATGTTTAGCCCCTAAACTGAGAAAACCAATATATGGGAGGAAATTGCCTGCCTCCTCTGGGCCAGCCTTCTGCTCCTTCAAATTTCCGATCATTTGGTCTTCTTTGAACTAACTACGCTTCATAAGATCGTCTCCTCCCAGGTTACGGACTTGATCCAAAGCTGGAGGAAAATACGGGTCTCAAATCACTCACTTTGGGCTGTGAGCAGCAGTTCAAGCCGGTTGGTGTTCTGAGCGTTGCGGATCTTAGTGCGGATTGCAGCGAAAGTCCGCTTCCCGCCCTAGCTATCGTATGCAGCAAACCTACAGCCACAGCCCAGGCCCTCCATCCTGCCACACCGGAACCGTGCGTCCAATCGTGTCCATTAGCGCCCAGGCCAGGCAGTAGTTGGATGACAGGACTGGGATCGAGAGGGTTTTGGCGCCCTGGCTGATGGCGCCGAGGGTTGGCATGCCTGTGCCGCTTAGAAGCAGGGCGTCGGCGCCGTTTAGGTTCATGCCGTCTAGGCCTGCCAGCACATCACTGCCCGTCAGGCCGTAGATATTGCGGGTGTCGGCGGAACCGATCTCCAGGCGTTTTACGTCTGCCACTGTCAGGCCGGCGGCTTCCCAATATGCCCCGCTCGCGTCCGTCAGTTTCTGTGGATAGGGGGCGAGGATTGCGATGCGGCTGGCGCCTATGCTGGCGAGGGACCGCAGGACCGCGTGGGCGGATGTCACGATGGGGTAGCCGAATTTGGCGGCGGCGGCTTCAATAATCCGCGCTTCTTCTGCAGCACCAACGATATAGGAGGAGCCGGTGCAGGCGAATCCGAAGGCGTCCAGGTCCAGCACATCGAACGCGGTCAGGTAGTCTTCCATGCGTTCGATATATTGGGTCCACCGGGTTTGGAAATCGTCCGATCTGGATGTGAGGCGGGTCGTCAGCGGTTCGATGTCTGCCGGTAGCAGGCGCCGCATTTCGGCCTCTACCGTTGGGTTCGCCTGGGGCGTGCCAATGCCGACCCAGCCGCCGCGGCCATATTCCCGTTCCACCATCATGCATCTCCTTGGCCAATTGAACCATTGTGAGCCAGCAGGCGTCTATGCGACAGTCCCCTCCAGCAGCAATAATCCAGCGGAGCGGATCGGCATGCCCAAAGCAGAAACCTTCGCCCTTGGCGACTTCACACTGCAATCCGGCCGCGTCCTGCCGGATGCAAAGCTGGTCTACGCCACATATGGCGCGATGCGGGCGGACCGGTCCAACGTCGTGCTCTACCCAACATCCTACGGCGCGCAACACACGGATATTGATTGGCTGATTGGCCCGGATGGCATTCTGGACCCGAAGCAGTGGTTCGTGATTATCGTGAACAAGTTCGGCAATGGCCTGTCCACATCCCCATCGAATGTCGCGAGCCCCGTCGCCAAAGGCCGCTGGCCCCGCGTTAGCCACGTAGACAATGTGCGGGCGCAGGCACGGCTGTTGGATGAGGTGTTTAGCGTCGATAAGCTGGCGATGGTTTACGGCTGGTCCATGGGCGCGCAGCAGGCGTTCCATTGGGGTGCCTTAATGCCGGACCGGGTGGACCGCATCTGCGCGCTCTGTGGTTCCGCCAAAACATCCGTCCATAACAAAGTGTTCCTGGAAAGCGTGCGCGCAACGCTGACGGCAGATGAACATTGGACTGGAACACACTTCCGCGCCCACCCCGAAACCGGCCTCCGCGCCATGGGGCGGCTTTATGCCGGATGGGCGATGAGCCAGGCGTTCTACCGCCAAGGCCTGCACATCACCGAAACCCACCCGACGCTGGAGGATTATCTGGTCCGCCAATGGGAAGGCAATTTCCTCCGCCGGGATGGTGATGACCTACTGGCCATGCTGGATACCTGGATGCATTCAGATATCTCAAACAATGAGATATTTGGCGGCGACCTGACCAAGGCACTAAACGCCATCAAAGCGAAAACGCTGGTGATGCCCTCCACGACAGATCTGTATTTCACGGTTGAGGACGGCGAGGCAGAAGCCAAGCTGATGCCGAACGCAGAATTCCGGCCGATCAAGTCCGTATGGGGGCATCGCGCTGGCAACCCAACGTCCAACCCAGAAGACCAAGCCTTCATCCGCAAAGCCGTGCAAGACCTGATAAAGAGCTGACATTGACCGAAAACCGCGTTATCCGCCTGAAATCCCGCCCGGTTGAACTGCCAGGGCCAGAGCATTTTGATATCACCGCAGATCCGCGCCCAGAACCCGGCCCTGGCGAAGCGCTGATCCAGATCGAAGCCGCCGCCCTCAGCCCCTGGCAAGGGCAGCGCTTGAAGGATTTTAGGAACTACACGAAACCCTTCGCGATTGGTGAAGTCATTGACGGCGATACGCTTGGCCGCGTCATGCAATCCAATGCACCAAAACTGCCGGTCGGCACCATTGTCGCTGGACGGCTTGGGTGGCGCGAATGGGCAGTCACGACGCCGGGTGCCGTTGAAATCGTGCCAGAAGGGCAGAGCGCGGAAACAACGCTCGTCACCCTCTCCTCCCCCGGCCTCACCGCCTATGCGGGCCTGAATGCTGCCAAGCGGGGGATGCCGGGCGAAACGCTGGTGGTGACATCTGCCGCGGGCGGTGTCGGCAGCCATGTGGTGCAGCTTGGGTTGATGGCGGGCATGCGCGTTGTCGGCCTGGCAGGTGGTGAAGCGAAGCGGCGGATCGTTGCGGAAAAGCTCGGCGCCCATGTCGCGATCGATTACCGCGCGCCAGATATGGAGCAGCAGCTCGCCAAGGCATTGCCGGACGGATTCGACCTGTTCTATGACACCGTTGGCGGCGCGCTTGCTGACCAGATTTTCGAACACACAGCCAAGTTCGCGACCATCGTGCTTGTTGGCCGGACTGCCGCCAATAACAGCGCCAACCCTGGCGCCGACATGGCCAATGTCCGTGTGCCCTGGGGCCAGAATGCAACCATAATCGGCTTCAACCGTTATGACCGTCCGCTGGAATGGGCTGAGGCCCGGAGCCGCATGGAGCGGCTGGCAGCCGATGGCAGAATTAACAGCCTCGTCTCCTGGGCGGACGGCTTCGAAGCGGCACCGCAGGCCCTTCAAGATATGCTGGCTGGCCGTAATGTCGGCAAAACGCTCGTTCGCTTCCATTCCTAACTGCTTGGTTCTGTTCCCATGAAAATCACCGTAAATGGCAACGATTTCTACTACCGCTTTGACGGCCCGAAGGATGCGCCAGTTGTCATGATGGCCCACGCCATGGGCACCAGCCACAGGATATGGGACTGGCAGATGGCAGCGTTGACGGATCGCTGGCGGGTTCTGCGCTACGACTGGCTCGGCCATGGGGACAGTGCAGCCCCACCTGGCCCCTATAGCTTGGACGGCTTCGTGGCGGATGCTGTCGGCCTTATGGATGCGCTTGCCATCCCCAAAGTCCACTGGGTTGGTATTTCGACAGGCGGCATGATCGGCCAGGGCATGGGCATCGCCCATGGCGATAGGCTCCAGTCCCTCAGCCTCTGCAATACAACGCCGCAAGCGACACCGTGGTACCGGGAATGGGTTGCGGAACGGCAAGCGGTGGTGCGCCAGGACGGCATGCCGCCCGTATGGGACATGACCAAGCGTCTTTGGTTCACTGACGCGTTCGTTGACGCTGAAAGCCTTGCCTATTGCGTTATCCGCGATGTCTTTAACGCGACGCCGATTGAAGGCTATCTGGGCGGCACATCCGCCGTTGCGGATTTGGCCTACCGTGACAGCCTAGACCAAATTACGACACCAACGCTGGTGCTCGCTGCTGGCGCAGACCCTGTCACGCCGCTCGATCATTCCAAAACCATTCGGGACCGCATTCCAGGGGCCAAGCTGGAAAGCCTGCCAGGCCAACGGCATTTCTCTAATGTCGAACAGCCTGATGCCTTTAACGCAATCCTGACGCCATTTTTAGAGAGCCAACGTTAAGCTTGCGCATCCGCCAATATCAGGTCCGCGCCCTTTTCGCCGATAACGATTGATGGAGCATTTGTGTTGGATGTCGGCATGTTTGGCATGATTGAGCTGTCGATGACGCGCAGATTTTCGGTGCAGCGCACTTTCAACTCAAAATCAACAACATCCATCGCACCGCGCCCCATGCGGCAGCTGCTGATCGGGTGCCAGGATGTCTGGCCACTCCGGCGGGCATAGTCCATCAATGCCTCATCGCTTTCAGCCTCACTCCCTGGGCGGACTTCGCGCACGATGAGCGGCTTGATCGCGGGCTGCGACGCCACTTTCCGCACCAACTTCAAGCCAGCAAGCGTTTTCTCCCGGTCTTGCGGGTGGCTGAGATAATTGGCGTGGATGAGCGGGTCAGCCGCTGGGTCCGGGCTGTTGATATGGGTTGACCCACGGGATTCCGGGTAAAGCGGAAATACGCCAATATTGAACCCGGGAAACTGATCAACGCCAAGTTTCCGGTTCCTGGCGTAACGATCCTTGCCAGATACAAGCATGATTTGCAGCTTCAGGTCTGGATGCACCAAATCCGGCGTGCTGCGCATAATCGCGTGCACGGTCGCGGATGAGATTGACAGCAGGCCATCCCCCTTCGTCAACCATTGTGCAAGTGCGGCAGCCCCCCGCCAGCGATTATTGATGATGTCATTGATGGTGACTTTCAGCGTCGCTTCAAAGGTGATGCGGGTCTGCAAATGATCCTGCAGATTCTCCCCCACTCCGGCCAAGTCTTGTAAGACCGGAATGCCATGGGACTGCAGCAAGGCACCGCCGCCAATGCCGGAAAGCTCCAGAAGCTTCGGCGAATTCATTGGGCCAGCTGATAGAACAACCTCACCACGGGCTTGTGCTTCGTGGACAACGCCATTCAGGCGGTAGCGAACGCCGGTCGCACGACGGCCCTCAAACAGGATTTTCTCTGTCAGCGCGCCCGTTTCAATTTTCAGATTGGTGCGGCTCTTGGCTGGCTTCAAATAACCGACATGGGTCGAGTTCCGCCATCCGCGCTTGGTCGAGTATTGCAGCCATCCCGCGCCATCAAAATCGCCGGAATTGTAGTCATCATTCGGCTTGGCACCGGCCTGAATGCAGGCTTCGCGAAAAGCCGCTGAGAGTGGGTCCTGCACATTGCCGCTGGAAACACGAATTGGCCCGCCCTGCCCGCGCTCCTCCGATTGGCTTTCGGGCCGGTCTTCGATTTTGCGGAAATAGGGCAGCAGTTCGTCATAGCCCCAGCCCGGCTCATTACCGTCCCGCCATTCGTCATAGCGATAGGGCGCGCCACGGGCGAAGATCATGCCGTTGATAGAGCTTGACCCACCGAGCATGCGCCCGCGCGGCCAGAACACTGTCTGGTTATGCAGTTCCGGCTCAGGTGCTGTATTGAACGGCCAGACGAAACGCGGATCCGTTAGCATGCGACCAATACCGAGCGGCATGTTAACCCAGGGATGCCGTGCCTTACCGCCGGCCTCCAGCAGCAAGACAGAGTATTTCCCGCTTTCAGAAAGCCTTGCAGCGCACGGCGCGCCAGATGACCCTGCGCCAACAACGATAAAGTCAAAGCTCTCCGGCATAGTCTCTATGCTCTCTTTGCTGCGGCGGCCGTATCACTGAACAGGAACCCTGTGTAGCCGTTTGCAACGATCTCCCGGCATTTGCCGGCATAGTTCGCCATGCCGCCGATATACGGCATGAACACGCGCGGCTTGCCTTCGATATTCGCCCCCATGTACCAACTCGCGGCCTTCGGATAGAGCGTTTTGTAGGCAACCTCGATGCCATGTTCGACCCATGCGGCTTCAGCCTCGGGGTCTGCCTCAATCACTTCCGCGCCGCGCGCCTGCATTTCACCCAAGCTATCGGCCACAAACTCCACATGCTGCTCAATCGCGACCATCATGTTGCACAGTACCGATGGACTGCCAGGACCGGTGATCGTGTACATATTCGGGAATCCGGCCACCATAATGCCAAGATAGGATACTGGCCCGGCCTCCCATTTCTCGCGCAAAGTCAGGCCATCACGGCCCTGAATGTCAATCTTTAGCAGCGTGCCCGTCATAGCGTCGAAGCCGGTCGCGTAGACGATTGCATCAAATTCGAAATCTTCGCCGCCAGCCCGCACGCCGGTCTCTGTGATCTGGTCGATTCCGCATTTGCTGATGTCCACCAGCAGCACATTGTCCCGATTAAAGGTCTCGAAATAGCGGGTGTCGACACAGATGCGCTTGGTGCCGATGGGATAGCTATCCGGTGCGAGCAATTCCGCCGTTTCGGCGTTATCAACAATCTCACGGATGCGTTCACGCACGAACTCTGCGGCTGTGTCATTGGCGGCCTGATTTAGCGACAAATCCTTAAAGCCCGCCATGAACTGCGTGCCGCCGGCCTCCCAATTTTCTTCATAGATACGGCGGCGTTCAGCGTCAGACACATCCATCGCACCTACTTTGGAGCGCTCGTAATAGTTCCCGTTCGGTGTTGTTCGCTGAATCTCACGGCGCTTTTGATATTCGGACTTCCACACATTGGCATATTCCGGTGACATCGCACCGTTGCGCGATGGGATGGAATAATTGGGTGTGCGCTGGAAGACCGTTACATGCCCCGCTTGCTCCGCAATAACCGGGATCGCTTGGATGGCAGAGGAGCCAGTGCCGATAACGCCAACGCGCAGGCCAGCTAAATCTACGTCCTCATGTGGCCATTCACCCGTGTGGTAAGTGGCCCCCTTGAAGCTATCCATGCCCTTGAAATCTGGCGCGCGGGGCGATGACAAGCAGCCTGTCGCCATAATGCAATATTGCGCATGCACGATTTCGCCGGAATCGAGCGTTACCACCCAGCGGTTCGTCATCTCATTAAAATGGGCGGAGACAACGGTCGTGCTGAATTCGATATCATCCCGCAGCGCATAGCGGTCCGCCACGTGGTTGGCGTATTTCATGATCTCTGGCTGGCCCGCGAAAACTTCAGACCATTCCCATTCCTGCTGCAGGTCTTCATCGAAGGAATAGGAATACTGCATGCTCTCAACATCGCAGCGCGCGCCCGGGTATCGGTTCCAATACCAAGTGCCGCCAACGTCGCTCCCAGCCTCAAAGACGCGGAAGGACAGGCCAAGCTCCCGTAATTTCAGGATCAGATACAGACCGGAAAACCCTGCCCCGACAATGACCGCATCAACATTCTTGGCATTTTGGTTATTCGCCACGGCCCAATTCCCCTTAAAGCCCAAGCACGTGTTTGGCGATGATGTCCCGCTGCACTTCATTTGTGCCGCCGTAAATGGTCGCCGCCCGGCGCAAGAGATGCTCTGTCATCACACCGCGCCCGTATTCTGGCTCCACCGGGTCCAGATTGGCGTCGATATTCAGGCCTTCAGGCTCATAGGGGGCGGCAAAATTGCCCAGCGCTTCGACGAAAATCTCGTTCAGTGACTGCTCAATCTCGGTGCCGTTGATCTTCAGGATTGATGCTTCCGGCCCCACAGTCTTGCCAGCCGCTTCCGCCGCCAGCATACGGAGATTTATGTTCTCCAGCGCGCTCAGCTTGGAGGACACCGCTGAGACTTTGCTGCGAAATTCCGGGTCGTCCCAAAGCCTGCCCTCACCAATCCCGCGCTCTTGCTGGGCGGCGGCAATGATCTTCTCAATCTTCTTCTTAGATTTGCCCACACCTGCAATGCCGGACCGTTCATTCCCTAATAGGAACTTTGCATAGGTCCAGCCCTTGTTTTCCTCACCAATCCGGTTGGTGACAGGCACCCGAACGTCGGTGAAAAACACTTCGTTCAGGTAGTGCCCACCATCCATAGAAATGATCGGGCGGCGCTCGATGCCTGGTGCGTTCAGGTCGATCAGCAGGAAACTGATGCCCTCCTGCTTTTTCACCTCTGTATTGGTGCGCACCAATGCGAAAATCCAATCGGCGTGCTGGGCATGGCTTGTCTAGATTTTCTGGCCGTTGCCGACATACTCATCGCCATCAAGAACGGCGCGGGTTTTCAGGCTGGCAAGGTCTGAACCTGAACCTGGTTCGGAATAGCCTTGGCACCAGAAGCGGTCACAATTCAGGATCTTCGGCAGATGCTCCTGCTTTTGCGCTTCGGTGCCGAAGGTGTAGATCACGGGGCCGACCATCATCAGGCCAAATGGGCTGAGACGCGGCGTGCTTACTGCCTGGGTTTCTTCCTCAAAAATATGCTTCTGCATCGGCGTCCAGCCGGTGCCGCCGTACTCGGCTGGCCAATTCGGTGCAATCCAGCCTTTCTTGTGAAGGATTTTGTGCCACGTCCGCGTATCTTCTTTGGAGACATATGACGGGGTCAACTCGGATTGGCGCTGGATCTTTTCTGGCAGGTTCTCCGCGATGAACGCCCGCACTTCCTCGCGAAATGCTGCGTCTTCTGGTGAAAATTGCGCGTCCATATCTCTCTCCCTCATAACCCCAAACGAAAACGGGCGCGGCTCCGTTAGAAGCCACGCCCGCTAGTCTAGCCGTAGTTTACTGCTTCTTATAGTCAACCGCGACCAGCATGTCGGCGATTGCTGCCGTCGAGCTGGTGACCAAGGCGCTCGCGTCCTTGGCATTCAGGTAAACGATCGGCATTTTGATCGCGTCGCTGATTTTCTTCATTGCAGGATCCATTGAAGCTGCCTTCAGAGCTGCCTCCATCTTGGCGATAATTGCTGCATCCGTGCCCTTGGGGAATGCGACAACGGTTGGCGCATCCATGGCGACGCCTTTGTAGCCAAGCTCATCCAGCGTTGGCGTATCGGGATAGTTGCCAAGGCGCTTGGAGGACACGGCTGCCAGCGTTTTGATCTTGCCCGGATATCGCGACTGGATGCCGCCGGAATAGGCGAAGTCGACCTGGTTAGACAGCACCATCTGTACCATGCCACGGCCACCCTTGGTCGGGATGTAATCAACGTTGATGCCTTCCTGCTTGGCAATGGCCTGCATAATGATCTTCGCCCCAGGGCTGAGCGACGCATACTTGATGCCGCCCTTTTCCTTCGCGAACTTCACAAGCCCAGCCATGTCATCATACGGGCGATCTTGTGGTGCTACCATGGACACCTGGAACTCTGTCAAAGCACCTGCATAGACATAGTCTTGGTTGGTGAATTTCAGCGCAGAATTGATCTGCGGGTTCAGCGTGATGCCAGTGACAGCGCCAAAGAAGAACGTGTCACCATCAGTTCCACTGCTCTTGAAGCTCTCCAGCGCGACGGCTTGACCGCCGCCTGGGCGGTTGATCACGTTGACCTGCTGGCCAAGTTCACGGGCCAGGATTTTGGAAAGCACACGGCCTTTCGTGTCCGTGCCGCCGCCTGCCTTGTAGCCGATCAGCATGGTGATTGGCTTCGTTGGCCAACTCGTGTCAGCCATGGCCGCGCTGGCAGCGATAGCGCCCGCTGCCGTCATTGCGACAGCAGCCGCAAAGCCTTTGAAAACATGTTTCATCTTTGGTCTTCTCCCTTGGTCGATTTATTGTTGTCTCAGTTGGTTTCCGCTTTAGCCATCTCTGCCATTTGCTTTCGTTGCAGCACTGTCAGCCGCCATACGCCAACAACGGCGAGTACAGCGAATACAATGGCGACAGGATGGTCGAGCAGTTCAGGTAGGTCCGTCACTAAGCCCAGTGACTGGCGCAGCGATAGTTCAAATGAAGGCCCGATTACGAAGCCGATCAGGAATGTCACAAACGAAAAATCATACTTCTTAGAGAAGAAGCCGATGATCCCGAAAACGATCATCACGCCGATGCCAAACGTGCCGCCGCCTTGCAGATAGGCGCCAATGCAGCACAGGAACACGACAATTGGCATGATCAGCGCCGGTGATATCCGTACGATCCGCGCAAACATGTTCTGGCCAAAATACCCGATAAACAGCAGCATAACGCTAGCCGCGAGCATGGAGACATAAACACCAAGGATAAGGTCCTTGTTCTCTAGGAACAGCAGTGGCCCAGGCGTGATGCCCTGAATGGTAAAAGCACCGATCAGAATGGCGGCGATCACACTGCCGGGAATGCCAATAGCGAATAGCGGCACTAGGCTGGCTGGAACGACGGCGTTATCCGCACTTTCCGCTGCGGCCACACCTTCAATGGCACCTGATTCCTCAAAATCCGCTCCACGCCCTGATGCGCGTCGTTCAGCGCCGTAGGACAGGAAAGAACCAACACTGGCCCCAAGTCCTGGCAAAATGCCAACCACGGTGCCAATCAACGAGCCACGCACAATTGGGCGGATACAGTTTTTCCAGTCTGCCAGGGTGACAATCTGGTCTTCGCGCTTGGATGACCCTTTCAGCAGGTCTGCCTCATCCGCAAGCCGCTGCCGCTGTCCGATCTGGATCATCATTTCAGAAAGCGCCAGCATGCCGATGGCGACGGGGATAAGCGGCAGGCCGTCGTAAAGCTCAATCAATCCGAATGTCAGCCGGGGTGATCCGGTTTCAATCTCCAGTCCCATACAAGAAATCAGGATCCCGAAGAGGCCTGCGATCAAGCCCTTGATCATGGAGCGCCCGGACAGACCAGCGATGAATACCATGGAGAAAGCCAGGATGGCCGTTAGTTCCACTGGCCCAATGCCCAGCGCATATTCCGCCAATTCTTGCGCGACCAGAATAAGCACGACTGTTGAGAACAGATCCCCCAATACGGACGCGAACAGGCCCATTTTCAGCGCCTTTTGCGCCTTACCTGCACGCGCCAGCGGATATCCCGCCATTGCCGTCGGCGTCGATGAAGGTTCGCCCGGCGTATTCAGCAGGATCGCGGATACAGCACTCCCCGCCGTGGAGCCTTTAGAGATGCCCACCAGGAATGCGATTGCCGACAAGGGCTCTAGGTAGAACGTTAGCGGGATCGCAACAGCCGTCGCCGTGCCTTTGCCTAGCCCAGGCAATGCGCCAACGAGATATCCAAGCGTCACCCCAAACAATATCCAGGCAAGATTGCCGACAGCGAAGGCCGACCCAGCGACTGAATACAGCTCATCAAGCATGTCTGATCATCCAATCGCCGTGCCGAGTACTTCGTAGAAAAGCAGCCATGCACCGATCAGCAGAAAGGCCGGAATGCCAATCAGGAAATAAATGCGCCGTTCGCCCATAAAGAGCATGAGGCCCAAAATCAGTAGCCCAGCCGCCACCGCCGGGTTCACATATTTGAATAGCAGCACTGCGACACCTACAGCCACAATAACGGCAACCGATGAGATCCACTCCGCCTTCGGCACCGCCTGGCCTGCCGCTTTGCCGCGCTTGAGCTTACCCGCAGCTTGCAACGTCAACAGGACCGCTAGGCCCGTTATGCACACGGCACAAATCTGCGGCAGCAAAGCCGGCGAAATTGAAGCGTCGCCGCCATCGCTCGTTTGCGTAGGGATCAACACAAAGAGTGTGATGAGCCCAAACGCCATCAAGCCGATACCGGCATATAAGTCTGACTTTGGCATTCCCTGATATGTCCGCTGTTCTGGTTGTTGACCGAACTAGCGCACAGCGTATCGTGCGACATTGCGGAATGTCCACAGTGGATGGAAAGGTGCCCCATGAACCCAATCTATGAATATTGCCGCTTCAAGACAGCACCCCGTGCACTGCATTCGGCGCCCGCGGCTGCTCGTGAGCGCTTGGCCGAACGGGCAAGAGCCAGCGGCGGCAAGCTCTTTGGATGCTGGCGCAGCGTTGTGGGGCTTGGCTTAGCGAGAGACGAAGGCATTGCCGTTACAAGCTGGGCCAGTGTGGCTGCAGCCAAAGCTGCAACACCTGTAGCGGACGCAGAATGTACTCTTCTTAAGGCTACGGTGCGCCCGCTCACAGACGCCGCACCAACCTATGAAGGCGTATATGTATTCCGGTGGTTCGATGTGGCGGAGGCCGAATGGCAAGACTTCTGCGATCTCTCCAACGCCGCGTGGCCGAACATGGAATCCGTTTTCGACGTCAACATCTGCGGCTTCTGGAAAAGCCTCGATACCAAACCTCCCGCGTCAAAAACCCTGCTACTAACCCGCTATGCCGACCTCTCGGTCTGGGAAGCTTCGCGTTGGTGGAATAAGCCAGTTGCAGCGGCCGACGCCTCTATGAGTCGCTTTAAGGCGCGCAATGAAATGATCGATGCAACAGTCGCTTACCCAGCACTTCCAATTTTCTAGTTCAACAACAAGAAGCAGCACACCCAGTTCGCGATGGCCAGAAAGATCACGCCGAAGCAATGGCTGACGCTGCTAACGGTGCAGCTCTGCACAGTGCTATTCGGCGCGACGGTCACCAGCGTCACGGTGATTCTGCCGCAGATGAAGGGTGCCCTTTCTGCCACAACAGACCAGATCGCCTGGATCCTCACGCTGAACCTCGTCGCCACCGCTGCAGCCACGCCGCTGACAGGTTGGCTGGCATCCAAGCTTGGCTGGCGCAAGCTAATGCTGGGCTCCGTTATCGGCTTCACTTTCGCTTCCGCTGCATGCGGGTTCGCGGATACGCTGGAAACACTGTTGGTTTTCCGGGTGATCCAAGGTGCATTTGGCGCACCAATCTTCCCGCTCGGTCAATCCATCATCCTGGCGCGATTCCACCGGGAACAGCATCCGATGGCGCTGATGATGTGGGGTGTCGGTGGCGTTATGGGGCCAATCTTAGGCCCGACCTTCGGTGGCATGGTCGCGGATGCATTGGATTGGCGCTGGGCGTTTTTCATGATGGTTCCGCTTGGCTTAGCGGCCTGCGTTCCAATCATTTTATCTTTGAAAAACGAAGAGCAAGGCATTGGTAGGCGGTTCGATTTTATCGGATTCATCCTCATCGCTGTTGCCGTCGGCTCCATGCAATTGGTGTTCGATCGGGGGCAGCGGCTGGATTGGTTCGACTCGACCGAAATCATTATTGAGGCGTCACTCGCCGCCGCGTGCATCTACTTCTTCCTGGTCCACGCTAGTTTCGCGCGCGCACCCTTATTCGAGGCAGCGACCTTCAAAGATAGGAATCTTGTGCTCGGCGTCTGCTTCGCTCTGATTATGGGCATGTTGCAATACACGCCGATGGTCCTGTTCCCTTCCCTGCTACAGGACCTGCGCGGATATCCGGATTCTATCGTTGGCTATCTGATCGCTACCCGTGGCGTTGGCAATTTCTTGAGCTTCTTCGTCGTCGCGCAATGCACACGGCTCAATCCACGGGCAACATTGGCGGCGGGGCTTCTGATCCAAGCCGGGGCTGGTGTGTGGATGGGCCAGTTGGATATGAACATGACATCCGCCGATGTCATGTGGACCAATATCATCCACGGATTCGGATTCGGGCTGGCCTACACACCCATGGCCGTATTAGCGTTTTCGACGCTTGAACCACGGCTTTTAACCCAGGGTAATGCAATTTTTAGCCTGCTCAGAATGCTTGGCAGCAGCATCTTTATTTCAATAACGCTGGTCATTTTCGTGCAGTCAAGCGCCGGCGCATATGCCAATCTCTCCAGCTTGGTGACACCCTTCGACAGCGGACGCCTGGCACCCTGGATCGCGCAGTTTGGTGAGATAACAAGCCGGACATTTCAACAGCTTGCGGGCGAACAGGTCCGCCGGGAAGCCGCAATGATCGGCTATTTGAACGCCTTCCATCTGCTAACAATCATGCCGGCTTTGGCTGCTCCATTGGCATTTTGCTTCAAAGTCCGCCCTCGCGACGGATAGTAACCGATGCACCCTTTCGGTGGAAAACGTGGGGATAATTTGTGCACAGATGATAAATAATCCAGGAGCGTTTCAATCACCCTTGCGCTTACCCTATCGGTGAATTCATGGAGCGCGAATGATGCACGGCGAGACCAAAACCAAAGCCCGGAAATCAAACTCATTGCGGCTTGGCTTGGCGCTGTCTGTGATTGTATTCCTGGCGGCTGCAGCCAGCATCGCCAACCTGCCCTAGCGGCTGATCGCGCGCAAAACCTCGTTCTATTACTAGATGCGACTTTGACGCTGGCTAGGCAGAAGCGCCTATTTTGCTGGCTTGAACCAGCGGTGCGTTACACGGTCGCCAAGCTCAAACGCGAGTCGGCTGGCCATGCCGGCGCGGAGTTCCAAAATACCTGTTGTTGGCAAATCTGTGCCGCGTGCCGTCGTCGAATAGGGCGTTGCGTGCTCAATGACGTGAATGACACGGCCTTCCGCATCAATGAAAATCATATCAAGCGGTGCCGGGGTATTCTTCATCCAGAAGTACGCTGGGCCTGGCGGGACTTGCCGGAAGAGCATGCCTTCAAAAGCGGCAAGCCGTGGTCGCTTCATTAGCCCGCAAGCCTTTTCCTCCGCAGTCGCAGCAAGTTCGACAGTGAATTCCGTAACACCGCGTAAGGTTTCCACCGTTAACTGCTCTGTCTTGAGCTGTGGCTGCGGAGGGTTCTTACAAGCATAGGCGGGCACCGCGCTGAGCATGACAGCCAGGCAGATACCAGACAGGCTTAGGGATCGAAGTACTTTCATAACAGGCATTATAGCAAAGCATGTGTGAAGAATCTTGCTGATCGGTAACGTCTATTGCAGGGTTGTGCATCGGAGAATCCCCCATGACGACATTGCTCGCCATCGATGCTGGCACAACATCAACCCGCGCCCTCGCTTTTGACCTGACCGGTACGATTATCGGTGAGAGCCAGCGTGAGTTTACGCAGATCTACCCGCAACCGGGTTGGGTCGAACATGACGCTGAGGAAATCTGGCTGGAAACACAGCATTGTATCCGCGCTGTGCTCACCAGCCTGGGGCAGCAACCAGTCGCGATTGGCCTGACCAATCAACGGGAAACCGTGGTGATTTGGGAGCGTGCATCGGGCCGCCCCATCGCTAACGCAATCGTCTGGCAGGACAGGCGTACTGCAAGCCAATGCCGCAGCCTCGCCCAAGCGGGCCACGAGACGGAAGTGACTGAGAAAACCGGCCTCGTGCTGGACCCCTATTTTTCCGCGACAAAGATTGCCTGGATTCTGGACAATACACCGGGCGCCCGCGCTAAAGCCGATGCTGGCGATCTGGCGTTCGGCACAATTGATAGCTGGTTGCTTTGGCGGCTGACGGCAGGCGGCGTGCATGCAACGGATGCAACGAATGCAGCCCGCACATCCCTCTACAACATCCGCGAAGGTCGCTGGGATGAGGCGCTTTGCAGGATATTCAACGTGCCGATGGGCATGCTGCCGGAGGTACGCGACAGCGCTGGCGATTTTGGCCGGACGGATAAGGCTGCGATTGGTGCTGAGTTACCGATTCTAGGCATTGCCGGCGACCAGCAGGCCGCAACCGTCGGCCAGGCCTGCTTTGCTCCCGGCGATGTCAAAAGCACCTATGGCACGGGCTGCTTTGCGTTGGTCAACACTGGAACAACGCTTCAAACGAGCCAAAACCGGCTACTTGGCACAATCGCCTACAGGATCAATGGTGAGACGACTTATGCGCTGGAGGGCTCAATATTTGCCGCGGGCGCTGCCGTCCAATGGCTGCGTGATGGCCTGAAGGTTGTCCGGTCAGCACTGGAAGCCGAAGCCATGACAAAATCACTCGCAAGCAATCAAGGCGTTTATATGGTTCCAGCCTTCGCTGGCCTCGGCGCGCCATGGTGGGACGCAGAAGCCCGTGGAGCCATTTTTGGCCTGACACGCGATACAGGCCCAGAGCAGCTCGCCCGCGCCGCATTGGAAGCCGTTGGCTACCAAACAGCAGACCTGCTCGATGCCATTGGCGCTGACGGGGCTAAAGTCATGGCCCTTCGGGTCGATGGTGGGGTGACCCGAAATGACTGGGCGATGCAGTTTCTGAGCGACATCCTGGCGATCCCTGTAGAGCGCCCGAAGGTGACCGAGACCACTGCTTGGGGTGCAGCCATGCTTGCAGGCCTTGCCGCCGGCGCATTTGAAAGCCTTGAAGATGCAGGCCACCGCTGGCGCGCCGACCACCGTTTCGAGCCAAACATGGATAAGGCGGACCGTATTCGCCTCCTCGCTGGATGGCGCGATGCCTTGGAACGCACGCTGACTGATGCAGCGGCCCGCAGGCCCAATTAGTCGTCAATGATCACCTTCTCTTCGACGACGTAGGTTTTGATTGCGCCAATGAACTCAGCGCCATCTGCGAACAGGCGTTTTGCCTGATCAGACTGGATCGCTTGTTCCATTGTCTCCACAGAAGTGGCTCGGGAAATTTGAACAACGGGGATAAGTGGATTTTCAGCCTGTAACCGGCATGCTTTGCCCATCACAGGAGAATCACTATGCCCCGACGCCCTCGTCGCAATCACACTTCCGCC
>Ga0181607_10002096_pt1 | contig 17666 bp, 8 predicted proteins | sample 041ome_9_FD_132420 | JGI IMG/M metagenome (GOLD analysis project Ga0181607, IMG submission 132420) | Coastal salt marsh microbial communities from the Groves Creek Marsh, Skidaway Island, Georgia - 041413US metaG (megahit assembly) | ecosystem: Environmental > Aquatic > Marine > Intertidal zone...
AACACACGACTGGCAACGTCGTAGTCAGGATCGCCCTGCTGAATAAGCTGCCCACGCAGATGCTTCCGCAGCGACGCAAAGTCACTCTTACTGATTGCCGGCGATTCACTCGCGTGGACACCAACACCGTTCATCGAACAACTCAGACCCGTCGTAAGTGCTCCCGTCTGCTTGATAAACGTCCGACGATTGAAAAACGTCTTCATTTCAACGGGTCCCTTATGCTGCGGCGTGCCGAAAAGTAAAGCGGAATCTGTTTTCGCCGGCATGATAGGCTCTGTGAACGTCGCACAGCAACAGTCTTGATGAGTCACCTACTTGAGTGACACGTTTCTGACCATGGCGATCATTGAGTTGCTTCGTAATCCCAAAGCCATCACACGCCAGACGCTTGCGAAAGGGCAGATGACTGGCCTATCCAGTCACGGCTTGGCAGCTGGAGCTACCTGAAGTGCTGCATCGGTCTCTGTCAGGAATCCGTGCGAACGGCCAAGGTAGTAGGCCAGCAGATAGTGGAAGCCGGGCCGAACGCGCGTGCCGGTGCCCTCTGACGTGAGCTGCCAGGGATCCCAATCCCAGTAGGTCTCAGGACGCTCATCAACCTGAAACGCGTAGCCATCGAAGCGGCCGCCACGTCCCTCCCCGCCAGGCGGATCTCCCAGCAGCATGAGGTCAGTGCGATGCGCGTTTGACATGGGCCACTCAATCAGATCGAGCGGATACCGCCGCAGCGTTTCAGCAGCATCGTCGTAGCAGGACGGTGGAGGCGAGAGATCCGTCTCGCCCCACTGATCTCGCCGCACCTCCCCCGCACAGCAGGCGGCGTAGATAAAGTTGGCAAACGGGTTGCGTTCAAACTTCTCATACTGCCAGTGCTGCGTTATCGCATACCGATACATGCTCAACAGCCGCGGATCGCTCTCGTAGCGAATCAGGTGGTAGTAGTTGAGAAACGCCATGTTGTCGTCAGGCTGATGCCCAGCGCTCCGAGGGCCAGGAAGGGCCTTCGGCTGGGTCATGCCGTTCATCCCGTAGCCCTCGTCAAAAGCCAGTTGCTCATAGACGTCGCGATAGGCCTGATCACCTGTGATGTGATGGGCAATGATCAGGTAGGTCAGCATGCTGTAGGAGTTCAGACCGCGTTCGTCACACCAGGCCGCCTGACGATTGAGCTCATCGGGTGAGAATCTCGCCCAGCGGGTCGGCGTTCCGTCATGGTCGACAAGGCTGTAGTCATGCTTCAGTAGATGATCCACGATCCTTCGCACCACCTGCCGCACCGGCTCCCGCTGCTCCTCCGTCGAACAGACACGATCGAAAGAGGTGGCATACCCGAAGAAGTGGCCATCAAGTTCATCTGAACTGGAGTCGCACTTCCAGTACCACTCTCCGGTCGCATCGACTGGCAGGCGGGGCTGAATGATCTTCCACATCGAATCGGCCCGCTTTCGCCGTCGATCGTATTCGAGGTCGTAAATCTGGTTCGGATCGGGCTCCGTGACTGGCACCACATTCCGAGCCACAAACCCTGGTGGTGCCGGATGAGGCCCTCCCTGCGTCACCTCTCCCAGAAAGCAGAGCGCCGCGAAGGCCTTCTCCGCAGACTCCCGATACCGTTCGTCATTTGTGACCGCATACGCATGGCTCATCGCCGCGAGATAGAGCCCGGTGTTGAATCCGTCGTTGTCGGAGTAGTCCGGCCGAGCCGTCGTCAGATCACCTGGCGCCGCGAGCACGGCAGGGTTCACATACCCAAAGCGGGTTCGACGGTGCCGTTTCTCGATTGCATCTTCATAGAAGGCGGCCTTGGCGGCCAGGGTGGTCACCTGCGAGTCGATCCGTGACACACCAGCAGGCGTGGCAAACCAGGCACGCCCCTGAGCATCGACGTGCACGCTCCGCACGCTGTTGTCGAGCAGCCATCGCCGCCCCTGCCGGAAATGCCACTCACCTCGCCGGAAGAGCACGGCGCCATTCCTCGTGCCAAACCAGACGCCATCAGGACCAGCAGCCGCACAGGTGAAGTCGTTGTAGGGAAGGCCCTCGGCTCCGGTAAAGAGCTGCCATGTTCCATCGTCATGCCGCACCCCCACGCCCTGCGGAGCCGCAAACCAGAGCTGCCCGTCAGCGTCGTAGACCGCCGCCCGCACATCGACCGGAGCCCAGCGAACAGCCCCCATCTGCGGCAGTGCGAGCCGCCAGGATCCGTCGGTGCGGAGATAGAGCCCCTCCCGCGCCGCCACGGCCGTTTCATCTTCACGAGCGGCCACCGCACGCACGTCAGTCACCTCAGCAGGCAGCCGCAAACTCTCCTTGTCTGCAGACGCAGCCGCGAGCGCCGCTCGAGCCGCCGCCCTGTCAGCTTCCTTCACCAGTGGCACCCACTGCCCGTCACCAAACCGAGCCAACCCAGCGGAGGTCTCTGCATAGAGCGTGCCATCACGGCCGCCGGCAACACGCAGCACATCGTCCGCCGGCAGGCCATCACTCGTGGTAAACGCCACATGCACATGCTGCGTAAAGGGCCCCACCTCAACAGCCACTGCAGAGCCCGACGCGACCCAACAGCCCCACGCGACGAGGGCAATCCAGGTCACCCGAAGACTCTTCCTGAGGCCAGCACACATGCTCATCACGATCAGTCACTCCACCGCAGGCTTCGTCAGAGCGACGCCTCGTCTCGCGTGCGGTAGAGAAACGCATCAGACGTGAGCAGCGACAGCAGGAGGGCCTTCATACTGCCGCCGCTGTCACGGTAGGCCTGATGCGCTGCCTGCAAGACTGGCGCGTCGTTGAGTGTTTCGTTGCGGCCCATCCAGAAGCGGAACGCATGCCGCACGAAGACCTCTTCTGCCCGCCGGCTCCCGGCAAGGCGGTCAATCAGTTCCAGTGCATCACCGACCGGGCCATCGAGCGAGGGATCCCCCGACTCAATGATTTCACCTGACGCATCAACCGGCTGCCCCTGTTCTGTGGTGCGAAACAACCCTGCGTGGTTGTAGATCTCAAAGGGGAGGCCGAGTGGATCCATCTTCTTGTGACAGGTCCAACAGTACTGCTCCCGTGTCACCCGCATCCGCTCCCGCAGCGTGCTCTTTGGCTCATCGGGAAGCATCGCGTCGACGGTGATCGGCACGTCAGGAATCCCACCGCCGAGCAGATGCTCACGAATCCAGCGGCCCCGGCGGATCGCATGATTGTCCATCGCATCGGAGTGCGACACGAGCCAACTCGGATGCGTCAGGATGCCGAGCCGCTGCCCTTCTGGAGCGGTCGCTAGCGTTCGCTCCGGCTTCATGGAGCCCGCTCCAAAACTTCGACGACTCACGCGAGCGTAGATCCGCGGCCCGGACAACGCAGCCTCGGCCACCTCGTGGTTCACCGCCGGCTTCTTCTGTTTCCGTGCAGCCTCGAGCTGCTTCTCGGCGGCGGCCATCTCCTCACGCAGTCCAGCGAGTTCATCGGCACGGACCTCCCGCTGCTCGGGATGGTCGTTGAGAAACGATTCGAGCAGCTCCACCGCCGCCTCGGCTGCGGCGAGAGCGTCCATCTTCGGCTCAAGCCTCTCCGCGTCGGCAGCCTTGGCGTCTGCGATCGAAGCCGCCCGCTCCGCAGGCGTATGCTGCCGACCGAAGTAGACACGATCGGCATCCGTGACCACGACCTGTTCGGTTGTCAAAAGGCGACGCAGCACGTCTCGATCGTCACGGAGCACCTCCTCAATCAAGCGTTCCGTACTCGCCGTGGCATCAAACATCGCTCGGTAATGCGCCGTCCCACGGTTACTCACGCCCGTGTCTGCCAGGGCTTTGGTGTCCTTACAGACAAAGCCACCGCGGTCGTAATCAAAATAGTCGCGAAAAAACTGCAGCAGACGGGGCGTGCGAATGGTCTCATCACTGAGCATCCGCTCCACTTCGCGACGGACGTCGTCACGCGTTCGCATCTTTCCATCGAGCACCGCCTGTCGCAGTGTCTGATCCGGCCGCAGATACCGCAGGGCATGGTTGACAGCGAGCGCAAGCTCCCAGTCCTGCAGCATCACCCGGCCATAGGCGTCAGCCTCGCCCGCCTCGACAAGCTCCGGACGAAACAGGGCATCGCGGTCAAGAAAGATTGCAGAGAGTCCAAGAAAGCCTCCCTCTTCCTTGCCCAGCTGATCGATCGATTCACGCAGCAGGGTGAGATAGGCCTCCGACTCCTCCTGCCGCGGCGGCCGAAAGGTCAGAGACTCGAAGAGTTCATCGACGGCGGCCTGCAGGAGGTCGTCGGTCACCTCCTCTGCCCTCATCAGCTCGTAGACCGGCGTCAGTGGCCGCACCACCTTTGTGCTGTAGACGATCGCCGTGGGCAGTCCGCGGATATCACCTTCAAACGTGTAGGAGTTTGGGTCGTCGGTGATCTGCTCCGGATTGGCAATGCTGAGAGGGCCGTAGGCCATGTACCGCAGGATGTCGCCGGCTGCGAACATGATCTGCTCTGCCTCCGCACTGTTCACAGTGACCAGGTCGGGATAGTTTTCCAGCCCGTGCATCCGCGGGCTCGAGAGGATCGCGGGCAGGCTTTTCACCGAGGTGGCATAGGCCACCGTTCCCCCGAGCCACTTCGTGATGCGATCGGTGCCGAAGTAGAGTTTGAGTTCACCGCCATGGTTCGTGGGCACAGCATCGCCATGCGTCCGCAGCCCTGGCCTTTTGGCATCAAATGTCGGCTCGGTGTTGATCAGCTCATTGAGCCGAGTGATGTGTTCCTCCCGCGTCACTCGCCAAAGCCTGGCAGGCGACGCGGTCGGCTTCAGCACAATCCCCTCAGGCAGCTCGCCAAAGAGCAGATCATGATCGACGAAGTTGCCCTTCTCCGGACTGAGGTGCGCACGAAACCCACCTTTGTCCTGAAGCGCGTCCTGCAAGGCGGCCACGACCCAGTCGGTAAAGCGGAGCCGCTCACTCACCTCAGGCAAAACAGCATCCGGCGGTGGCATCTCCTGCAACGCCACCTGCGCCCAGATCGACTTCCAGGTTTCCGCATTGAGCTCGTCAACAGGCCCCAGCGTCGCGAGCGACAGCCCCGCTTCCGGCTCCGTTTCCCCGTGGCAGTCCACGCAGTGGCTCACAAGAAACGGCTCGGCGAAGTCAGCGTAGCCGGCGTCGACCGACTCTCCTGGGGTGTAGGACTCAGCACGCGTCAACACGCCCCGACCAGGCACAAGACTTCCTGCGACAATGCCACCCGCCACGAGCAGGATCCACCAGACACGCAGAAACACACGCTGAACCATCATCCGCTCGTCACCCCAAGACCTGAGCGAGGCCTCTGAATTCTCGGCAGACGCCACTACGCCAGAACTTCTCGCAGAGGCCCCGTCGAGGAATCAAACTGCTTGGCCATGTGATCACTCATGTTGAAGCAGTCAACAGACTGGCCCGCCGCTCGCAGTAGCGTTGTGTAGAGCGCGTTGATCGGCCGAGTGCCATCGAGCTGCGTAAAGCAGCCAGACTTGAAGATGCCCCCACAGTTCCCCAGCAGCATCACAGGCCAGTTGGCTCCGCTTGTGTGCTGCTTGTCAGCATTGTTGCTCGTGTAGACGATCAGCGTGCTGTCCATCATCGAGCCATTGCCTTCGGGCGTGTTCTCCAACGCCTCCATGATCCGCACGAGCATGCGGCTGTTGTACTGCCGAATCTTGACCCAGATCGGGTTGTCGGGCTGATCCATGTGCCCCAGGTTGTGTCCCTGCTCATCCACGCCGAGGCCTTTCCAGGCTCCAAAGATCTCGCCACGTCCTGAGCCAATCGTCAGCGTATTCGTCACGCCCGATGTGACCGCCGAAATGCCAAGCTCAAGCAAACGGTCATGCCAATCGGTTTCAAACTCGGGGTTCGCGTAACGGTCATCCACCTTGGGCGCAAACTTCTTGAGATGCTCCGACACCGCACTGAGCCGGTCACGCAGCCCGTTGGCATCCTTAAAGCCGTTGACATACTGGCCGTACCGTCGCTGCTCGTCGACAGGCAGCTGCTGCCCCTTCACCTCGGCCAGCCACTCGATCCGATCCATCACCTGCGAGCGAGCCTCGTGCTGCTGTCGAATGCTTCCCTCGGCAATCCCACCGTAGAGCATCTGATAGAGATGGTTCGGATTGGAATGCATGAAGATCGGCTGCCCCGCCCCGCTGGCTGAGAGCGTGGCCACCGTCGGCTTCGTCTGCATGTTCTCAATCGAGTCCATGCCGATGCAGAGGTGCGGCAGCAGCGTCTCCGGAAGTGCTCTGCTCAGTTCGTAGTCGATCGTGGCTCCGCTCGGCGGCACACCATCACCGCCGCGATATCCTCCGAGCGCACCGAAGAAGGCACTGTGGGACGGACTCGTATGCTTGCCGTGGAGTCCGCTGATGATGTGGAGGCGTTCCTTAAACCGCTCCAGTGGGCGAATCGGCTCAGGCAGCTGCACCTTGGCAAGTGAGCCGCTGCTGGCCATGCCCGCGGGCACACAGGTCTTCGGATCGAATCCCTGATTCTGCAGGAAGAAGATGATCCGCTTTGGCCCACCGCTGGCAGCCGCTGCCGCCGCCAAGGCCTGCCCCGGCAGGAAACCACCACCACACGCACCGGCGGTGGCCATCATCAATCCGCGAAGCATGTTTCTTCGGTTGAGCATCACCAGACCTGCGTGTTGATCGACTGCGTCTCCAGACGCCGCGTGCCGAGAAATCGTCCCTTTACAATAGGTTGATCAATGGCTCTTTCGCAACTATCGACAATCCCCGACCAGCCTCGCCAGGCCGCCCCAAACGAGCGGAAAAAAAGGACTTAGGGCAGACGTTCGGCCGTCTGCTCGGCAGAGGTCCTCCCTGGCGGAAGCTCCAGAATCTGAATGTTGCGGAAGTGGATCTCTGCTCCCTCAGATTCCAGGCAGAGATAGCCTTTGCGGACAGACGAATCACGGATCGAGTTCACAAACTTTCCGTTAATCGAGAGTTTGACCGTCCCGTCGACGCACACCACGTCATACACATTCCACTCTCCGTGCCCTTTGCACCGCAGCTCGTATGACATGCTGCGGCTGCCGCGTGGGTTGTCAGGCGTCGCCGTCAGGCCACCAGCACCAAACAGCTCCCCCGAGATGTAGCCGATATGGTTCGGCTCACCGCTCTTGAGAGGATGCTGGTTGACCCAGTCGAGTTCCAGCATCTGCACCTCCATGCCCTTCGGAAGACGCCGCCCTTCCGGCACGGTCCCCTCGCTCCAGACAAATACACCCGAGTTGCCACCTGGCTGCATATGCCGCCACTCGATGTGCAGCACGAAGTTCTCGTACTGCTTGGCAGACCGCATCACGCCGATCGGCTGGCCGCTGCAGACCAACAGCCCATCCTTCACGCTCCAGGTGTCAGCAGCCGTGTTGACATGCTCCCAGCCCGTCAGATCCCGCCCGTTGAAGAGACTCACGAAGCCTGGGACCTCCACCGGCGTGTCGGTCTCCGGCAGGTCCGCCACCGGCTGCGGCATCACCGACACCGGCTCAGCCCACGCCAGCGGGGCCACCAGCAGGGCAACCATTACAAGGCCGAGTCTCATTTCACTGCTGCGTCTCATCGCCGTCCCCCTTCGAGTCATGACCACGGAGTTCCTCTCACAAACCAGCACCCAGCACAGCCATACGAAGCCAACTTCACCAAGTGTTCATTACGTCATCGCAAGCCCCGGCATCGTGCCGGTGCCACTTGAGAACTGATCGGTCTCGATGCCGAGATGCTGAAGATACGACACGAACAGCCGGCACAGCGGCGGCGTTCCGCTCGATGCGTCGCCAGCTTCACCAAACGCGAGGTGGCCCGCATGCCGCATTCGTCCACCAGCAGTGATCACCGGCAGGTTGGTGTTGTTGTGGCTGGATGCGTTGCCGAGGTTTGAGCCCAGCAGAATGGCACACTGATCAAGCAGGGTGTGATCTCCCTCCTGCACCGCGTCGAGCCGGCTGAGCAGTTCAGCAAACAGCCGCATCTCCTCTCGTTCGATGATCGCCAGCTTCTCGATCTTGTCGGGGTCTTTGCCGTGGTGGCTAAGGTTGTGCCAGCCATCATCGACACCCCTCAACGACACCACTTCATTGCCGCCAGCACCACAGAATGTGATCAGACGCGTGGAGTCGGTCTGAAACGCCAAGAAGATCAGGTCGTACATCAGCCGCATGCGGCCAGTGAAGTCGGCCCGGTCTTCAATGTCTGTCGGCGGCTCCATGTCGACACTGGGCTTCGGCTTCGTGGCCCAGTCTTCTGCCAGCACAAGCCGCTGCTCGAGCTCGCGGACACTGCTGAAGTACTGCTGCAGCGTCTGGTGATCCTCACGGCCGACCGTCTTCGTCAGCCGTCGCGTCTGATCGAGCACGACGTCCATGATGCTCTGGCCATCCTGGATCCGCCGCATCTGGGCCTCTTTTTCCGCTGCGCTTCCCTCGAGGAAGAGCCTCGCAAACAGCTTCGACGGACGCCCCTCGGCAGGAATGGGAGCGCCGGAGCGGGTGTAGGAGAGGCTGGTGTTGTTTGCAGACAACACCACCGAGCCGACACGTGTCAGGTGACCGATTCGCTCAGCAGCAAACTGATCCACCGAGATGGTGTTGCGGAAACTCGGCTGCCCCGGATGGGCTGCCCCCGTCAGATAGCTCTTCTCTGCCGCATGTCCCCCGTCGACATCGGGATGACTGATCCCGGAGATCACGGTGAACTTTTCACGGAGATCTGCCAGCGGCTCCAGATATCGCGTGAGCGTGTAGTCCTTTCCAGTCTCGGTGGGAAAGAGATAGGGCGTGTGGATCCCCAGCGGCGAACAGATCGTGAGCATCCGTCGCACATCAGGAACCGTCCCCGAACTGGCTCGCGCCTGGGTCGGAATCATGCCATGCAGCAGCGGCAAGCCAACGGCCACGCCTGTGCTGCGAAGGAACGTTCTGCGGGAGAGCCCTGACTTCGGTGCGTGTGTTCTCATAGCGCCTCAAACAGCTCACTTTCCACAATCGCCTTGAGCAGGTCTTTCAGTCCCAAGCCATCAGCCTGCGCGCGAGCCATGATCGCACTGACCGCTGGGCGATCAGCCAAGGTCAACGGCCGTCCCGTGGCATACACAATCATCTTCTCGGTAAACCCGCGCACAAAAGGTTCGGGGTTGTCCACCAGCGACTGCCGGAAGTCGACAAAGCCCGTGAAGGACCTGCCGTCGTGCATCACGCCGTGCGGGTCAACATCGGGCCCCAGACGGTAGGACGGCTTACGCACACCCTCCGGCATGTCTCCCTGGCCGAGTCGTCGGTAGCGATCACGAAAGCCACCGATCGCGTCAAAGCTCTCGAGGGCAAAGCCGGGCGGGTCGATGCGAAGATGGCAGTGCCGACAGGAGGCGTCTTCGGAGTGCTTGGCGAGCTGCTCACGAATGGTGGCCGTCCCCCGAATATCAGGCTCCACCGCGGGCACCCCAGCCGGTGGTGGACCGGTTGTCTGCCCAAGGAGTGCATCGAGCACCCACACACCTCGCAACACCGGTGAGGTGGTCGTGCCATTCGCGGTCACCTTCAGCACAGCGGCCTGCGTGAGCACGCCACCGCGGACACTCTCCGCCGGAAGCGGCACCACCTGAAACCGCTCATGGCCGGTGACGCCCTCGATCCCGTAGTGGTCGGCCAGCCTCTGATTCAGCAGCGAGAAGTCGGCATCGATGAAGTTCTGCAGGCCCAGATTCTCATCGAGCAGATGCCGAAAGAATCCACGCGATTCGCCAAGCATTGACTGCTGAAGCAGTGGGTCAAACTCCGGGTAGAGCTTGGCGTCTGGGGTGGTGAACTCAATCTCGCGAAGGTCGAGCCACTGTCCGGTGAAGCTCTCCACAAACCGCTCAGATCGCTCGTCTGCCAGCAGTCGGTCCACCTGCTCCCGTCGCACCTGCGGGTCGGAGAGTCGTCCAGCCGCCGCCAACTGCAGCAGTTCGTCATCTGGCATCGACGACCAGAGGAAGTACGACAGCCGTGAGGCGAGCGTGTAGTCATCCACCACTGGCTCACTGTTGAGCAGGAGAAACTGCGGCGCGCACAACACCGCCGTCACGCCCGCCCGGACCGCCTGCTCAAAACTGCGGCCCTCCTCCAGACGCGCCAGTGTGAGGGCAACGTAGGGCTCAACCACACCCTCAGCAGTCGGCCGGCGAAAGGCACGCTGAGCAAACGCACGCACGATCGCAGCCGCATCCACCTCTGGCTGAGACGACGTGACCGAGTGCGTTGTGACGTTCTTGCGAAACCGCATCCAGACGGGCGTTCCCACCTCCATCGAAAGCGACGGCCGCTCGCCGAAGAGCTGCCGCTGCGGCAATGAAGGAAAGTCCTGATCGAGCGGCCCGTAGGTCTCCACCCAGCTGACAGCAACGCCAGGCTGCTGCTCAAACTCACCATCCCGCCAGGTGACATGCTCGGGAAAGATCCAGGGCACGATGTGGATCGCGTGTTCGGCCTGGATGTGCGTCTCAAACTCAATGATCCGCGGATCGTCAGGAGTGCCTGTGACATCAAACATCCCCTCAAACCGCTTCTTCTCAGGACCGAACAGCGATCCGGTGTAGACCGCGACCGAGAGCGTGCGGTGATCTCCAGGGTTGTGCGGCCAGACGGCAATCCGACAGCGGTAGAGGCCGTCCTCAATCGGCCGAGCATCATCGCTGCGGACCGGAGGCCAGCCTGGCGTGAACTTGACAAACGAATCTGCCACCTCAATCGTGCCGCCCTTGTTCTTCGCAACCGAATCGATGTTGTCTTTCGACTCCATGGCAACCGACCGCCGCGTCTCTGCAGGCAGTGGCTCGATGCGGCGGATGGTCGCTTCAAAGGCCGCATCGGCTGCCTCGAGATACCGCTCCATCAGAATCGATGAGACGCTCAGTCCCCCACCGGCCACGTTGTCAAAGCCTGCCGTGCTCCCGTCCTCAGGCAGCAGCTCCGCCAGGGGAACATCGATTCCAAGAAGGTCGCAGACCGTGTGCTGATACTCCCGGCGGTTCAGCCGGCGAAGCGACACCGGCTTTTCCAGCTCGTCCGCAAGACGCAGGGCGACAAGGTCGAGCACATGCTGTCGCTCAGCAGCGGCCGGCTGCAGTTCCGCATCGGCCGGCGGCATCGAGTCGTTGTGCACAACGGCAAACACCTGCCGCCAGACATCCGCCGAGGGCTCACCATCAAGCGAGATCCCGGCTGCCGGCTCGTCGCCGCGGTGGCAGTCACTGCAATAGCGGCTCAGAAACGCCGCCGGGCTGCTCTCTTCACGAGCAACGCACTCCTCTGCAGGCCCGAGTCCCAGCACCATCCAGCAGACGATACCACCAAGCACACCGACGCAGGCTCGCTTCTGGAGAACGCTCTTCCGCACGATCCCAAAATGTGCTGTTCTTGTTACGACTGCCACGCCGGCCTCCGACACACCGTTGCCTCGCCGAGTAGTCTACAGTGGGTGTCGTCAGGCCCGTGGCTTCACTTTTTCCACATCACGTCCCGTTCACCGCTCCCCGTTCACACCTGCAAAGACCTATGAGAACGCTCCTTTCGTTGACTCTTCTCTGCTGCTCGGTCACCACAGCTGCTGCCGGCGAAGTCGAATCGCTGTTTAACGGTAAAGACCTCTCCGGCTGGGCCGGCAAGCCAGGGTTCTGGACGGTCAAGGACGGCGCGATCTTCGGCCAGACCACCCCAGACAACCCCACGAAGGGCAACACGTTCCTGATCTGGCAGGGTGACGACGTCGGCGACTTCATCTTCAAGACCAAGGTCCGGTTTACTGGCAACAACTCTGGCGTCCAGTACCGCAGCGAACAGGTCGGTGCTCCGGAAGACTTTGTGGTCAAGGGTTACCAGGCAGACCTTCATCCCAAGCCTGAATACTTCGGCATGCTCTACGCCGAGAAGTGGCGAGGGATTGTCGCCAAGCGATTTGAACGCGTGGTGGTTGGCGAAGACGGCAAGCCCCAGGTCGTTGGCGACGTGGGTGATAAGAACCAGCAGCTCGTCGACAGCGAGTGGAATGAGCTAACCATCATCGCCGTTGGCAACCGGCAGATCCATCAGGTCAACGGAATCACGACCATGGATCTCACCGACAATCATCCCGAGGCGAAGCGGAGCGGCATCCTCGCTCTGCAGCTGCACGCCGGCCCGCCGATGACCGTGGAGTTCAAGGACCTCACGCTGGAACGTCTCGATGACGACAGCGGCCAGGCCGCCATCGATGCCGTTAGCATGAAGACCGGCAACGCTGCCACGCCCGTCGACCGCATCAAGGCCGCGGCCGGCTTCCAGGTGGAGCTGCTCTACTCCGTTCCAGCTGACACTCAGGGGTCGTGGGTCAATCTCTGCACCGACGACAAAGGCCGCCTGCTCGTCAGTGATCAGTTTGGTGGCTTGTATCGCATCACCCCGCCCGCCCCCGGTGAGCAGGTGGCAGCCGCCGACGTGCAGCCAGTCCCGGCGGACATCCGCGCAGTCAACGGTATGGTCTGGACCCACGGGGCACTCTACGTGGGCGTCAATGACTACGAGAAGAAGATTCCCTCTGGCCTCTACCGGCTCACCGACAGCGACGGCGACGACCAGCTCGACCGCGTGGAGATGCTGCAAGACTTTGAGGCCCGTGGCGACCATGGGGTGCATGCCGTGGTGCCGAGCCCCGATGGCGAGTCGCTCTTTCTTGTCACGGGCAATAGCACCAAGCCGGTCACACTCGCTCCCTCTTCCCAGGTTCCTCAGATCTGGGGTGAAGACCATCTTCTGCCAAGTTTTCCTGATGGCCGTGGCCACAACCGCGGCGTGCTCGCCCCGGGCGGCATCATCTACAAGGTCGATCTCGATGGCACCCGTTTTGAGGCCTACGCCAACGGCTTCCGCAACATCTTTGACGCAGCCTTCAACCGAGACGGCGAACTGTTTACCTACGACGCTGACATGGAGTACGACTTCAACACGCCGTGGTATCGGCCAACCCGCATCAACCATGTCACCAGTGGCGCGGAGTTTGGCTGGCGGAATGGTGCCGGCAAGCGACCACCGTTCTATGCCGACAATCTTCCAGGGATTCTCGACATCGGCCCCGGCTCACCGACTGGCGTCACCTTTGGCTACGGTGCGAAGTTTCCCGCTGCGTATCAGGACGCGCTCTACGCCCTCGATTGGAGCTGGGGAAAGCTCTACGCGGTGCATCTGACTCCGGCGGGCTCTTCCTACACCGCAACCAAAGAAGAGTTTCTCACCGGCGTTCCCCTCCCGATCACCGACGCGATCATCCATCCGGATGACGGCGCGATGTACTTCACGATCGGTGGCCGCAAGGTGCAGTCGGGGCTCTATCGCGTGACCTACGTCGGAGACGAGCCAACAGCTCCTACTCCGAGCGCCTCCGTGGCCAGCAACTCGGCGGCCAGTAACGCCGCAGCCAGTGCTGCTCGCGAACAGCGGAGGCAGCTCGAGGCCTTTCACGGTCGCCAGGATGCCACCGCGATTGCCGCGGCATGGCCACACCTCGCCAGCCAAGACCGCTTCATCCGGGCTGCTGCAAGAACTGCTATCGAGCATCAGCCCGTCGACACATGGGCTGACAAAGCGCTCACCGAGTCTGACCCTCAGCTTCAAGCCGAAGCCCTGCTGGCCCTCGCCCGCGTGGCCGGCATCTGTCCACAGCACCGCACTGAGACGTCTCCTGAGCCTGATGCCCAGCTCCGCGATCGCATGCTCACGGCGATCCTCGCGATGGATCTCGATACACTCGACGAGACCACGATTCTGACGGTGCAGCGGACACTGCAGATCATCCTCAACCGGTTTGGCATGCCGAGCGACGACACCGTGAACGCTCTCGTGGCCGCTCTCGACCCGCTCTTCCCAGCCTCTTCTGCCGAATGCAACTGGCTCCTCTGTGAAACGCTCGCGTCGCTGCAGTCTCCGACGCTTGCCGGCAAGGCCATGGCATTGATCGCCGCTGCCCCCACCCAGGAGGAACAGGTGCAATACGCCCGTTCCATCCGCATGCTGGAGGCTGGCTGGACAGACGAACTGAAGACCGCCTACTTCGAGTGGTTTCTCAAGGCGGCCAACTACCGAGGCGGAGCGAGCTTTGAGAAGTTCATCCAGTTTATCCGTGACGATGCGGTGGCCTCGCTGACCGAGGCGGAGCAGGAGTCGCTTAAAGAACTGCTGGCCAAGAAGCCGGTCAAGAAATCGGCCTTGGAAAACCTTGGTGAAGTCTTCGCGGGCCGTGAGGAAACTGTGTGGTCGCTCGATGACCTTGCTCGTGAGGCTCAAGGGCAGCTGCACACCCGCGACTACGCCAACGGCCAGCAGATGTTTGCGGCGGCTGGCTGCTATGCCTGCCATCGCTTTCAAAACCAAGGCGGTATGACCGGCCCAGACCTGACGACCGCGGGCCGTCGCTACTCGGTGCGTGACCTGCTCGACCAGATCCTCAACCCGAGCAAGGTCATCAACGACCAGTTCTCGTCTGTGAACGTGCTCACCGATGATGGACGCGTCCACACCGGTGTGATCGTGAACCTCGGTGTGCAGCGAAGCGGTAGCGCAATCGTGTTAAACACCGATCTCACCGATCCCAACGAGCGGGTCACGATTGACCGTGACTCGATTGAGGAGATGTTTGCCTCGCAAACGTCTGCCATGCCTACCGGCCTGCTCAGCCGGATGACAAAGGACGAGATCTTTGATCTCCTCGCCTACCTGATCAGCGGTGGCGACGAGCATCACGAACTCTTCAGCAGCCGCTAGACGGCCGCGAGGTCACCGCTCGGTTGCGGCGTCACCAGCGAATGAGGTCCAGACGGCCTCGAGTGCGGCGGTGTCCACAGGCCCGTCAAACGCCGCAAAGCGAAAGCGGGACACATAGGGTGTGCCGGGGGTGATTTCGAAATCTCCTGCCACCATCGGTGCGAAGCAGAAATAGGGCATCTTCGGATGCAGCCGCACCGGCTGTGGACTGCGAAAGTTGCCCGGGTGTGAAAACGCAGCCAGCCCACAGGGCTCGCCATCCACGTCGCCAAACATGGTGACCCAGTTGGGCCGGGTGTGATTGCCCTCCTGCTGGCCGTTCCCTTCACTCGTAAGCATCACGTCGCCGCTGTTCCAGTGCAGCGGCCCACGCACACACATGCCGCCGTAGTGATACTCCGGCAGTTGCAGCGGAAGATCCGTCGCACAGACCTGCGTTGAAACGAGGTCGATCAGGTTCATCGAGGGATGCGGCACGCGGCTCACCCGCCAGGTTTCATGGAGCACCACGGTCTCGGCCCCGTCGCGGGTGACCACATGCTGCAGTGCCACCTCAATCGCGTCAGGGCTCTGAGCAAGCGTGTTCACATGCTCGACCCGCCCTTCCTGCTTGGCACTGTTCCAAAAGTCGACACGACGACCGTCATACGAGCTCCGCGTCCAGGCAAACATCAACGCATGCTGATGCATGTGGTCGGCAGGAAAGGCGTCGGTCACCACGCGGCCGGCCGGCGTGGTGAAGGGGTGCAGAAAACCGCTGCGGCCAAACCAGGGCTGCTGCGGATCAGGTGAAGGCACGAAGGCGGTGTTGTAGACCACCACCGGCTTCTCACCATCACTGAGCACCAGCGGCTCGCTCTCATCGGCTCGCAGCATCCCGATCGTCAGTGCGCACAGCCAGACCGCTCCCCACACCCGAGTGCCCATCCACCAAGGCCCCTGCCTCCGCATGCCGCCGCCTCCTTGATTTACGCTCTCAGCCCCGGTCGCCGCAACGGGCTAGTTGGCTTCCACATCATCCCAGTCGTCGGTGCGGAACACCGACGCTGGCAGCCCGTCGCTGTTCACCAGATTCGCACCGACCGGATTCGCGGCCCAGGCGTAGCGAACGGCCACGGGCTTGGCGACCTGTGGATGACTGACAACCACGGTATCTTTATCGACGACCTCTGCATCTGCCCAAAGCCAGACCTTGTCGTCGCCGGCAATCTCAAAACGGCCGAGCACGGTCCCGTCGCCAGAGGCAAGACCTTCACCGACGTGGTTAAAGTCCACTTCAATCCCCTTCCCTCGCAGACGATGCGTGGCATACAGCGGGCCTGAAACCACCAGCGTCTCTCCGTAGTCGTTCGCCAAAGCCCAGCGTGCAAGCCGCTCGCCCACATCGTGCTTGTTCTTGGGGTGGATGTCGGCAGCCTCGCCCACATCATTGATCACCGCCATCCCTGTCTTCGGTGTGGTATCGAGGATGCGTCGCATCCGATCCTGCAGCAGTGGCCAAGGATCGTTGTCACCCGGCTCGGTTGTCGGCTGGCGGAAGTTGGCCAGCTGCACGAAGTAGAACGAAAAGTCTTGGTGCCAACGTGACCGCCAGTCGCGGATCAACAGCGGCAACGTCTGGTCATATGGCACCGCTCCCGGCTTGGCATTGCCCTCCCCCTGATACCAGATTGCTCCTTTGATCGTGTAGCCCACGAAGGGATGAATCATGGAGTTGAACAACACCCCCGGCTGGCCCTCGGTATCAAGCGGCCGCTTGGGGACCGCTGGCCGGCGTGGTCGCCGCCCACGCGCATCAGCCGGCTTGGCCCTCCAGGCCGCATCCGCCGCTTCCCAGCTTTCCAGCCGCTTCTCGTACTGCTGACGGGCGCGGCTCGGCTCGTAGTTTTCATCCGCTGCCACTGCCTGCTCGACGAGCGCTCGCGTTCCGGCCAGGGTTCGCAGGGCCTCGCGGCTCGTAAACGTCTCAACAGGCTTGCCACCCCAGGCCGACTTGATCACGCCGATCGGCACACCGAGCTGCTCATGCAGCTTGCGGGCAAAGAAGAAGGCAACTGCCGAGTACTGCGGCACTGTCTCCGGAGAGGCTGCTGTCCATTCCCCTTCAATGTCGTCTTGCGGCTCGACGGCGGTCACCTGAGCGGCGTTGAACATGCGAATCTGTGGATGCTCAGCTTCTGCAATCAGCTCGGCGTACGCCGGCACACGGTTCATCGTGAACACCATGTTCGACTGCCCCGAGGCAAACCAGACCTCACCGACGAGCACGTCCTGAATCGTCTCCGTTGCGTCACCGCTGCTCACCCGCAACGTGCTGCCTGTCGCGTCGGCAGGGCCGCTCGGCAGCATCAGCCGCCAGTGCCCCGAGGCATCTGCGGTGGCTGTCGCCGTCTTCCCCCTGAAGGCCACCTGCACCTGCGCCTGGGGATCGGCTGTGCCCCAGATCGCCACGTCACAGTCACGCTGCAGCACCATCTGGTCGCTGAAGAAGGAAGGCAGGCTCAGTTCGGCATGCGCGGCTATCGGCCCGAAGCAACACAGCACCAATCCGAAAATAATCTGTCGCATGACTCTTCCTGCAGCAGGTGACGGCTCTGGCCAGTGTTCCTCGTGCGACACACCGCCACGACGTGCTCCCCGGCCCCACAACGCGAGCAGTCTAGCAGTCTTCCACGCCAGAGACATCGTGGTCGTCCACGCCATAAACATCGCGGGCTGCCGAGCCGACCATGCCGTCGAGCCGTTCCCAAAATGGGCATGCACCGCCATGATGGCGATGTCCCATCCGCTGGCCTCGTGGCCATGCTCACCGCTGCTACACACCACCGACATCCCAGTATGTACGACCTGATTGGCGATATTCA
>Ga0181607_10002101_pt1 | contig 17646 bp, 8 predicted proteins | sample 041ome_9_FD_132420 | JGI IMG/M metagenome (GOLD analysis project Ga0181607, IMG submission 132420) | Coastal salt marsh microbial communities from the Groves Creek Marsh, Skidaway Island, Georgia - 041413US metaG (megahit assembly) | ecosystem: Environmental > Aquatic > Marine > Intertidal zone...
AAAGACCACTTTTGTTCTGTGATAATAAACACAGGAAGGATACCCTTCTTCTGTGCGTCAACCGCAGCCTTTACTAATGCAGTAGTCTTACCTGTATCCGAGTGACCCAAGAACATATTGATATGCCCCATAGCCGGACCTGGTACACCTACCGCATCCAAAAATTCAGAACCCAAGTCGTAAAACTTCTGAGGTTTGAATTTAGCAGAAGAAGAGAACTTCTTCTTTATGTCTTTAAAACTATTCTTTTTAATTGCCATTGTATTTCTGTTTTTTCGTTACGAAAACTTCGTAACGAACTTTTCGTCATGAAAAAGATGGGAGAGCATTACACCCTCCCATCTGTAGGTTTTGGTTTTTAGAAAGGAAGGTCCTCATCAACCTCCATCTCTGCTTGGGGGTCCTTAGTTTGTTCCTTAACAGTTTCCTGTTTAGGTGTAGAACCTCCAATTGTTTCTGTAGTGTCGTCACCATATACGAACTTCTTAAGTTCAGAGTCCCATACAGGTGTTTCACCACGAGCGACAGCTTCCAAGTATTCTGTAGGTCGCTGAGCGTATACATCACTCCAAGACATCTCATCTTCCATCCACTCCTTCATCAAATCTGAGTCTTCACTCAAAGGACATGGGTCGTCATACATGATGGTCTGAACGATGGTGTACTCAATACCTGAGTTAGTCTTAGATTTTGCCAACTCAATAATCAAATCACGACCTTCGTTAGCATCGGTGATATCACCTTTTGCTCTCCAAATCGGAATGATTTTATCAAGGATACCTTCTTGTTTGTAGTTATCCTTAAACCGCCAAAACTTAACTCCATCTTCTTCATTGTCGCGGTCAACAAGTTTTACAATGTAGAATTTACGAGGACGATATTGCATCGCGAGCTTCTTATCAGACTCTTTACCCGTTGACATCAGCTCTTCATAGACCTCAGTCAAAGGTGAACGCTCACCATCGTTTTTACCTGGGTCGTAGAGCTTAACCCATTTTCCGTCAACTTGGACTTCGTGGAACCATACCTCCTTAAATGGTGATGAACCATCTGATGTAGGTAGGATACGAATACGAGCCTGTCCTGATTTAGTCCCCTTAGGGAGATAAGTTGTGAAATACTTCTTCAACCTCTCTTCTTGTGACATTCCGTCACCACCACCACGAGATGTGGTGTTCTTTTCGTACTGTGCGAGTACCGCGTCGAGTGCATTTGCCATTTTGTTTTTCTTTTATTCGTTAAAATTTTATCTGTTACTCAAGTAAAATATAACAATGAAAAACAGTAAGTCAAATCACCACAAAAAAAAAAGACCATCTTACGACAGTCTTTTATTCTATATTCCAATATACGATATTTACATTCTTTCTTCGTCTTCAAATGGTTTGTCAAAAGATTTTTTAATATCAGATTCTGAATAATTTTCAACTTCATCACTGGTTAAAACATATTCATTTTTACCTGTTTGTTCAAACTCATCTTGTTTGTCCATAAAAAAATCTGTTAGTTTTTGATTGTATGGGTAACTATCTAAACTTCTCAACTGTAATTTTTCTTCAGGTGACTTTTGTCTGTATTTTTCAATCTTTTGTTCTAAATTATCTATTTTTTGTAGAATACCGTCCATTTGATTGAGTTTGTTTGTTAAGTCGTCTAACCTACTAAACATATTTTCCATATACTCATCTTGTTTGTCTGAGATATCTTTTTGTGTTGTTACCAATTCGGTAATATCTAATTCTTCGGTGCCTTCACCACCTTCATCTGTTAAAGTCTCTTCTCCTTCATCACCAACAACTTCAACATCAGGGTCAGACTCGACATCAACCGGCTCTGGTATCTCATCCGTACCAGTGTCACCTAACCCTTCATCACCAACATCTGTGGTTTCTGTGTCTCCTCCTTCATCAGGTAACGGCGGTAAATCCGCAGTTTCTTCTTGTTCTGTTATGTATTGAGAAATTGACTTATATCTTTCAATTTCATTTAATATTTTTTTTTCTACTGACATATCTTAACCGTTTAAAAGTGTTTTCATCCCTGTTGGTGTTTCTACTCTAAGGGTTTTATTTAAATTCATCGTGTTATCAACTCTTTCAATTAACCCGTCTCTCATTCTAACTGTATAACAATCGCCGGTGTCTAAATCACAAACTTCTTTATAACCGTTACCTCTATCGGTTTCAGTTAATCTTGCATCCTTTTGAAGGTAGTTGTCTAATAAACTTTTAATATCCATAATATTCTTTTTTATATAAATATGTGTGTTTTATGAAATAGTTTTATTGAAACTTATTTATGGCATTTTTAAAAATATTCTCATAAGTAGTATAAAGGTTTAATAAGTCAGTACTATTATTAATTAGCGTATTTATTTCTCCTTTAACTTGGCTTGAGTTCATATTTTGATATCTTTGTTTGTCGAAATTTTTAAACAGTAGTCTCGTCATGGACGCAGCTCTACTATTTTCTGATGTAGGTGCTGATACATTTCTCAAATTATTTAATTCTGTTTGTTGGTTTTTGTATATGTCCACTAACATGTCAAGATATTTTTCGTATGTACTAAACGCCGCTAAACATTTTGCTTTTCCATCGTCTGAAATACATACTTGTGAATCAACATAAGTATTAACTGAGTTTTTGTTTAAATTATTAATATTATCATTACCTAAGTTATTGTTATTCGCGTTAACAGTATTTTCACCTCTTGTTGTTAACCCATATAAATAAATCTTCATATCATCACTTATGTCGTTTTTAGATAAAATATAGTTAGCAATATCACGAGAAGGTACTGAAGTTTTACTTAGTGGTGTAAATTCTTTTAGTGGGTAGTTTGACAATCCTTCACATCTACTTTCGTCCATAGAAGAAACATTTCCACTTGCTGAGGTAGTTCCAGTGGTCGACTCCATCTCTTGTTGATTTCGTAATTTTTTCTTGTAACTATCTAAAATATCTCTGTTTACACTTAATACCAAACTATCAGGTTGTTGTATAGAAAACTTTGACACTCTGATTCCTTCAAAATTTGTAACAAAATCATTCGTAGATATGTTATGTGAAACACTCATAATTAAGTATGGTCCATAAAACATAGGTACTTTTTCTAAGTTAAAATACATTGTAGGTTGTATCATTGCGTTACCCATAGAAGTAATTTGACACGTATAACTTTTACTCTTATAAAACTCATACATTGACTGCGATTGTTGTGCGGCTTTTTGACCTGAGGCTTGTGACCCTAAATCTGCAAGTACTTGGAACGTTGGTCCTATGTTCCTATGTTGATTCATATCTAATGATATGGATTTAAACATACCTTGATTTCTCGTTCCAAACTGTACATTAAATCCGACACATTTATTAGAATCTGAATAGTTAGTTTTATTAATTTGATTTTCAATTAAAGGGTTACCCGCAGGTTCTGTAATATCAAATGAATCACTATTTTTTCTAACATTTTCATTATTTTTCATATCTAAATTAGATGAAGGTTCTCCAACATATATTCCTAACATTCTTGGTCTAGTGTCTCTTGTATCAACTTCCATAAATGTTCCAAACATATCATTCGCAGCATCTTCATTTAATGCCTCACCTTCTTTAACCCTATCATTCCTACCATAGAAATTAGCGTAAACAGGTGTAGGCATAAATACGAAATTATTATCTTCATAAATGTATCCGAGTAAACTATAGACCGTAGCGTCTGAATTTTTAGTTTTTAACCTATTTCTTAGTTTGTCAATATTAATAACTACTTTATCACCAATAGGTCTATTTGCTCTATCTAAAAATAAAAAATCTTCATAAATTGTTCTGGTTGTAAAATCTTGACCTGAAATCCATTTGTCATTCATTGTTTGAAATGTTTTCCATAGGTCTAATTTTGCAACTTCCCCTTTTAATTTAGATTCATTTTCTTGTTCCCCTGTAGTTGTTTTTGTATTCGGTAAATCTTTATTTAATTGTGTGAATACATAATCTAACATGTCAACCTGAAAATCTCTTTGTTGATTAAGGAATGAGTTATATGAATTAAAGAAATCATTAGGTGTTATTGAGGGGTTTTGTTTTTTACTACTCGCATATAGTTTTATTATATTTGATAGTAATTTTACATTACTCTCATTAAACGCAACATCAAGGTCGATAAAAAAGTCAGTTAAGTAAGAACCACTATTTTTATATTTTAAATCATTATCATCGAAATTACCTACAAACATATATAAAGCATTCCACGCTTCGGGATTTAAATTTTTACTCTGAGCTAAGGATACCCCTCCTTGTGTCGGTACTTGTGTTCCCTCTTGATAAACCCCGAAGTTTATTTTGTCTTCGATATTACTAAAATTTAAATCAGTAGAAAATGAATCATAAACTCGTCTATTATATTTACCAGGATTACCTATCTTAAAAATAATATCTCTTTTTAAGAAATAGTTTGAGTGGGAACTAACAAAATTGTTTAATTGTTGCTCACTTATTAACTTTAAATTCTGATTAGAGTTATTTGTTAAGTTTGGTTTATCGACTATAAACAACGTTTTCATAATTTCGTATAATGAAATATCATAATTGTTTAACGATGGTGGTGAACCGAAAGAGTTACTTTGGTTATAATAAATTTGTCGTAGTTTAAATAGGTCGTTTACTGGTATGTCATCTGCCGGTCCTTCATATATATTTTTAGCTGTTGGGGATTTTAGGAAATCTTCGAATGTCTCTTCCCCTCTGTTAACTAAATTTTTATCAATTTCTTGTTTTGGTTTACAGAAGTTTAAAAAGTACGATTCAAATGTGTCTAACATTTCTTTAGTGAAAACGTTAAAAATTTCTTCTATACTGGTATATGATGAACTCGTTGAATTTATTAAATTAAATGATTGTTTATTCTCATTAATCGGATTGATGTACTTTATGTATTGGTTTGGTGTTGGTTTATCTATGTAATTGTTATTGAAATATCCGTAGTTAGATGCCGACCATAAATTTTTAGATGTTCCGTTATATATTGACTGGTTATCAACAATTTCTTGCGTCATTATACCCGCACTGTTAACACACTCATATTTTGCTTGATTAAATTTAAAATTTCCTGATGATGGTACTAATAGTAATTTATCATCTTCAGAATCTGTAATATCAAAATCGTTGTTACCCTTTATTTCAAAATACTGATACCAATTTTCAGAAGATAATATTCTATTAGGGTTTTGAGGGTCGTGTCCTCTGTCTAACTCAAAAAATCCTGAGTCCGCAATTGATATTTTTAAATTATAGTTTTGATTTAGATTTTGTATTTCATCACTACTGTAGTCATTCAAAATATCTTTCCCCGTAAAATATCTATAAATTGTATTGGTTAGTTTCGGGTAGAACCCGCTTTTTAAATCAACAAATTCAACGTTTACTGTTTGTGGTAGATTCATTACCGCTGAATCAACATCTTTCATTTTATATTGAAATAATTCTTGTTGACCTAACTGAGTGTTATATATATTATAAGTTTTACCTAAATTATTAGATACTGGGTCGTATGCATTCTTGTAATCGAAGTCTTCCCATACACCATCTAATATATCAATATTTTCGTTATTAAATTTTTTATATCTATGCCATATAGACCCGTACTTTAAAATCCATAAATAAGGTAATTTATGAATTGCCGAATACTTGTTTAGACCAGCGAAAATATAATCTAAATCTGTTGTTGTATTATTATTAAATGACTTGAACTTTTCTCTTAAAGTACTAAGAGGTAAAGAATTTAAATACAAATAACCTAAAGCGACATATGGATTTAAAATTCCGTCTTTTTCATTTTGTACTCCTTTAATTATTGCATTAGTAAAATAAGGAGTGTTTAATAAGGATGTTGTTTGTATGTTAGTAACGTTATTAATTGTGGTGTCGTACTTTGTTCCGTAATTAATATATGATTCCGTTAGTAGTAACTTTTCATTAGTTCTATTTGCGTAATAGTTTATTACACCTCCGTTTGATGTGATACTTGAACCCGCCTGCGTATTTGTACTTTGTGATACTGATGAGGTATTTTCGTTTGGATTATTTGATACGTTTAGTATCCATTCAAAATATGAAAATACCTTTTTATCGTTATCATTATCTTCAGTACTAAATGTTGCGATAGTTTTCTTTGTGTCTAAGAAAGAATGAACTCTTTTGGTTGAGTTAGCCTCTCTTACACTATTTACCGTAATACCATTAGATAAATTATTTTTTATCCACTCTATGTCATTAAACGGGAATTTGTCCAAAAACCCTACTTCATCTGAATTATTACTTTTAAGGAATTTTTTTAATTTGTCTATACTTTCTGTTGATGCATCAACACTTACGGTGTCTTCAGAAATATAACTATCGTTGTAAATACCGTAATCTTTTTCTATTAAATTTTTTATGTAATCTTTAACAAAAAAATCTCTGTTAAAGATTTGCCAACTACTGTTGTATGACATCGATTTTAGATATCTTAATAAATTTTCGTAGTTAAATTTAAAGTTCTTTAGTTCTTCTGTTAACTCAAAAGAATTTCCTAACGATTGTATTATATTAAGTTTTTCAAAGTCTCCAAATACGCTATATAAACTATTACTATACCCTTCTTTTTTATATAAATTAGAGTAATTGGACACTAATAGACTTCTTTCAAAAATTTCGTAGAAGTACTTAATTTTTTCTTTTGACTGATAAGGTTTGTTTTGAAATGGAAATTCAATCGCATTTAATGATAGATATGGATTTTGATTTACATCATTAGGGTACCTTGTGTCTGTCTCTTGTTCTTCTATTTCAAGTGACGCTCTAATATATTCTTCAACAAATTCAACTTCAGGCCAAGCATTGTATTGATACGCTTGCGTTCTATTAATACATGAACTATCTCCCGGATACTTATCTTCAAATACTGTATTACCATCTTCATCTTGTGTCTCCTCGAAATACTGAGGCCATGGGTAAACAACATCAGTGTTTGATGTTTTTCCATTTATACTTTCGTTTGAATTATTTTTACCTTCGACCCCTAAACTTTTATTTAAAATTGCTGACATTCTAATTGGATTTTCTCTTTGACTCCACGAACTATCGTGTACGTTATCCATGAGTCTAAAGAAAGCATCCGTATTAGCACATATTACAGCCATCACATTTTTTATCGTAGGGTTAAAACCTAACCCCGATGGTTGTTTTATTTTTTCAGCTAAAGCTTCAGATAATTTATCTTCTATAATTTTTTTTGTTTTTTGAAAGTCTTTTTCTAATATTTGTAACTTATTTAAAAACGACTTGTTTGCTAATGTTGCAGTTCCTGTTACGTTTCCAAATTTAAAATATATGTTGTTTTCTTTCCCTTCTACTTGATTTGTTTTCGCATCAATTACTAAATTATCTAAAGATAATCTTTTGGTTAGTGAGTTGGCGAAATCCAACTTTTCAACTTCGTCGGGTGGAGTGTTGTTAATTTTTGTGTAAGTTGTTTCAATATCTATCTGACTAACATCATTAACAACGACTTTAAAGTCATCGACAGATATTGAAAACGAAAGTGCCGTATCAATTTTTTCATTATTGATTATGCACTCACCCTCTAAACCAAATGTTGCGTTATTATTAATTCTATTATTATAATCATTTATTATCGCATTTAGTTTATTAATTGAATTTCTTTTATCTTCCAAAGAAAGTGGTTTAAATCCATATAGTATTGGTTCTGTTTTCGATTTTGGTATTAAAACGTTTTTTTCATCTATATATTGATTGAACCAATTGTTTTCTATATTTCTAAAAATCGCATCTCTATATTCATTTATTAAATTAGAAAATTCTGAAATATCGTTCAGTACGGACATATCTTCCTGTCCGTAACTTTCCATTACGTAATTTTCGAATCTATCTAATTTTTTTTCTAAAATAGGTAATGTTAAAGGTTTTGTTTGTTGGTCAGGGAAATCATCACCTATAAGTCCTTTTTCTCTATATTCAGAATAAACTTGTTTTAGTAATTCAAGTCCTTTTGTTGTTTGTGCCGATGATATTTCTTGTGTCTGAATGTTATTCGATGGTGCGGTACTATTAATTACACTACCTTGTTCAAAACTTTTTTGATACATGTGTGGTAAGGTATACAAGTTGTGTATGGAAATATCTGATAAAATTGCATACGTTCTAGAAATATAATTTGTGGTTATTTTATAGTTTCCATCCGTAGCATCAAATCTTGCGTTAAAATCTTTTAACATAAGTTCATATCTAACCGCCTTTCCAAAATAACCTTTTATTGTTAAAACAAATAACGGATATGGTAATTGCATAAATGCACTATACGGTGAATTTTCTCCCTGTTCAAATAAAGTTCTTCCTTGTACATCAACCATTTCTATGGTGACTTGTGGTGCAAATGCAGTATTAATTTTTATATTTACATTTGTAATACCTAATAGTTGAGTATCTTCGGGATTTTCTATTTTTCTTATTACCTTTTTTTGGTCGCCAACCATTACAGACTCTAATTTTGTCTGATTTAATCCACTACCTCTTAAAGCATCTAAACCTGTTAACTCATCAGTCCATGATGTGTCATACTCATCTTTACCTTCAGGAAAAACAAAGTTGACCTTTCTTTGGTCATTATTACTCATTGTACCAATCCTTAGATTTTGTACAGTGTCGTCAAAATTATCTCCAACAACTAACTTTGTTCTCGGTAATACTTTAGCTTCTAAATTAACGTACTTAACAAGTTCCTCATGATTTACTAATCGTTCTTGAACTTTACCTTCTCTATCAACAACTTTGTTAGGGTCAACTATAACAATGTTTTGATAATCAGTTTCTACGTGTATCTTTTGATTATTAAAAAATTGATTATCTGCCATAATAGAAGAAATGTCTGTCTAACGCGTTTTTATAATCTTGTAAAGAATCCACTAATGGATATGGTATGAATAACACAGAACCATCATCTATATTACTTTCTAAACCTCCATACTGTGGATTTGCAGCTAAGATTAACCATCCAAAATAAGGACTATCATAGAACTGATAACTAATCTTATCTAAACGACTTCTGTCTTGTTTGTAAACAAATTTTTTGTCTGTTGATTTGCTTTCAATTTTTACAAATGGCACAACAGTTTGTTTTCCGTTTAATAAAAAATCAGTATATCTATTATAGTATCTCATTAGTTAAAACTATATTTAAGATTAAATTTATCAAGAGCACCTCCATTTTGTCCTGTATATGTTGTGTTAAAGTACTCATTTTTGGTTGGGTCGACGTTACCTTGTATGTCTTGTGTATAGGTAAATATTCTTTCTTTGTCTAAGTTAAATGGTTGATAAAGTGTAAATGTTTGAACTTGTTGTGAGTTTTTAAACTTAGCAAAGTTAACTCTTGTTTTTGTTCTTAGTTTTTTATACTCATCTACTAAACCAGGTTGTCCTTGTAATATGGGTTGATTAAAACCTTCTGACCCTAATATTAATGGTAAATTATTTGGTATTTCAGGTACTCCGTATAACTTTTTATTTACGTAATTAACCCATTCAGTTTTTTCACTAAGACCGTTTTTAAGTAATTGTTCTTTTAATTTTTCAGGGTCTTCAAGTACTGTTTTGTATGAAATAGTACAAAATCTAGTTTGGGCTTCGGTATCAAAATTACCCGTAAGATACCCTGAGTACAAGTTATTATTAGTTATTAGACCTGCTGAACTAAATATTTTATTATATAATAGTTGTAAATCATTACCTATAAGTACCATATCTGTTGACATTTCTTCTAACGTGTCAGAAACTAAAGAACCTGGTGTGACTTTATTAGTCGGAGTTAATTCTAATAAGGTGTTCCCTCCCTTTTCATTTCTATATCCATCAGTTTCCGTTAGTACTAAATTAATCTTATCTATTGTTCTAACCATTTCCAACTGATTTTTATCTAAATCACCAATTTTACTACTAAGTGATGATTCAAAATCAGACCTTGTACTTTCTATGTATTCAGTTAAATTCTTTTTAAATATAGATATTTCTGAATTTTTAAAATCAAAATTATTTATATTTTTTAAAAATGGATTTTCACCATTTGTAACATCAGTTGTTAAATTTAAATACAAATCTTCAACATCATCTTGTATTGAAGGTTTACCAAAAATGTTTATTAAAAATGGATTATTCCCATCTAAATTACCTACAATATTACCTTTAATATAATTTCTTTTCTTAGTAAAGTATGTTAGTCCTATTTCAGAATTATCTTCAGAAATTGTGTCTAATGTGTTTATAACATTTTGAGCGTATGACTTTGTTTTATTAACCATATCAACCATAATAGTTTTGTACTTAGTCTCTCCCGTTAAGTTTTGTCCTGTATATTCGGTCGTGGAAATTTCACCTATTGTATCTCCCGCCTCTTCGGGTCTTTGGACTTGTCCATCTTCAACTCTGAATTGTTGTATGTCTTCGATAACTTTCATAATGTCATTATCAATTTCAGTCCTATCCTCTGTCGGAACCGCTCTGTCATCATACATTTCAGTATTACCAAAATAATTAAAAGAAATCGCATTTTGTAATCTCGAAACAGGTGCTTTTAGTCCCTGTCCTCCAATAAAATAAAACGACATATTAACGTCAGCAATCATTGGTTGTATACCTATACCTTCAGGGTTTAAATCAAACTGTAAAGGTTCGTAGTTAATTGATATTTGTTGTATTGCAATTTTAGTGTGATAAAAATCTCCAATCCTTAATATACATATTGGTGGTGCGCCAAATGCAGTGTTTTGTACTCCACCCTCTTTTGGTTTACCGTCTTCACCTATTACAGGTATGGTATCACCAGGTCTTAAGCATTGTTGTAAAAAAGTTAATCTTGAGTTTAACCCTTCAGGTGTTGTCGAGTGGAATGCCGGTTGAAAGAATTTTATCTTACTTTTAATTCCTTCGTACACTATCGGGTCGGTTTCTTTCATAACGTCAAAATAAGAACATTCAGAAAGTAATTTTCTTAATATTCTTTTTGCAATATCAGTTCTCTGTTCAATAACATTATTAGTTGTAGTATTTGCGGTGTATTCATATCTTGTTATTTCTTCAAAATACTTTTCCTCTTCAAATGTTGGTTGTTCTTTCTTTGGGTCCGGTGGCGGTTCCTTTTCTTGTACTTTTATTCTTACTCTTCTACAAGCCATCGCAGTTGTGGAGTAAATTTCTTCATCTCTTGTCGCAAAATCTTTAGTACATTCGTATGGACCTCCTCCATCAGGTGTATAAACTTTGGCATTTTCACCTTGCGGATTATATGATATCGTTAGTCTGTCTGCATATTTTTCTTTGTCTAATAATGTGAAAAAATATTCTTTTACTGAATTTAATCTTCTTTCTGATAATGTTTTATTATAACTCTCTGATGCCGGTGCAGAAGCTGAACCAAACATTTCTATATTAACAGTCGCATTATTATCTAAAGCGGTTTTAATTTTTTCAACTAATTTAGTTGTATTATTTTCTATCGTATTTATATAATTTTCAAAGAAATTACTTACAGCATCCTTTTCGTCTTCAGTGGGATTTCTATCTAAGTAATCACCTAATCTTCCCTTATAGTCTGATAAATCACTAAGGTAATCTTTTTCCGGGTTTGGATTAGACGCGTTAGATGGTTTTGGTATGTCGTGGTCAAAATAGAAAAAATAACTATAATCTTTTGTTTCTATTTGTTTTTGGTATGGTTCGATTACGGGGTCTACTCTTTTTACTCGAACTTTTTCGATTTGGTCAGTGTATTCCCTCATACCTTCTTCAGTATTAATTTCCTGTAGAATTTCATATATGTCATCAGGAGAAAACTGAGGATATCTTTTTGCCATTTCATACATATCGTATGTTTTACATCCGGCAAAAAATGAATCAACTATATCATTAACCTCTTTTAAGTTACTTATATTTTCAAGTTCTTTGTTAACTATAAGGTTTAATATAGATGGGTGGTCAACAACTATTTTCCAACTTAAACTACCCTGTCTTGTTGTATTGTTATATGTATATATAGGTTCTGGTCGACCTAAGAAATCATTGGTTGTCCAATTTGCAGTGTTATTTTCAGAAACTTTCATGTCGTATGGTGGAAACCACATTATACGACCTCCGTTTGGTCCTCTTTCACAAACGGGTAAGTCTTGGTATGTATATCCTTTTTTACTTGATGTTCTCCACGCCAAATTTTCAATAGAGAACATATATTTTTTTACTTGACCATCACTAATGTTAGTTGACTCTTGTCCTTTTGTTGGTGATATATTTAAATTAAATGTATTGTTAAAAACTGAGTTTTCGAACTTTCTATTGTGGTTAACCGCCCCTTCTGTTTTTTGTAATCTAAAGTTTTGACTATAAGGCATATCCTTACTAAAAACTCTACAATACTCTGTACCCGCATAAGTTCCGTTATCTTTTCTAACATACTTATACACCATAGAACCTTTAGTCATTTCTCTAGTTCCGTCATTAAACACTTTTGATATTTGATTTATCGCGTTACCTACGTGTTTAGTCTTTTTTGACATAGGTAATGTTTCCGCAGCCTCTATCAATCTTTGTGTGTTATCTAATATAGAACCTTTAGTTAGTGTGTAGTCAGTAGATTTTGGTGTGGATGAATACCCTTCTTCAATATTGACATTTGACTTAAATCCAGATAATGATTCTAATAATGTTCCAACTCCTTCTGTTGTATCTACATCTCCCGAAGCCGCACCACCTCTTTTGGGTGCTTTACCGGCAATACTTGAGTTACCGTCCAACCAAACAAATCCTCCTTGCAATCTTTTTGAGTCGTAACTACTATTTGTTTTTTGTAATTTTCCTGTAAATAGAGTGTCTCCGTTTAAACCAAATTTAAAGTTGTTAGACGCTTCTTTGTTTTCATAATTTTCTCCAATAATATCATAACCTGAAACAGGTGCTTGAACTTTGTTTCCTTGACTGTCAATAGGTAGCTGCTCCGATGGACTAACCATATCTTGTACTGTTAGTACACTAGTGCCTAAATAGTATCCCCCTACAGGTGCCTTTTCTTTTACGTTTTGGTAATCAGGTCTAAATTTATTATATGATAAACTACTGAATAGTCTTTTAAATTGTCCTTTACCTGTATTCGCTAATAATATATCTGAAGACCTTTTTCTATCGTTTTTCTTTAGTGACCCCCTATCGCTAAACTCACCATCATTAGACGCTTGTTCTGTTGAGGTCTGTAATTCAACGGGTTGAAAGTAATCTCCGTTTATCCATGAGTAGGGGGTGTAAGCACCTGTTAATCTACTAAGAAAATCTAATGATTTACCCAAACCACTTTCGGGTACAGAAATATTATAATTAGGTTCGATAAGACTTTGGTTACCTGTTAAAACTGAAACTACGTCAAATATATCGTTTATATTGACTCTACCTATCGTTTCTTGTCTTATTTCTTCAGCTATACGATATTGAAACTCAGTTTTTAACTGAGTTGCCGCAATTTGAGCTAAGTCAGAGTCTTGACTTATCGGTCCGTTATTACCTACAGGTAGTAATTCTGTAATTAAGTTATATGGATTATAAACAGAACTAATAAAGGTATAATAGTTACCTCTATTTTCTATTATATTTTGTATATCATTTATATCTATGAGTTTGGTGTAACCTTCCTCAGGTAAATATTTGTTTTTTAACTCAGCTCTAGTTTGTGATTCTTCAGTACTTATCGAAGGTTCTGAACTATAGTAATCAAATTCACCATAGTTTGTTTCTGTACCTTTGTCTATGTTAACGTCTTTAAAATCACCAAACCCCGTAACATTATCCGGTCCATATTTATTTTTAGTATATAATTTTATTTCCTCTGAATTACCTATATCTTCAACATTACCAGGGTCTATGATAGACGTTTCTTTTATGGAAAGTTCTTCAGGTTTAAACTCACCACTATATGGAGGTAAATTTCTAACCAATAAACTATTTCTAAAGTTTTTAGTTGCATTAAATGATAAAGGACTTTCCATTTTTTATCTTTTTAAATAAATAGATTAAATACTAATTTTTTATCCATATAAGGTACCTTTACCCGAAGCAATTTCTTCAACTCTTGCTTTAAATGCAGGATTTTTCATTAGTTGTACGACATCTATTTTTTCAAAGTCAGTACCGTTAAGTCTTAAATCTATAGAACCACTAACATTTATTTCTTTAGGGGTTTGTTCCGTGTTGTTATTAACTACACGATTATTTTCTATATTTTTATTAACTTCATAACTTTCTTCTATATTTGCGGTTGCTGTAGAGTCCATAGTGTCAGGTCTATTTGTAGTTAAAGTATCCATAGATGGGGTTGTTCCATCTGTTTCACCCATATAACTTTGGTCTCTTTGGTCTGTTTTTTGTTCCGTTCTTTGTTCTAAATGTATATCTTTTCCGCTGATGAATTGTTCTATCCCCGTATTAATTCCTGATAAAGATGACTTAAATGAATTAATATCTAATCCTATAACATCCCCGACAAAATCACCCAATACTCTACCAACTAAAGCCAAAGGGTTATCTTTGCCTTTAAAAATGTTATCAGTTTGTTGTAGAGAATTTTTTACATCTAAGGGTATATCGCTAAATTGTTTTTGTAATTCTTGTGTTAGTGTTCTAATATTATTACTTAAAGCCATATTAGCTTCTGGACTTTGAAATCCTTCTTCTATTGCCTTACTAAGGGCTTGTCCCACATTTGATAGTCTACCTTCACCCATACCCTCTCTAAGTCCTTCTGAACCTGCAACTGTTGCGGATTTAAATACTTCTGTTATATCACCAATAGCCGGTGTTTCTGTGGACATTAAAGCCGAAACACTTTGTATCTGATAGTCGAGACCTTCTCTCGCCTTTAAGACGGACAACTGTTCTTTATTAATATCTCTAATTTCTTTAGAAACGTCTAATTCTGATTTAGCGTTTTCTTTTTGTAAATCTTCTAATTTTGCAATTTGTTCAGGTGTTAAATCCTCAGCATCAACTAATTCTTGCATACCAGGTATTTGAACTTTTAAGTCCACCCCACCTCTACCGTCTTTTACTATTTGACCAAAATTAGATATTAGTTCTTTTTGTTCGTCCGAAAAACTTCCAACAGAATTTTCAAGTATTCTTAATTTCTCAGTTCTTTGTTTTGCCTTCATGGCTTCATCAGCAATTTCTTCATATGACTTACCGGTCATCTGAGCCATTTCCCTCAAACGATACATTTCAGTCACCGCAATGTCGAACTCACCTGTTTCTTCATTAAATGATACCGCACTTTCAGACGCTTTCAATAACTCATCTTGAAGTCCTGCGACGTCATTTTGAGCCATGTGTAATAATTTAAATGGGTCACCCAAAGCTCCCACCGCACCTCCAACCATTTGAAATCCTGCGGCCATTTCAATCGCCTTTGCGGGGTCCATCAATCCTTCTGCTAATTTAAACGTAGAACCAACATCAATCCTTAAAGCCTGTGCTTTGGCAATCATTCTTGTAAACCCTTCTATACCATCTCTAAAATTATAGGTACTTATTCTCTTAATATTTTCACTTATTTTACCCATAAATTGTGAGACATTAATACCGTATGCACGAGCCTGTTTAGACATCACATGAATATTTTCAATTGCTTGGTCTGTACCCACCCCTATATCTGAAAAACCCCTAACAAGTGTCGCCATATCTTTTGATGCAACTCCCATACTTCTTCCTAACAATTGCATATTTGTTACTTGTTCTCCAGTTAAAAGTGTGACCATTTGCATTTCACTAGACATTTCAGAAATTAGTCGTAGATTGTCGTCAGCGGTAATACCAAATAAAGATGTTTCAAAAGTTGCGTTGGCTATTGTTTTTTCAATCCCTTCCGCCACTACTTTTGTTTGACCCATAGTTTCCCTAACCATAGTTGTAGTCAGTTCTTCCAGTGCTAATTTGGTTTTAAGAACCGTATCTGGCGCCATCGAATCTTTTAACTGTTTGCCCAAACTTTTTAAACCAAGTTTCGCTAAGTCAATTTGATTAGCAAGGGATACCATGTCTTGAGTCTGTTTTTCGGTAGAATTATCACTACCGAAACCCCAACTACTTTTTTTAGGTTTTTCTTCGTCTTGTAAAAACATGTAAAAATATTATAACTATAAATAGTTATTTTCTATTTTTTGCATTTTCATAGTACTCAGCCTTTTTTTGAAACTCCTCACTTAATTTATTAATAAAATATTTTCTTTCATAAGTGGGCATCTTCATTAAATCTGAATATGACATATTCAGATTTTTACAAAGATGATAAATCTCATCAAGCAGTATTATCCGGTAATTAGAAGAAAGGGCGAAAAAACTCCGCCCCGAAAGTGACTCTTACATTCACTTTTTCTCCTGACGGGGCGGTTACAACACGATTTAAATTTAATCGTGGTTCACAATCTTTAATTGTGTTTCTAATATGTTTAGAGTCCATAATTGGTAATGTATTGACGAATTGAGCAATGGTCTCTCTGTTATTATCTCCGTCAACCGAAACTATATGTTTTTCAAGTCTTTTTGTTACGACAGGTGCAACAACTCCTTCAGGGTATTTATCAACAATTTTACTGATTTCATCAATATCACCAATACTTAGTAATTTACATTCAACCTTTCTATTTGTTTTTGGTAAAGTAAATTCAAATAAACCATTTTCATTTGGTTCCATTTTAGGTTCAATAATGTCAAGTTCGTCTAACATTACTGATTTTTTAAATTCCTTTCTTGTTTTTGGGTCAGTTAAAGTAAACCCATATTCAGCACCAAATGAAGTGTTTCTTAAAAAGATTAGAATTGCTTCCATATCCCCTTCAAGTAAATCATTAACATTAAAATCTGGTTCATAAATTTTATTTCTTAACAATAAAGAAATAAGATTTTGACTGTCAGTATTAGATACCAATACATTTTCATCTTCTGCGGTTAAATAACCAATTTTAAAAGATTCTTTTTTATTTTTGTAAAATTTACCTTTAGATGGTAATCTGACCACATCATGGGGTAAATTAAAATCCTGTTGGCCGTATTTTGCTGTATCTTCCATTTTTTAAGTATAAAAAAAAACCATAGGGAATAAACCCTATGGTTAAATATATTACTTAATGATTTTTTATCAATAGTATTAGTAAACCAAAATACATCTATCAGGACGTAATGTTGCCGTAATTGTAGCTAACGCATCATCACTATATCCCAAACTATCGAAGTTAACATCAGTTAAGAATGTACCTTGTAATATCCACTTTTCAACAGCAACTCCTGTTGGGTCCAACATTTCAAGGTCAAGGTCTTTCTTATAACCCGCAGCATAACCCATACGACCCGTTACAGACTCTGAGGTTAAACGAACCCACTCCATAAGGGCTTGTGACGCTGAAGGACCGATAGGGTCTCTAAACGTAACGTTAATCTGATTCCACGGAAAATTATCTGCAACATATGTAGAGGTGTTTAAGAATGGAATCTCAACAGGGTTAATTGCTACGTTTGGTCTTGAAGTTGACTCTACGTACCAAGAGTTTATACCTAATGAAGAAGGGAAAC
>Ga0181607_10002109_pt1 | contig 17604 bp, 14 predicted proteins | sample 041ome_9_FD_132420 | JGI IMG/M metagenome (GOLD analysis project Ga0181607, IMG submission 132420) | Coastal salt marsh microbial communities from the Groves Creek Marsh, Skidaway Island, Georgia - 041413US metaG (megahit assembly) | ecosystem: Environmental > Aquatic > Marine > Intertidal zone...
ATATAATCATTTTATATATAATACGGGCTATAGGTATTATGATAGTGTAATTGGCCATGCGCTAGACTCCAATAGTGTTTATTATTCTTTAAAAGCCATGATTTTGGAAACGAGCGGTTTCGAATACAGTATTAAATATCAAAATATACTTGTTAATTCTGAAGAAGATTTTAAAAATTTTTCAAGCGCGTCGCGTGAAAGAATAAATAGCTTAAGTATTCATATTGCACATCATACACCTATTGGAAAAATTCGAATTGATGGAAGAATAATGGACAATGAAATAAATACGCCTATGGAGGATCAGGTGAATTTTAGAGGCGGTATTTCTTGGGAAGTAACATATTAATCTAATAGTTTTCTGTATATATTCATGGTTTTTTGAACCACTAGGTTAATCGAAAATTCTTTTTCTGCCATTTTTCTTCCATTTATTGCCATCTCTTTGCGTTTTCTAGGATTATTAACGAGATCTTCGATTGCTTTCGCCAACGATTTCGGATCTCGTGGTGGCACTAATATTCCATTTGGGTTTCTAATATCTATCATTTCACGACAGCCAGGTACGTCGGTCGTAATTATAGCGCGTCCACTAGCGCAGGCTTCAATTAAAGCTTTTGGCATACCCTCTCGATAAGATGGAAGACAAACAATATTCGCTTTTGCAAGAGTTTCAGGCATATTAGAGCAAAACCCCCAATGTGAAATTATTTTATTTTTAACCCAATAATCTATCTCTTCATAAGTTATCGAAGAAGGGTTTCCTAAATCAATATTTCCAACTAAAATCATTTTAATCTTTATATTTAGTTTTTGAAGAATTTTTGCTGCTTCAACAAACTCGATAACTCCCTTATCTTTAAGAAGTCGTGCGGGCAAAACAATAACCGGAATACCGATAGGTTCAGGAAGTGGTATAAACTCATTAAGGTCCACTCCAGAACCTTTGATGAGAACAGTTTGATTGTTTTGGATTATAGACTTTGAAATTAGATATTCCATGTCATCCTGATTTTGGATAATTGAAACAAGGTTTTTATGCCTTAAAACCAATTTATAAGCCATTTTTACTAACAATCGAATTATAGATATTTTAAAACTTTTTGCTGTAAACACATGTCCTAGCCCACTAAATGCATTTACAATCGCTTTAACTCCAGCAAGGCGTGCTGCTAAAGTACCATAAAGTACTGGTTTAATGGTAACATGATGAACAATATCAGGCTTAATTTTTTTATAGATTCTATAAATTTGTATTATAGTACTAATTTCTTGAAGTGGATTTGCTTTACTTCGGGAGATTACTAATGGATAAAATGAGAACCCTTCAGCTTGAATAATATTTTCACCCTCACTAGCAGTAGAGATTAAGTGAATTTCATACCCTTCTTCTCTGGCCTTTTGTGCGAGAGGAAGACGGTGAGATAGAAAAAACTGTATTGGAAAAACACAAAATAATATTTTCTTTTTAGAATTCATCTTAATTTTCTACTATTTTTAATTTAAATACTTAGTCCTTTTTTATAAGGCAATTAGTAATCAATATCATTAGGCGGTTTAACTACTTTTTTTAAAAACAAAGATAATTTTTCAGCTTGTTCTTTCCTAGAAAAACCTTGCTCTCCACCTTGCGGGATACTCTCAATAAATCCTTTGTCATTTTTATCCGTAATAAGATCCTTTAAATAAGAAGCAATTTTTATTGGTTCGAATAACACTGTCCCTAAACTTCTCTCAGTAATAACCTTTGCCGGCGGGCTTTCATGGCCACCAATACATAATATTGGGCGTTTCGCGCCAATATATTCAAAAAACTTTCCTGTAAAAGTACCTACTTCTAATGGGTTATTCCACATAAGTAATAACAATATATCTGCTTGTTGTTGCATTTTAAGTATTTCACTATATGGAATGGGCGCATTAACAGTTACATTAGACGTAATTTTTAAATCTTCTGAAACCTGATTTACTATACTTAATTGTGTACCATAAAAATGTACTTTAACATGTTTTCTTAAGTCGTTTGATAATAATGAGATAGCCTTTAATAAAGGTTCGGGATCACGTTTTCCAGGATAGATCATTCCAGCATATAATATATTAATTCCACCTTTTATAAACGATCGCGGTAACGGCATTTCTTGAACACCTTGATTATAATCGCTTTCATCAAATCCATTCAAAATAACTTCAACAGGACATGAATATTTCTCGCACAATAACTTTACCGAATGATCAGTAATGCTGATAAGGCCGGAAGCCTTTGAGAAGATCTTGCGTTCCCATTTTTCTTCAATCCATTTTTTCCAAATAGGGTTGGTATAATAAGGACTATCCACCCATAAATCTCTAAGCTCCCCGATCCAAGGAACTCCTGACTTATTAGATAATTCATTCGCAACAATAAATGACGTAATTGGATGTGCACTAGCATATATCACATCTGGGGACCATTCTTTAATTATTTCTTCCCCCTTGCGAACTGCGGCCCATTTCCAACCAATTTGGGCATCTGGCATATGCAAAACATTTTTGTATAATTTACCAAAAAACTTAAGAACTTTACTTTTTATGCCCGGTTTGTTTAATACAGAATAAACGCCTGATCGCGCAATTTTTTTTCTGCCACCTAACAGTTTTTCTACAGGAGCATTAATATTCCACCATGTTGTATACATGACTTTTTCTTGAGGTAATTCCAGAGCTAATGTTTTAGGCAATGGTTGATCTTTACAGCTAATCACTCGAACATCATGCCCTAATTCAGAAAGATATTTTGACATTTTTCCACATCTTACAGCACCACTGGAATTATACGGAGGAAAACGATATGTAATCATTAATATTTTCATTTTATATTCATATTTATTATTAAATTTATGGTGGAATATTTTATATTATTTCACAATTTTAATTAGGTAAACTCAACCATGTTTTTGGTAATATATCAGAAGTTCCTAATCTTACTTGCGGAGTTATGAATACATCACTAGGGATTTCGTACTCCTGTATTAATATTGATGTATCACCTGTTTTCACAATAAAACTACCGTCATAGAAAACTTCTAAAACATCTCCTGGTAATGCATTAGGCCATCTAATATGTGAATCAAATGGAATCGCTTTCCAAATAGTTAATTTTTTAGATTTATCATTATTTATATAAGAGAATGCCCCGGGGAAAGGCTTAGTCACAGCCCTAACTAAATTAAAAACATCGTATGTAGAGTTTGTCCAGAATACTATTCCATCTTCTGCACTTCTTTTAGGGTAATAACAAGCCCCTTCTTTTGGTTGCTCTCTATATTCCGCTGTACCTAGTGCTAATTTTGGAATTGCTTCTACACACAATCTCTTCATTGATAGCAAATTCTTAAAGTGTAATGTATGGGCATCATCATAGTCCGTTATTTCAAAAACCTGATCACCAACGATTGGACCATCATCCACGCCTGGTAAGTATTGAAATAAATGTGTGAAAAATATTTTTTTACCTTGTATTAAAGACCAGTTTAAAGGGCTTCTTCCACGGCCATGTGGTAATGGTTTATTTGAACCATGCATTCCAAAAGCACCAACTGATAAGGATTTTAACATCCAATCTGGTATTAGCCTTTGCCACCCCATTACCAATAACAAATCCATTTTTAATTTTAATATAAGTTCAATATCATCAGTATTTTTTAGATTATAACTTTCAACAATTGAAAATGGAATGTTTAGACTTTGTAAATAATTAGATAAGTCATAATAACCGGCGACTTCCTGTGTTTCTGCTTTGTCAGAAGAAATAGTTATGACATGGTCAATCGTAATTCCAGAAACTAGCAAGCCTTCAATTAAATCTTTAGTAGTGTGCTTGCAGCCTAAAATAGCAATTTTTTTTCCGTGAATCATTTTATTACTCGCAATTAATGTAGCTTATTTATCCGCTAAATATGAATACAGACCTCTTTGATAAACTGTATTATTTTCGGCGACAGACTTTTCAATATCAATTTTCTTTTGCTCAACAAACCTTTGTAAAACTTCATATGGTGATATAAAACTCTCTTTCCACCATATAGGGTGAGTGAGAATATGTAAGGGTTTTTTTTGCGCGAACGCTTTTGTTTGTAGTGGATTGCCATTGGACCATAGGCCTCTTGAATCAGAAATATATTCAATAGTATCTGTAAATTTATCCATATATGTATGAGGCCGCGCCCCAGATAGCTCAGAGGAACCTTTTAATATTAACTGATTGGGTCTATGAAAACTTACAATTTCCACTTTCTCATTAAACCAATCTTCTAATACTAACGCTTCTTTATTTACAGCAATAGCAAGATCTTTTTCAATAGAGTTTTCTGGATAAGAGGCCATGTCAAAATGTAGGCCAAAATGATGACCTAATCCTAAAATTTTTTTTACAATATTTGTCCCTTCTGTTGAGAACAAATTATAATGCTCGGTTCTCAACATAAAGAAATATGTAGCAAAAATACCCATATCAGCTTCTATTTCTGCAATTCTGAGTGCATCCTTTAAGTTAAAATCTATATCGTGGCGCATTAATACAAACTTCTTATTACTCTCCAACTGCTTTTCAGCTTCACCAAAAGGGATAAAATTATACCCTGCCTTTAATAATTCACCTGTAATATATTTATAATTGCCGATGCTACAATCAGCCACTACACTTTTTGGCAATTCATTATGGTTACCTAGGCGATGCCAAGAAACGTCTTTTAAATCAGTATTCAGAAACTTGAATATTTCGTTAGCAATGGCACTAGAACTATTTCCATCACCGAAAATACCTTCAGGAGGTTTCGATCTTGGTGAAAACGAATTTATATTTTGTAGAATTTCCCCTTCGTCAATATCACAGGTAACCATCCATCCGCTCTCTACAACATCAGTCCACCAACTATTTTCCATAGGAACTATGCATGGCTTGTTAGCAAAAAATGCCTCGCGTGTTACCCCACCAGAATCTGTAAAACATCTCTTACATTTTAATAATAAATTTAAGAAATCAAAATACCCTAACGATTGAATGATTTTTAAGCTTTTCTGCGGTTTCCAATTCCATTTTTGTAATAAGTTTTTCACACGAGGATGAATAGGCAATACAACAGGCATATCAGCTTTATCCAAAGCATTTAATATTTTTAACAATACATCTTTATCAGCTGTATTTTGCGCTCTATGGATTGTCGCTAAATGATATTCAAAATCTTTCAAGCCTAACGCTTCCGGATTTAAATTTGCTTGTGAGTTTAATTGAGATTTTCCCCAACAAAATAAATCATACATTGGATCTCCAACAAATTTCACTCTACTTTGTGAGATACCCTCTCGAATTAAAAAATTCTCCGCTCTACGGGTACACGTTAAATTCAAGGACGCTACAGAATCTGCAATAACTCTATTTACTTCTTCAGGCACTTGGTATCTACGATATATGCGCTCACCAGCTTCTGTGTGAATTAATGGGATATCTTTAGCGACTGCTGCTAGACAAGCAGCTACGGTAGAGTTTGTATCCCCATAGACATGTACGGCATCCGGTTTTTCTTTATCTAAAATAGGACTCAGTTTTTCCAACATCATTGCCAGTTGTTTTGTCGGCTCTGTTGATCCCACATTTAAATTATAGTCCGGTTTATTCATAAGTAGTTGATCAAAAAAAACTTTACTCATATTAGGGTCATAATGTTGACCAGTATGAATAATAATTTCTTGGATATCTAATACTTCAAATGCCCTTGAAACAATTGCAGCTTTTACAAACTGGGGACGAGCACCAATAACGGTGATAATTTTTTTTGCTGTCATTTTCATTATCTCATAAAGTCTGCTAATATTTTGGTTTATTACTAAATTATGATATAAATTGAAACTGGCTTACAATTTACATATATTATAGCTACGGATACAAAATTTATAATTAACGTCTATCTAATAAACATTTATTACAGTGTATGCGCTTAATTATTGTTGTAATACTTAAAGATGATGAATTATTTTCCATGCACAATGCAACTCATAAATTAACAGATAACAACTTTAATGGCTATTTATTGCTATTAGTTTTATATATAATTTTGAAACCTTTCTACTTATTTCCTAGTGGCGGACTTCAAATCGCTGATATTATACTTATAGTACTTTTTATTCTGTTAATAATAGGACAACCTGGATTAAAGGTGTGCAATAGTGAAATAACACTATTTATGTTAGGTTTGTGTATTATTGTCACTGCTATCAGTGGGTTTTGGGCAATATCTATTTCAGACACTCAAATGATAAAACCTGTTTTATTTTTTACCTTTAACCTCATTTTATTCTTCATAGTTTCACATTTAATTAACCATTATCCGCAGACTTTAAAGTATATCTTAGGGGGGGTAATTGCGAGCGCCTTTATACAACTGACGCTTTTACCTATAAGCTTCTCTGGAACGGTAAGACAAACGTTATTCTTCAACAATCCTAATCAACTCGGGTATTGGTCTATAGCGAGTGCATGCATTTTCTTATATCTTGTACAAAATGTAAAAATTCCAAAAATATTATATTGCTTATTTACAGTGATTATTTTAATTCTTGCAGGGCTATCTTTGTCTAAGGCTGCAACAATCTCGATATTATTATTATATTTTTTGTATTATGGTAATAGACCGCTTGTTGGGATGCTATTTATTACTGGACTATTAATTGCAGTGAGTTTTGCAGGCGAAATTGAGCAAATATCTAATGTTTTAAGTCGCCTTTCAAGCATAGGAAGTGATAGTGATGATAATTTTTCTGGCCGTGGATATGATAGGATTTGGTTGGCTGCAGACTACATCTGGTTTGGGAACGGTGAAGGTGGTTACGATAGATTCTATAGATTAAAAGGCGCAATGTCTAATAATGAGTTACATTCAACAATGGCCATGTTATTTTTTAGCTACGGTCCTACAGGATTATTTGTATTTTTAGCTATTTTTATTAGACTATTTATAACAAAAGGTATACCTCCTGTATTACCATTTATACCACTTCTTGCGTATGGCGTTACTCATCAGGGGTTTCGTTTTTCCTTTTTTTGGTTGCTTTTAGCGATTGTTTCTTCAGATTTTGCTGTCAACAGATCTCGAAAAAAACAACATAATTAATTTAGGAGAATTTTCTTGTTTGATGATCAAGGTTTTTTTAATATTTTCTCGGTTTTAAATGAACTTAAAATTCAAAAGTATCTTTTTATTTCTATAACGCTAATTTGTACATTAGGTGCATATGTTTATTCTAAAATTACAACTCCTGAATATGAAGCACAAATAACCTTGATGCCAATTTCTCAACAAGGGGAGGAAGCAACAGGAGGATTAGGAGCAGTTAGTTCCTTAATCAGCCAAAGTAATACTTCTGTAGATATTCCCACATGGTTAGAAGCAACGATTATTATGGAAACACGAGATTTTTCCAGTAAGTTTATAACTTCTCAAAATATAATGCAGATCCTTATTGATGAAAATGATTTAGACATTTTATGGGATGATTTATCAAGAGAAGAGAAAAAAATTATTCTTAATGATTTAGCATTGTTATGGTCAACTAAATACATAGAAATAGAAAAAGAAGATCCAACAAATATTATTACTTTCTCTGTCATTTCAGAAAATAAAGAATTAGCAACTAAATGGGCAACACAATATATAAATGATATTAATGCTTATATGAAAGAATTTCTTAAGGCTGAAGCAGAATATAAAATTCAATTTTACCGTGAACGAATTCAAGAAGAAAAAATTAATGATATTAGAACATCTTTAATTAACCTACTAGCTTCAGCAATTCAAGAAAGGGCTTTAATAAATACTAAGGATGAAGTCGTATTGCGAACTATTGATCACGCAGGAATAGCTTTACTAAAATTTCCTATATTAAAATTAAATATCGCTATAGGCTTGTTTGTAGGACTAATGTTGGGTTTGCTAACAGTATTCTTTATTGCTGCTTTCAAACGCCATAAAGATGTAAATAATAAAACTTAATAAATAACTTAAAATGTGAGGAATTAAATTTATCGCCTTTAAAAAATGTTTTAATCACCTGTAATGACCAAACAATGGTATTATTTATACATAATAAGTTAAAGTATGATGATATCGATTATATAATTGATATTATAAATATTGGTAACTAACGCTTAGTGGGCAATATTTTCTTCAGGGAACTTAAATCGCCTTTTTCTAGGGTGGTAACTGTAATAGCAATAGCCAATACAAGGCCAGATATATATAGCCCAAGGCAATAATCTATGGTTAGGGAGCATGCTATAAAGCCCATGATTGACAATAGAACAAAGCCCTCAGATACTGGTTTATGTGGAATTTTATATTCTCTTTGACCTAACTTGAAAAACAATAAAGCCATAACAAGCCCGCCTAGCAGTGTGGCAATTGCAGCACCTAAGCTGCCAAGAACTGGGATAAGAATTAGGTTTGCAGTAATATTTATCGCAGCTGCAAAAATGCTTATTGCCGCAACATGTTTTGTTTTTTTAGCTATGACAAGGCCGGGGGCAAAAATATAAATTCGTAACATAACAGTCGCCAAGCATAACACTGCAACTATATTTGCAGCTTTAGCATACGGTTCACCGGCAAGTATAATAACAATTGGCTCTGCAAACATGGTCAAGACAATCATAGGGATGCTTATAAGAACGGTGAAAATTCTGAAAACCTTTGCCAATTCTTTTGGTGAATTCTCAACTTTATAATGATTGTAAATAATAGGTGTAAGAGCCAGTTGAAATAGGCTGAGACCAGCTGCAACTAGCGTGGCAACACGTGCTGCTACTGCATAAATACCTACCTCACTCAGGCTCATTAATGTACGCAACATCCAACGGTCCATGAAATTTGCCACATAAACCGCTATGCTTGACAGAACTAGCGGAGCGCTAAAGGTAACCATTTTTTTCCATATCACAGGGTCTATAGATAGCCTTAATTGTGCGCTGTCTTTGCCCCAAAATAATCCAAAGAGCAAACCGACAATGCTTGCTGCTAATTGTCCCCAGAAAACAGCTTCCATACCTTTATCTAAACCCAATAAAAGCAATATGGTTACACCTGCCTGTATTGCGGCAAATATAACTTTCACTGCTGCAGTTTGCTTGGCCTTTAGGGCAAACCGTAAGTGGCTTTCTATTAAATAAAACAGAGCATTTGCTAACATAGCGATGGCACTAAGCCTCACTATATATTCCCACCCTAATTCGCCTATTAAAAAACTACTTATAAAATTGGGGGCTAGAAAAGCAAGTAAAGCATATAGAACGAACCCTATGAAGATAGCCCAGTAAGCTGTAGAGAAGAGTTTTGACCTCTCATCCATTGCTTCGGCATCTGGCAATAAGCGGGCAAAGGCCTGAGTTATTTCTAGGGCTAAGGTTATGTTTAATATTGCATATAGTGTTACAAAAAGGTCGATTGCACCAAATTCGGTAGGAGAAAATACACGAGCATACAGGGGCATTAAAAAGAAATGTAACCCACGTGATACAATGTTCGGAATAAAGTAAAATGCTATGTCTTTAAATAATCTTTGGAACATTTAATTCAATCAAAATAGTATATTAAGTGGTATTTAGACATTAGTTTAGTAGATACAGAATGTATTTATAAAATAACTAGGCACAATAGTAAATGTCCTTCATTACTCGAGCGGCGAGTAATTATGACTTTTTATTACTACCTGATTTAGATTTCATTTTTGATTTCCCAGTATTAGATAGGGAACACTCATTACAAGGCACAATTTACTTAGCGCTCCTTTAAATTGATGAATTCTGGTCAATCACACCCCCTATTGACTAACTTTAAATTTATCAACCCATTGTCCCAAAGTTAACCAGCTCCAAAATTTATTGTCGTAAGGCACGCGCTTTTCAAGCATATCATCCGCAATTGAGATAACTTCAGAGGTCAACAGGCCATTTGACTTTTCGACGGATTCTCTAATTTTCGTCTTAAACACATCTTTCATTTCGTCTTGAACCCATACCTGCTCTGCAGTCACAAAACCCATTTTGTCTTGCCTCTCATATATTTGACGAGGCAAAATATTCTTCATGCTCTCTCGCAAAATACGCTTAGTTATCCCATTTTTAAGTTTGAAATTATCAGGACTACGAAGACAAAATTCAACAACTCTATAATCAAGGAAAGGAACCCGTGACTCAATTGAGTTAGCCATAGAATTCCTGTCCGCCCAATGCAAAAGACCCGGCAAATGAGTACTGAATGTTTGAGCTAAGCTATAATTATAAATAGAACCACCTTTTTGCCCATTTGTTTCATAAGGATCATTTAGATTGATTTTAGAGAGGAAATCATCACTTAACCATGTAGGTGCAGCAGAAGATTTTCCTGCCAATTGACGAAGTGACTGACGCATAAAGAAGGGTAACAAATTATCTGCCATTCTTTGCAAAGCAACACCATAATTATAGCCATGAATATCCTTCATGGCTTTCATTTCACTTAACGTAGAAATAAAGCGGCCATTTTTTACATGAGATGCTAAAAGCGGTCCAAAATACCCATGGTAACCAGCTAAAATTTCATCTGCCCCCTGCCCATCAAGGGTTACTTTAATATTTGCTTGTGATGAAAGTTTAAAAACTGAGCGCTGTGCAAATAAACTAGAAGAATGATAGGCTTCATCCTGGCTCCAAGTTAATGCATCTAACTCTGAAAGTAAACTCTCCGCACTTGGCACTACAGAATGAAGTTTAAAGTTATATCTTTGATGAACAATATCAATATATTTACTTTCATCAAATTGAGGAATGTGTGAAGTAGCTGAAAAGGTATTTTGAATACCCGACTTTGATACTTTTGCTAACTGGTTAGCCATAAGACAAACAATTGTCGACGAATCTATGCCGCCCGAGAGACATGATCCGACTTCAACATCTGCTCTTAAACGTAAACGAACAGAATCTTCAAGCAAATCATGAAACTCTTTGCAAGATTCGTCAAAAGACAAATCTAAAGGTTCAGTTTTTGGCGAATACCAACGAACAGGATGTAGATCAGGTGCTTTGTTCGTCAAGGAAAACAACAAATAGTGACCTCCTTTTAACTGATTTACTCCAGCAAAAGTAGTTTCGTCTGTATGATCTATTATACCCCAATTAGTGTTATCATAGACACGTTGAGGGTTAAATCTAGCCTGCCAGCCATCCAGCACTGTGAATTGTTTTATTTCTGAGCCAAAAGCTAAAAATCCAGAGTTTGATTTCCAATAGTATAACGGCTTAATACCAAAACGATCGCGTGCTGCAAAAAAAGTGTTCGTATTACGGTCAATTATTATAATGGAAAACATGCCGTTAAATTTATTAAGACAGCTAACGCCCCACCTTTTATATGCCTCAAGTATTACCTCTGTATCACCAGTAGATATGAATTCGGAACCTTCTTTTATAAGCTCTTTTTTAATTTCTTTAAAGTTATAAACTTCTCCATTATATACAATGACAAATCGATTATCTTGGTTTTTCATTGGCTGATGAGCATTAGGTGACAAATCAAGAATACTTAAACGACGGTGACCCAAAGCAACAGCAGGAGCGCCTGTTTCTGAATATTGATCTATTGTAGATTTAGGGGCATAGCTTAGATTACTTTCATAGCAATTTTCAGGTGTGTCAGCGCCACCAAGTAGGACCAATTCCTTACTATTAATATCAAAAATGGAAAAACCTTCATCATCAGGTCCACGATGCCTAATAATATCATTCATTTTTTTAATGTTTTGTCTAGAAGAAGCTGTTCCCCAGTTAATTATAGCCGATATACCGCAGATAGAACTACTCCCTTATAACTTAAAATATTTTGTTAATAATTTAATACGGTCCATAAATAAGAATTAAATTTGATAAAGACCACTTATATGAAAATTTTAAGAAAGCGCAATATTTTAAATGCACTATGCTTTAAATATATTTATATGTCTAGAGCTCTGTAGTAAAAATTGGCCTTATCAGTTACATAGTATTTTATTCTAATATTTTAAAAAAATCATAGTTCATGGTTTTTAATTTTAATTTCCGATAAAAATCTTTTTTGAAGAGACGGTTTGTCATCAAGACAAAGAGCTGAGGTTCCAAAAGTATCAATCAATGATTGAGACATCAATTGAATGTTTTCTTTTGACACCCCCCCGCCAAATACATATTGCAAATCGTTGGGGTTTAGAAAATAGTCGGTAGCTAATTTATCGTTAATCAGATCCGAATATCTCTGTGCAATGTTTTCTTCTGAATTACGAGTTAACAACATTTCACGGCCACCTTTTCCTATCATATTTCTTTTTTCTGCATCATTAATCAGCATTTCTATTGCTTCATCTAAATGGTCTGGGTGGAAAAGGTGTAAAGGGAACGTAAAACCACAATTCCAGTCTGATTGGATTTGTCCATATACATATGAACCAGAGGCTACAGTTTTCCCAAAACTAGCTGCTTCTGTGGCGAAACCATTTATTGGGGAATCTGTATAAAGTTGATCAAGAACAAAATCGCAATTTTTTATTTCTTCTAGAACTTGTGTATTTGGAACACCAACAAGCTCTTTATATTCAATATTATAACCCTTTTTTTTTAATATGTTTATGGAAGATAGAAATTTGTCACTTCCTTTTGAATGGCGACAGGAAGGAGCATGTAGAATTTTGATTAAGCTGTTGTCATCATCATTGTCATCAAGTATGGGTTGTGGAGAAACAGAAAATGGGAACCCTAATTTAACAAAGTTAACGAATTTTTTAGTTAAAAATTGAGAACTTAATGGATTCGATACAACATAATCAGCTATGTTTTCTATTTGATTTAGATTGGATTTTATTTTTAAACACTGTTTGTTCAAGTGTGCGGCATTAACCAGCAACCTTCCGTCATTGTCCCGATATTTATTTAAAGTCATACCATCCATGAACGGGGGGCGACTTTCGGAACCCATTAATACAACTATTATCTTTTTATTGAATAATTTTAATATTTTCCAATCTAAGTATTTGAATACTTTTTTTGGTAGGAATGTGCTGCCGTATAAAAATATGAAAGTGTCAAATTTAACTAGGGCCCAGAGGAAAATAAAAAACTGAAATGGTAGCCTTAATACTAGCAATAGCATTCGAATTGGAACGTTAAACCTACTGGATGTGTTTTGTGATAAGGACTTGTTAAGGAAGTAAATTATGCGTTGGAAAAGTAGTTTGCTAGTTTTATTTTTATAATTAGGGTGAATTTCTAATTCAATTTGAGTGGTGTCTATCCCAATTTTATTTAGAATCAAGCTAAGATTGCGACCGAAGCCTGACACCTCAACTGTCCCAATACATACTTTTGGTTTTTTAGTTTTTTTATTCATGAAAAGGTCTTTGCTTTTAACATCAATAGTCCAAGCTGGTTTGATGGCACACTATGGGAAGTTAAGGAACTTAGGTTTTTTTCATTATAAAAAACCTTGAATGATAAGTTATTATATAAAAAATGTTGTTTTGTAAGCTCTATAAATTCACCAGCAACGGCTATTTTATTAAAACCATGTTTTATATTTTGTTCATACCCTTCAAGCTCGATGAGGTTAATGAAGGTTCTAGGTGAATTAGGCATAATTAATCCAAAGGAAATTTTGAGTAATTTAGCTATCATTATATGACAAGGAGATTATTAATAAAATATTAATGGTAAATTTTAAATGTAAAACATGAAGGAAAGGAATCTATCCTTATTTGTTTTCTTTTATTTGCAAAATAAATTTGAGTTTATTTTTTCTTCAGTACCTTGCCCGGGTTACCTACCATAATAACATTACTATCAACATTTTTTGTTATTACTGCCCCTATACCAATAATACTATCATCTCCAATAGTAATTCTGTCTATTATAGTTGCGTTCGGGGCAATCCAGCTTCTTTTTCCTATTTTTGTACTTCCACTAATTTCGGCGCATGCGACTATCATTGCTGCTTCGTCTATCTCAACATTATGCGCTATATGGATATGGTCATCAATTTTTACATGATCTTTAATGATGGTTAGTCCAAGTGTTCCTTTAACAATGGTGGTGAAAGAGCCAATTTCTACATTGTTGCCTATTGACACGCCCCCAATATGTGGAATGGCTATTGGTAGACCATTTTCATGAATAAAGCCATACCCCTTCTCACCAATAACGCAATGAGATTTAATGAGTGTATTTTCGCCTATTTCAGTATCACTATTAATAACTACATGGTTTCTGATATTCGTATTTTTTCCGATAACCACATTGTCACCAATAACTGTATAATGGCCGATATAAACGCTTGGATCTATTTTACAATTATCACCAATAATAGCGGTAGCCTCAATTTTTGAAGGCACATCTTTTTCACCAAAGGCTTGAAGAATTTTTGTAAATACAAGTCGTGGGTCGTCCACAGGGATTAATAAGGAAGGGTGTTCTTTAGGCTTATTGGCGCCTCTAGAGCATATAATTGCAGCGGCGGTTATTGTTTCCCAGTCTAAACACTGTTCTTTCATCCATGATAAAGTTGAAGGCTTTGTGTCTGAAATTGATGAAAAACCATTAAAAGTTAAGGAAGGTAATATTTTACATCTATTACTTTTTTCGTTATTAATAATTTTCATTATATCTTCGGTATTAAATTTTTCCGGCATTAACTCTTCCTAAAGATAATAATAAGTCGTCGTACATATTTATTGCATTTTCCGCTCGTCCGTTTATGGCTCGTAAAATTCTTTCTCTTGGAAGCATTGGTTCAGGCACCCACCATACAGGATGGGTTAGTATTTGTAAAAAATCAATATCGTTGCGCTGTAATACGTTATTCAAACGTTCATAGACCCAAAAACCAGTTGAATCAGAACAATACTGATATTTCTCCATAATAGTTTTAGAATATACGTTTAAAAATCTACCATAGTGATCATTTGTGAATGATTTAGTAAGTTGACTTGTGTTATGAAAAGAGAAAGAGTTAATTGTGATCAAAAATTCTTTTTCCAAAATCTCAGCTTCATAGGATAAAAAAGTAAGTAAGTTTTCTGTACCTATTTTATCCAAATAATGTGAAATATCAAAGTGAAGTCCAATTTCGTGTCCTAAACCTATGATATTTTTTATGCAATTTTTAATATCTTCTTCAAAAATATTGTAAAATTCACTTCTTAATAAAATATAGTAAGTAGCTTTCACTTCTTCTTTGTGTTCAATTTGTGCTAACTTTAATGCCCTTTGCATAGAATAATCAACATCATGTCGCCAGATGACATGTTTCTCTACAGATGAATTTCCAAAACCCTCAAAGGAGTATTTTCTTTTTGCGATTTTTAAGAGGTTTTCGTATTCTAATTCTGTAAAATCAGAAACATTATAATCTTCATTATTCACTTTTTTATTCCTTCATTTTAATCTATTCTTCAATGAATTGAAGAAATCTCTTGGCTTTATTGAACAATCTCCGTTAACTGATATTGAGTAAATTTGAATTGCACCTTCTGCACAGCCAATCACTACATAATTATTTTTCCTTTCCATAATAGACCCTGGTACAGCAAAGATTGTTCGCGGATCTAATTTTGATTTTAAAATAATTACTTTTTCATTTTCCAAATAACTGAAAGCACCTGGGTAAGGTTGAGATTGGGCTCTTATAAAATTATGGATTTGAGTAGCAGATTTATTCCAATCAATTCTTCCATCTTTTGGAAGTCTCATTCCGCAGTAACTTGCTTCAGAATGATTCTGAGAAGTACTATTTTTTTGTCCAGCAATTAGTTCAGGCAAAAATTTTTGTAATAAAGATATTGATGATTTTTGAGCTAAATTAAGTGCATCTTTTATAGTATTTTCAATGTTGATGTTAAATGAATCTTGCCCAATAATATCTCCTTCATCCATGCCTTCTACAATTTCAAAAAACGAAATTCCTATTTTTTTTTCACCGTTAATAATTTGCCAAACTAAAGGAGCATTCCCCCTATATTTAGGAAGTAATGAATAATGAATACCATAAAATTTTGTATTGGGTGCTTTAACGATATCAATTATTGAATACCATCCAACAACGATTGCAATATCAATCTCATATTTTTCCAGAAGGCTGTATAAGTCTTTTGATTTTTCAACTATTTTGATAGGTGTATGTACTGTTATTGCAAAATCTTTAAATCTCTCTTGCTCATTTCTATGATCATTTAAATCATTTGGGCAGATTATAACCTTAAGTTTATTTTTTACTAATAAAGATGTTTGTTCAAGTGCTTTAAATCCTGCGTATTTACTACCTATAAAAGCTAAATTCATAACATATACTCAATATTACTTTTTATAACATCACAAACTTTTTCCACATCTACATTATTATGACATGGCAAGGTTATTGTATTATTCTCTAGCCACCACGCGTTAGGCTGAACATCATCATATTTATTTTTATAATAAGACGTACCACTTAAACAATACGTCCCTAGTGTCGCTTCAATATTATTGTCAGTCAATCTTTTGACCAATTCAGTTTGATCTATACCTTCTGGTAAGGCAAATACTGCAGATTGGATATTATGTTCACAATTTGCGGCTTTTTGCTGTGGTAAAAACCCTAGTGGTTTTAACAGGTCACCATAATCTTTAAACATTTGTTGGCGATCATGTACGATATTATCAAGTTCAGCAAGTTGAGTATGCCCCATGAGAGCCTGTATCTCACTCATTCGGTAATTATAACCATAGGTTACAAAATCCATACCCAAACCCCTCATCCCTTTTGCCCCATGCATGAGTTTGCTATCAAAAAAATCTGCATATTTATCTGAATTGGTTAAAATAGCTCCACCTTCACCTGTGCAAAGTAATTTCCTTGGATGGAAACTAAAGCAAGTCAGGTCGGCCATAGAACCCGTTTTGTTGCCACAGCTACTACTCCCTATAGCGCATGCAGCATCCTCAATAACGGGTATACCTTGTTCGCTACAAAGGGTCATTACATCGTCAATCCCTGTAGGATTACCAAAGGCATCCACAAAGATAACAGCTTTTATATTTTTAGTAATTTTTGACTTTAAATCATCAATGCACATATTAAATGTATCACACCTTACATCGACAAAAATTGGTCGGGCTCCTAAATCCTCTACCACATTGGCTGTTGCCGGGAATGAGAAGTCTGAAACAAGAACATCATCTCCGTCTTTTATACCTAATGCTTTTAGACACATCGTGAGAGCTGTTGTTGCTGACGTAACTAAAAAAGCATGCTTCACACCTGTATATATTTTTAAATCATCCGTGAACTTGGCAACGTTGCAGCCGCGCGTAAATTGACCTGACGCGAATATTTTACGTAGACTCGATTCCACTTGTTCGAAAGAAATATAGGGTTCAATTAATTTAATTTTATCCATCAATCAACCTTTAATGCAAGATATTATTTTTATACCAGTCTAGTGTTTTTATCATACCATCATTAAATGATGTTAACTCATACGATATCATGGACTTCACTTTTTTATTACTGGCTATATGACACAGCACATCAGCCCCACGCG
>Ga0181607_10002112_pt1 | contig 17595 bp, 11 predicted proteins | sample 041ome_9_FD_132420 | JGI IMG/M metagenome (GOLD analysis project Ga0181607, IMG submission 132420) | Coastal salt marsh microbial communities from the Groves Creek Marsh, Skidaway Island, Georgia - 041413US metaG (megahit assembly) | ecosystem: Environmental > Aquatic > Marine > Intertidal zone...
AGCCCTTTGATACACGCTCACGCCGGGTAAGGGTCCATCCCGCAAGGGCAGGCTCGGCGGCAATAAGCTCTTGAAGCTGCCGAAAAGCCGTGGGCACAATGGCCGGCGATCGATCGGACTTTGGGAAGAGCCTTCCCACATAGAACATGGCTTTAAGCAAAGGGCTGCTAGGTGCAAAGGTAAAGCTCATGGCCCAGCGAATACGCGGGGCCCACTGCGCCAAGGCCGACACCACCTGCTCGGGCGCGTAGTGAATAAGGGAGTCCATGGCCACCAGGTAATCGAACTCGCCCAGCGACGCATCCAGCATGTCACCCGAACGAAAGTCAATGCGGCAAAACGGAATGTCTTGGGGAAGCCGCTCATGGGCAAGCGAGACAAGGTTGGGGGAAAGGTCAACCGCCGTGACTCGCGCGCCAAGCCTTGCAAGGTCAATGGCGAGAAGGCCTGTGCCACAGCCTGCATCAAGAACGCTGCAGTCTGCGAATCGGTCATCAAGCCCCAGCCAGCTTACAAGCATGCCGCGCATCTTGGCGCGTCCTGCACGCACGGTTGCCCGAACGCCACTGACAGGCGCATCCGAGGTCAGCCGCGCCCAGGCCTGAACGGCGGTGCGGTCAAAGTAATGACCAATGCGGCGGCGGCGTTCCAAATAATCCATCAATCGAATCCCAGTAAATCGAAGATCTCACGGTCTTTGAGCGACTGCGGCGCAAGCGGCTCGGTACCCGCCCAAAGCCTTGCAGCCAGCCGCAGGTACTCTTCCGTCACGGCCTCAAGCTCGGGCGAAGACTCCATTTCGAAGAGCGTGGATTTCTTGAGCCGGCTGCGACGAATGACATCAAGATCAGGAAAATGGGCAAGCCGCTCCAGACCCACGCGACTTGCGAACTTGTCGATCTGGTCGGTATCCACACTGCGGTTCGCAATGACACCACCGAGTCGAACCTTGTAATTCTTCGCCTTGGCACCAATGGCCTGAACGATACGGTTCATGGCAAAAATGGAGTCGAAATCGTTGGCCGCCACAATGAGGGCGCGCTCGGCATGCTGCAAAGGGGCTGCAAAGCCTCCACAGACCACATCACCCAGTACATCAAAAATCACTACATCGGTCTCATCAAGCAGATGATGTTCTTTAAGGAGCTTCACGGTCTGACCGACCACATAGCCACCACAGCCAGTGCCTGCGGGCGGGCCACCAGCCTCCACACACATGACCCCGTTGTAGCCCTCGTAGACGAAATCTTCAATGCGCAGTTCTTCGCTATGGAAATCCACCGACTCAAGGACATCAATAACGGTGGGCATGAGTTTTTTGGTGAGCGTAAAGGTGGAGTCATGCTTGGGGTCGCAGCCAATCTGCAAAACACGCTTACCAAGCTTGGAGAAGGCCGCTGATAAATTGGACGACGTTGTGCTCTTACCAATGCCTCCCTTGCCATAGACCGCAAAGACCTTGGCATTACCAATTTGCAGGTTGGGATCCAGCTGAACCTGCAGGCTACCCTCGCCATCGGGTGGCGCCCCTCGCTTAATGTCAGTAAATGGAACAGAAACGGTGTTCATGATGCAGCCCCCTGGTAGACACCTTCAATACGATCTTCAAGCTCTTCACCTGCACGACGCAGGGCCTCTAAAGTTTTTTCATCGGGCGACCAGTAACGACGCTCCGAGGCCTCAAGCAGTCGGCCGGCAAGCTTGGCAGAGGCTTTCGGATTTAATTCCGCAAGCCGGTGTCGCATGGCCTCATCAAGCACGAAGGTCTTGGTGAGCTGCTGATAGACCCAGGGCTGAACCTGACCGGTTGTGGCGGACCAGCCCATGGTGTTGGTGAGATGCGCCTCAATTTGACGAACCCCCTCGTAGCCGTGATCAAGCATGCCCTCGTACCACTTGGGGTTGAGCATGCGGGTTCGCGTCTCGAGCGCCACCTGCTCCGACAGGCTGCGCACAAGGCCGCTGCCTGTGGTCTGGTCGCCAATGTAAACAGGTGTCTCGCAGGGTGCCTGGCCGGCCTTTACGGCAACCTGCCCAGCCTGCTTGGCGCGACGCACGGCACGACTCACACCGCCCAGGGTGTCGAAATAATTGTCGACACTGGTCACACCAATTTCGATGGAGTCAAGGTTTTGATAGGCCAGTGAGACGTCTTTTAAGACAGACTGCAAAAGGCCGGGCTGCTTCAAGGGCTTGCCTGCTCGGCCATAGGCGAAACCCTTACGCTTGGTGTAGGCCTCGGCGAGCTCGTCTTCGTCGTTCCAGCAGCCTTGGTCAATAAGATGGTTCACGTTGGCACCGTAGGCACCGTCGCAGTTTCCAAAGACACGCAATGCAGCTGTCTCCAGGTCGCAGCCGTGCTCGGCCATGTAGGCCAGGCAATGACGACGCACAAAGTTTTGGTCGGTGGGCTCATCGGCGCTTGCCGCAAGAAAAGCGGCCTCAGCCAACATGCGAATCTGTAAGGGTAGAAGGTCGCGGAAGATGCCCGAAAGCGTCACCACCACGTCAATACGCGGTCGGCCAAGCTCTTCAAGGGACATCAGCTGCGCACCGGCAAGTCGGCCAAAGCTGTCAAATCGGGGGGCTGCGCCCATAAGGGCGAGGGCCTGCGCCATGGGGCCGCCACCGGTTTTGAGGTTGTCGGTTCCCCAGAGCACCATGGCCACCGACTCCGGCAGCCCGTGGCCATCGGCCTTGTACCGATCTAAAAGCCGCTCGGCCTGACGCGCGCCGTCCGAAACGGCAAACCGACTGGGCATCCGAAAGGGGTCAAAGCCATGCAGGTTGCGGCCTGTAGGAAGAATCTCGGGGGTGTGAAGTAGATCGCCACCCGGGGCGGGACGAATGAATTCGCCATTGAGTGCTTTAAGAATCGCAGCCACTTCGGCATCGGTCTGCGTCTCACGATTCACACGTTCAAGAATGCCAAGCAATGTGTCGAGCCCCTCGGCACCCAACTCAGGCTCAAGAAGCCGACGAGCTGTCTGAAGCCCCTTGCTGCCAAGAGGGGCAGCCTCTAGCGTCTGCGAGGGCGACTCTTCCATCAGCGCATCAATGGCCTCACCAAGGCTGGGCAGGGTCTTTAAGGGTGCGTAGGCCTGCGCCATGGCAAGCAGCAGCTCGCGACGGGCCGGGGCCGACATGGGCTCTCCAACCACATGCAGGCCTTGAGGGATAAGAGCCTGGTCACATTCCATTAAGGACTTGTGAAGGGCATAGACCTCTTCATCCAGTGTTTGAAGCGTCTTCGCAAGAGGGCCTTCCTGATCGCGCGCTGCACCGACCTTTGTGGTCGTCTGATTGCGGCCCTGCGCAAACACCATAAGCGTAGGAATGACCTGGGTAAGTTCCACTGCCTTCGCCTGCTCCACCATAACCTCAACAAGACCTGCCGCCTCGCCGTTGGATTCAAGCCACTGCTCCAACGGGGTGTCGCGCGGCATCGAGCGCCAACGATCCACCGTGGCCTTTAGTTCTTGTAGTCCTGCATAGAGCCCGGCCTGACCCACGGGCGGCGTCATATGGCTGATAAGGGTTGCCGCCGCACGTCGCTTGGCAATGGTGCCCTCCGACGGGTTATTCGAGGCATACAAATAAAAATTGGGAACTGGGCCAATCATGCGCTCGGGCCAGCAGGCCCCGGAGCTTCCGGCCTGTTTGCCGGGCATGAACTCGAGTGCGCCATGGGTTCCGAAGTGCAAAATAGCATCGGCCTTAAAGTCTTCGCGCAAGTAACGATAAAACGCTGCAAAGGCATGGGTGGGCGCCATGCCCTCTTCAAACAAAAGCCGCATGGGGTCGCCCTCGTAGCCAAACCCCGGCTGAACCACAAGGGCCACGTCACCAAGGTTCAGCCCAAGCACAAAGAACTCTTTGCCGTTCGTAAGCTGCCGACCAGGGGCCGCGCCCCAGACCTTTTCAATATCAGCAAGGTAAGTCTCACGTTCAATGTAGTCGGCCACAGGAATGCGGGCCAGGCAGTTGGCATCGGTGCCCTGCTGCGCGGCATTTCCATTAAGCAGGGCTTCGCGAAGTTCATGAGCGGTTTTCGGAAGCTGCAGGCTGTAGCCCTCCGCTTGCATAGCCTTCAAGGTGTTAAAAACCGACTCAAAGACGCTTAGGTGAGCTGCGGTTCCAACACTGCCGCCATTGGGCGGGAAGTTAAAAATCACCACGGCAACCCGCCGTTGCTCGACGGCGCGACGACGCAGGCTGACAAGCCCAACCAGTCGGTCGGCAAGGCGCTCGGCCCGGTCGGGGCAGCTGACCATGTCTTGTGTGGAAACTAAGTTGTCGAAGGTGCAGTGCCGGTCGCAGCCCCTACAGGCCACGCCCTTGGCACCCGGTCGGCCACCGAAGACCATGGGCGCCGTGGCGCCATCGAGCTCGGGAATGGCCACCATAATCGTGGACTCCACGGGCAGAAGGCCACGCGATGATCCACCCCACTCGGCAAGGGTCTGAAACTCCAAGGGGTGTGCAGCAATGTAGGGCAGGTTCAGGCTTGCCAAGACCTCTTCAGCGGCCTGCGAGTCGTTGTAGGCGGGGCCGCCCACCAAAGAAAAACCGGTTAAGGAAACCACAGCATCCACCGAGGGCTTGCCGTTTTTCATAAAGAAGGCCTCAATGGCAGGCCTCGAATCAAGGCCCATCGCAAAGGCGGGCACCACCGAGAGGCCACGCGCCTCAATGGCCTGAATAACACCGTCGTAATGGCCGGTATTGCCTGCAAGAAGGTAGGACCGCAGCATGAGAAGTCCTACACGTGGCCGGCCTGGCATGGCCTGACGCGAAGCGACCGAAGGTAGCGCTGCAAGTCGATCGGTAATGCGGCCCTCAAGCCTTGGGTGATACAGACCAAGCTCGGGGTATTCGATAGGCTCCACCGACTTAAAGCTATTGCGAAAGACCTCGCGAGGCCCTTTGGCATAGCGATTCACCAAAAAGGCCGCCAGGTTCACCATGTTGTCTTCCGAGCCTCCAAGCCAATACTGCAGGCAGAGAAAATAGGCGCGTACGTCTTGGGCGGTACCCGGAATAAAGCGAAGAATTTTGGGAAGCCGACGCAGCATGCGCATCTGCCGGGCACCACTGGCCGTACCGCTCGAGCCAGAGCCGTCTTTGGAGTCGCCTGGCTTTGAACTGCCGCGCAGCCGCTTTAAAAAGGCAAGCGCACCGGAGGCAGGCTTGGACATATCAAAGCGACCAACTTTGGTAAGACGAACCACTTCGGCCGCCGACATGGCGCAGACCATGGCATCGACCTCGTCGCGGCGCTTTTCAAGAAGGTCGATGACCGGAAGAAAATGATCTTCAAGAAAAAGCATGCTGACAAACAGAATGTCAGCGTTCTGAATAGCCTCGCGACAAGAGGCGAGTGCCCGGGCATCGCTTGCATACTCTGAGGCTGCATGCATCTCAAGCGTGAGGCCAGGCATCGCCTTGGCGAGCTTGGCCGCAGCCACCGCGGTGGCACTGGCCAGGTGGGTGTCCATGGTGACCACCACCAGGCGTAACGAGGCTTTGCGTTTAGCGTCCATAGTGCGCCTTCGCCTCGTAGAGGGTGTCCTTGGTAATGGCCGAAATGCCCTGCATGACTGCAAACGCCTCGGTGTTTTTACGGGCCTTTTTGCGAACAAAGAATGGGATCTTGCCCAGTTCTTTTTCGGCGTCAGGGGTCCAATGAATTTCGTTCGATGCTTGTGCTGAATTCGTTAATGCGTCGGGTGTGGCTTTTGTGAGCGGCCCCTCGATCGAATCGAAGTGCGTATGACCAGGAGGGGCTGGAGAGATGGGTTCCGAACGCGTGAATTCTTCGCGTGAGGAAGCTGTCTCTCCAGCCCCCGGAGGCAAGGACGAGGCAGTAATACTGGAGCCATGCCCGCCCAGATGCGAGGCCCCTGCCCCTTCGTGAAACTCAAAATCTTCCCGGAACATGCCCAGTAGGTGCTCTTCAAGCCCCATCATCAGCGGATGCACCCAGGCGTCAAACAGAACATTCGCGCCTTCAAATCCCATTTGGGGCGAGTAGCGTGCAGGAAAATCTTGCACATGCACCGGCGCCGAAATAACCGCGCATGGAATGCCAAGCCGCTTGGCAATATGCCGCTCCATCTGGGTGCCAAGAACCAGGTCGGGCTGGGCCTGGCCAATGGCCTGCTCAACCTCAAGGTAGTCTTCTGAAATAAGCGCCTGCAGTCCATAGCCCTGCGCCGCCTCGCGCAGCTCACGTGCGGACTCACGGCTGTAACTTCCCAGACCCACAAGCTCAAAGCCAAATTCTTCTGTGGCCACGCGTGCGGCCGCCAAGGCATGGGTGCCATCCCCAAAGACAAAGACGCGCTTGCCGGTGAGGTAGGTCGCATCCACCGAGCTTGAATACCAGGCCATATGGCTTGCGCAGGCGGCATAGGCCTTGGCCAGGGCCTCTTCCGCATCAAGGCCTGAAAGCTCGGCAAGCTCGCGAACAAAGGCCTCGGTGGCCTTCACCCCAATGGGAACCACCTGTGTAAAGGGCTGCTTAAAACTGCGTTTCAGAAAGCTGGCCACAGGCCCCGCGATTTCCGGATAAAGGACAACGTTGAAATCGGCCTCGGGCAGGCGGCGAAGGTCGGAGGGGCGGGCCTGCCAAGGCGCCACCACATTCACTGAAATACCCAGGGCATCGAGCAGACGACGCACCTCTTGAAGATCGTCACGATGACGAAAGCCAAGGGCCGTTGCACCCAGAATATTGCAAGAGGGTGGGCGACCTGCACGCTCTTTGGGTGTTACCCCATGCGTGAGCCGTCTTACCAACTGATAGAACGTTTCGGCGGCACCCCAGTTTTCCTTCTTCTGATAGGAAGGTAGCTCAAGGGGTACGACAGGAATATCAAGCTGCAACGCCTCAGCAAGACCCCCGGGGTCATCTTGAATAAGCTCGGCTGTGCATGACGAGCCCACAATAAGGGCCTCGGGCGCAAACCGGGCGACGGCATCTCGAGCGGCAGCCTGGAAAAGCTCTGCGGTGTCTTTGCCCAAATCGCGAGCCTGAAAGGTGGTGTAAGTCACGGGTGGGCGCTTGTCTCGCCGCTCAATCATGGTGAAAAGCAGGTCGGCATAGGTGTCGCCCTGCGGCGCGTGCAACACATAGTGGAGCCCCTGCATGGCCGTTGCGATACGCATGGCACCCACATGCGGTGGGCCCTCGTAGGTCCAGACCGAGAGCTTCATGCACTCAGCTCCGAAGTCATTGTCCCTGCAAACCTTGTGGATGCTGGCTTCGACATCGACTGAGCTTCGGGACGAACGGGAAAGACAGGATAGAGACCCGAAATTCGATCACGACGTCGAAAAGGCCGCGCAAAGAGCTCAGCAAGGTCGGCAGCCTGGTCGAAGCCATGAATGGGGCTAAAGACAAGCTCAATGGACCACTTGGTCGTGATGCCCTGCGCCTCAAGCGGGTTTGCCAAGCCCAGGCCACAGACCACCAGGTCGGGCTTGGCCAGTAGGCATCGATCGAGCTGACGGTCAACGTCCTGGCCCTCACTTAGGGTAAAGGCCGAGCCTTCGCCCTCAAGACCCGTGTCCGTAAGAAGGGCAAGCTCTGCCGACATATGCGAGCGATGCAGAAATGGCGTGCCGACTTCGGTAAGGCGCATCCCCATCTCACGCGACAAAAAGCGCGCAAGGGGAATTTCAAGCTGAGAGTCGGGGAAGAAAAATACCGAGCGACCTTCAAGCTCGTGACGCATACGAGCAAGGCCTTTTTCAGCACGTGCTAGAGGCGCTGCAATAACGCGCTCAAAGGTCTCCAGGCTTACACCAAAGGCCTGCGCAGCCGTCCACAGCCAACGCCGTGTTCCCTCTGCACCAAGCGGAAAAGCCGCAGGAAGATGCTGTGCGCCTCGTGACTCCAAGGCGCGTGCGGTGTCTGCAAGAAATGGCTGTGCAAGTAAGAACCGGGTGTTAGGCCCGAGGGCTGGAAGCTGGTCGGAGCGGCGAGCTGGAAGAACACCCAGACGCTCAATGCCCATGGCACGCAGAAGATCAAGAAGCTGGTCCTCCACAATGTCGGCAAGGCTTCCAACAACAAGCAGCTCTGGCTGCTGGTTAGAAGCCGCCGCTGGCATTAATGGCACCAGTGAGGCAAGACAGGCATCTTCACCCTGGGTAAAGGTGGTCTCAATGCCACTGCCCGAATAGTTCAGAACCTTGCAGCGTCCCCGATGCTCTTGCGAAAGCCGCTCGGCCGCGCGAGAAAGATCGAGCTTAATGACCTCCGAAGGACAAGAGCCCACCAGAAAGAGCATACGAATGTCGGGCCGGCGCGCAAGCAACTGGCCCACCACTCGATCAAGCTCCTCGTTGGCATCGGCCAGACCTGCAAGGTCACGGTCGTCAATGATGGCGGTGGCAAAACGAGGTTCCGCAAAGATCATCACGCCTGCCGCCGACTGTAAAAGGTGCGCGCAGGTGCGTGAGCCCACCACCAAGAAAAAAGCATCTTGAATTTTTCGATGCAGCCAGACAATACCGGTTAAGCCACAAAAGACTTCGCGCTGTCCGCGTTCACGCAGAACATCGGGAAGGCGTGCGGGTGCTGCCTCGGCGCAGCCTGACTGAGAGAGCTCGGAGACCGATGGTCCGTTCATGCCGTCACTCCCTGCGGATAAACGCCAGCAAGCCTTGCCAGGCGCAGCTTGTAAAGAAACTGGCCCGCATTCACGACATAACTGGCGTAGGCCGCCAAGGCAAGTCCAATTTGCGTCTGCAGGCTGACCACATCGGCCTGCCACCAGGCCACAAGGTAGGCCGTGTGCAAAGCGATGACGCCCATGCTCACAACGTCTTCCCAGAAAAAGGCGGGCGCGAAAAGGTACTGACCAAAGACCACCTTCTCCCAGATGGCGCCAGTAATCATGATGAGGTAGAGCACAAGGGTCTTCACGACCACGGAGGCAAGGGCAAGGTCCCAGAGCTGCTCGGTGGTGTAGGCATAGCCAATAAGCCCGAGGCTTACCAGAAAAACCAAGAACTGCACGGGCGCCAAAATGCCCTGAACAAGCGTCCAGGCCGTGGCATCCCGACGCTGCTTCTGCTCGGGTGTATACAAAGGCCGACTGACTAAAACATGTGACATTGCGCCGTGTCACTCCCACAAGACTTTTTCGTCTCCTTACTCTAGGCTCGGCCCTTTCGAATGTCAACCAAACGAGACATCAAATTTGATTGACATTCCTGACAATGTCACGGATAGTCCTAGACAAAAGCTCGATAAAACTTCTCGACAAAGGCGATTCCCCGGAGGATCATGGACTCACAAACAAAAGCAGCCGTCACTAAGCAAGGAAGGGAGCCAGCCGCATCGGGCAAGGCCGCTTACCACGCAAAGGCTGCAGGGAGAGTTGCCATGAACGAGCCGTATTTGCATCGGTCGCCCACACGCGATCAAGAAACAGCTAATGGAGAGCTTGAGACCAACACCGTGCTTGAGGTCCTCACGCACCAGGTAATTCCTCGTCTGGTCCTGTCAGAGGCCCCCGCGCCCAATCGGTCAACCCGAGCCAGGCCCAGCCAAGGCTGCAGTCTTGGCAGCCAGCCCCCTGCAGCAGACGCACGCTTTCCTGAACTGCAGGCCGCGGCAAAGGCCTTGGCCGAGATGGCCATGAGTAACAATGCCGGCGGCTGTTGGCAGCTCATTCACGACCTACGACGCGAGGAAGATCTCTCACCCGAGGCTGTCATGCTTGGGCTTCTTCAGCCTGCAGCCCGATGCATGGGCGAGGGATGGGTGGCGGATAGCTGTGATTTTGCGGGTGTCACCATTGGGCTATGGAGGCTCCAGCAGATTCTGAACGACCTGCGACTTGAGGTTCAGAAGACCGCCCCCCCAAGGGCTGCATCCGTCTTTGAGCCCGACGAGCCGATTCCTAGCATTGCGCTCGCAACCCTGCCCGGCTCTCAGCATCGGCTGGGGCTGCAGATGGTCAATAGTTTCTTTGCACGAGGCGGCTGGGACTGCTTCATGCTCGAATCAAAATCGGAGATCGATCTGCTTGGCGAAATTCAGCGCCTCGCGCCCGACGTTGTCGGGCTGTCCGTGGCCAGCGAGAAAGACATCAACCAGGTGGCGAGTTTTATTGTTCGGCTCCGAGACTCCAAAACAAAACAAACGCCCCTTGTCATGCTGGGTGGCCCAGCCCTTGTTGCCTTCCCCGATCTCGCCAAACGGGCCAAGGCCGACCTCCTTGTGGGTGATGCCGATCTTGCGGTTGAAAAAGCACTGCTTATGCTTCGTGGTCGCCAGAACCCAAGCGGCCCCTCCAAAACACACGCCAGCTAAGAGAAAAGACACCGAGCCTTGGGACATAACGAACAATCCAAAGGCAAGGGCCTTGCCGGCCTTGATGCTGACGAAAGCGCTGCACTCGTAACGGCCGCGGCCGACATTACACTGGTGATTGACGCCCAGGGCGTGATTCGCCAAGTCATTACAGGCAGCACCGACTGGCAGCCAAGTCGCGCGCAAGGCTGGGTTGGTAAGGCCTGGGCCAATGTTGTCACCTCAGAGAGCCGCCCCAAAATTGAGGAAATGTTGCGCGAGGCGCAGGCCGGTAAGCCAGACGCACGCTGGCGGCATATTAATCAGCTCAGCGAACAAGACGAAGAAATTCCCATCTTGTTTTCGCTCGTGCGCGTGGGCAAAGATGGGCAGATGGTGGCCATTGGCCGCGACCTTCGTCCTGTTGCCTCGCTGCAGGCAAGGTTGGTAGAAGCCCAGCAACTCATGGAACGCGACTACCTTCGACTTCGCGGCGTCGAGGGTCAGTTTCGAATGCTCTTCGATCTCGTCCACGATCCGGTGTTGCTCATTAGCGCGCGTTCTCATCAAATTATCGAAGCCAACCGTGCCGGTGGACAGTACCTTCAGAAAGACCGCCAGTCCATTATTGGCGAGGCCATCGAGGCCTTCTTGTCTGACCGCGCAACCTCCGCCCTACACAACACCCTTCAACAGGTTGCAAGTTCCGGTCGGCCCGCCGAGGTCAGTCTTCGATTTGTAAAACACCAAGCCGCCGCCCGCGTACTTGTAAGCTATCTGCGGCAAGAGTCCGACACCGTCTTTATGGTGCGCATCGATTCCGAGAAGCCCCATCCCGGCGAAGACACGGCACTGCTTGAGGCTGTGCGTCAGTTCAGTGATGGGCTCGTCTTAACCGACACCAAGGGCATTATTCGTAGCGCCAATCCTGCCTTTGTCGAAATGATTCAAATGGTGCATGCAGGCCAAGTCATTGGCGAGCCTTTAAACCATTGGCTGGGCCGCGCCAACACCGATCTGCTTGTCATGATCAACAGTCTCTCTCAGGGCGGATCGGTTCGGCTCTTCTCAACTCAATTGATCGGCCATGCAGGTCTTGTCGTACCCGTTGAAATCTCAGGGGTCTCTGTTCAAAGCGACGACCAGCCCTTTCTTGCCTTTGTCATTCGCGATGTAGGCCGACGGCTTGAAGGCAGACTTGATCAGGCCTCACGACCACGCTCTAACCAAGACCTCACAAGCCTTGTCGGCCGCATGCCCCTGCGCGAAATTGTTGGTGAAACCGTCGACCTCATTGAAAAACTCTGCATCGAGGCCGCACTAAAAATCACCAAGAACAACCGAGCCTCGGCGGCAGATATGCTTGGTCTCTCCCGACAGAGCCTCTACGTCAAGCTGCGTCGATACGGCATCGAGGGGCCCGACTCCGACGAGGACTGACACCGTGCACACGGTGGTCGTGATTCTGTCGCGCCTACGCCCGTCGTCCGTCGGTTGGGCAGTCTCTCGTCTCGTATTGTCCGCCTTTGGGCCCGCCCGTTGGCCCGGCCTGGTCTTCCAGAAGGTCCTTGGAAGTGGCGAGCAGGGTGGCTTTGGGCTCAAGCCCGGCCTTGACCACCAAGGACTATTCACCGCTTTTGATTCCCCGGATGCGGCAGACCACTTCCTTGAAAATTCGCCGCAGGTCAAGGCCTATCAGGATCGCTCCGAGGACTTTTTTGCAGTTGTACTTCGTCCGGTCTCCTCGCGAGGCCAGTGGTCGGGCTTTGAACTCAAGCCACCCGAAACTAATCCCCCAGTTGGCCCAAGTCCTTCCCTCAATGCGAGCGATGGCCTTGAACATCCCGTTGCATCCCTTACACGAGCAAGCATTCGGCCCCTGAAGGCTCGTCGGTTCTGGGCCCAGTCCCCCGATGCCGAAGACGACCTTGCCCAAGCCCAGGGCTGCATCCTCGCCGTGGGTCTTGGCGAAGCACCGCTTCTTCGACAGGCCACCTTTAGCCTTTGGAAAAGCCAAGCGGCCATGGATGCCTATGCCCGCAGTGGCGCCCATCAGCGCGCCATTCAGGCCGCCTATGGCCAGAGGTTTTTCTCCGAATCCATGTTCGTTCGATTTCATCCTCTAAGGTTTAAGGGTCAATGGCGTGGTCAACAGTTTGGAGACCCGCAGGCAACTAACCGGCCTGAAAGGACCAATTCGGGGCCGCCACCGTTTCGTCAGGCGCCCAGTGGCTGAACGCCAGGTTGTCGTTGTGGGGGCCGGCATGGCCGGGCTTGCCGCGGCCATCGACCTTGCTGGCCAAGGCGTGCGCGTCACCCTGCTTGAAAAGGATGCGCAGGTCGGCGGCAAGAACCATCAGAAAATCGTGGCCGGTCAGGCCATGGACTCTGGCCCCACGGTCATCACCATGCGCTGGGTCTTTGAAGATCTGCTGGCAAGCGCAGGACTTAGGCTTGACGATTTTGTTGAACTTAAGCCCCTGCCCATCCTTGCCCGCCATGCCTGGTCCGAAGACGAGTGGCTTGATCTTTTTGCCGACGAGGCGCAATCGGTGGATGCCATCGCACGCTTTTCGGGGCCTGAGGAGGCCGCACGTTTTCAGGCCTTTGGCCAAGAGGCCCGGCGTGTCTACCACGCGCTTGAGGCCGCCTACATTCGGGCCGAGCGGCCCACCATGAGCTCCATGAGCCAAGACCTTGGCCTTCGGGGGCTCAGTCTATTGGCGGGGCTTGGGCCTTTTGCCAGCCTCTGGAAAAGTCTGGGTCGATACTTTCATGACCCGCGGCTTCGACAACTCTTTGCCCGCTATGCCACCTACTGCGGAGGCTCACCCTGGCAGGCGCCCGCCACCCTGATGCTCATTGCCTACGTGGAACAGCGTGGGGTCTGGGCGGCGCGTGGTGGCATGAAGGCCCTGGCACAAGGTCTTGCACAGGCCGCCCAAAAGCTCGGTGTGCAGCTTCAGTGCGACGCTAATGTTCGCGAAATTCTTATCGAGCATGGACGCGCAAGGGGTGTTCTACTTGCAGACGGCCAACAACTTCTTGCCGATGCCGTTATTTTTAATGGCGAAGCCGCCGCCCTTCACCAGGGCCTGCTAGGAAGTCCAGCGAAGGCGGCGGTACCCACTGGCGAGGGGCTTTACCCACGCTCTCTCTCGGCCCTTACTTTTTCCATGGTGGCCCGAAGCCAAGGTAAGCCCCTGGACTTTCATAATGTTGTCTTTCAGAAGACACCCTACGACGACGAGTTTCATTCGGTCTTCTCGCAAGGCCAACTACCCACACGACCAACGGTCTACATCTGTGCCCACGACCGCGGGCCCTTTGGGCGGGATACCCGCTTAGCTCTAGAACAGTGTGAAGGCAAAGACCATGCTCCCGCCTCATCCGCCTTCGCGCCCAGACAGTCGGGAGCGGCCGAGGCAGAGCGGCTCTTTATGCTTATTAATGCGCCAGCACGCGCAGACCGTCAGACCCTTCTTGAAGAGGAAATCAGCGTATGTCAGAAACGTGTCTTGGCCCAGCTGCAGCAGGTGGGTCTTACGGTGGAGCCGCGGGCTGTGCAGGTGGGCCGACCGGAAGACTTTCACCAGATGTTTCCCGGCTCGGCGGGGGCTCTTTACGGAATGGCCCCCCACGGCTGGATGTCCTCTTTTCAGAGGCCCATGAGCCGAACCCCAGTGCCGGGGCTCTTTCTGGCGGGGGGCAGCGTGCATCCGGGAGCCGGGGTTCCCATGGCCAGTCTCTCGGGCCGACTGGCGGCCGCAGCCCTGATGGCACACCTCGATTCGACCAGAAGGTCCCAGCGGGTGGTTATCTCTGGTGGTATGTCGATGGACTAAGCGACGACGGCCAACATGGCATCACCCTGATTGCCTTTGTGGGCAGCGTCTTTTCAAGTTATTACCACTGGGCAAGAGCCAGGCCCGAGACGAACGACCCCGAAAACCACGTCTGCATTAACGTGGCGCTTTATTCCAAAGGAAAAAAACGCTGGACCATGACCGAGCGCGGCAGGCGCTTTCTGCACCGCTCGAGTACCGAGTTCACCGTGGGCCCAAGCCAGCTGCGCTGGACAGGCGATGAACTGATTGTTGATATTAACGAATGGTCGGTGCCCATTCCCATGAAGGTCAAAGGCCAGATGCGTATTCGCGCCGATCAATTTTTTAACTACCAAGAGCCCATTGATGCTCAAGGCAGACACCGCTGGGGACCACTTGCCCCGTCGGCCCGAATCGAAGTGGACTTCCCTTCGCCCGGCCTGAACTGGTCGGGGCATGCCTACCTTGACTCCAACGAAGGGGACGAACCCATTGAGACCCCTTTCCATGAATGGGACTGGTCGCGTGCGCTTTTGCGCGATGGCAGCACCGCGGTCATTTACGATGTGCGCGATCGACAGGCCAGACCCTCGGCCCGCGCCGCCGAGTTCAACCAGCCGCAAGACCGCACGGTGCACTACCCGAACGACCAGAGCTCTCGGCTTATAACTGCGCGCTTCAAACCCAACGGCGACGTCGAACCCTTCGAGCTCGGTCCTCGCCAAGCCTTAAAAAATGGTCTCTGGGGTGTTGGTCGTTCCATACGGTCCGACCCCAAGGCCCCTGCAGCGCAGCTCACGCAGACGCTTGAGGACACCCCGTTCTACATGCGCTCCGTTGTTAATCAGACGCTCTTAGGCGAAGAAGTGAATGCTATGCACGAAACTCTCTTTTTGCCACGAGTGCGGTCAAGGCTTGTGCGGCTCATGCTGCCCTGGCGTATGCCAAGGCGCACCTAGGCTTAGTACTTACGCGAGAGTTCCTTGCACTGGGTCATCAGGACGTTGTCAATCACGGGGTAATCGGTGTCGTAGACCGCCAACTTGCAGTGGGCCGCGCCGCGACTTGCCTGCGACCAGCAGTTGGCTCTTAAGTTTTCGTTCTCAATGGCTGAACAGAAAAAAACACTCTTTGTCGCCAACGCCTTGCATAGCGCCCGCTGGTCGTCGTCGATGGCGTTGCAATGCGCCGCTTTCGGTCCCGCAACGGCACTACTACCCACCATGACATAACCCATAAGTGCTAAGGCTGAAACCATTAAACGCCACAACTCACCAGGTCGCCTGCGAAGCAATTGCGATGAAACGGTCTTCATCCTCGTCCTCCTGTGATTGGTTGATTACGATCATGCCGCCCCTGACGTTCACGCTCAGCCAGGGTAAGAAAGAGGTCCACCATCCAGCCCGCCTTCTCGCCCACCGTGCGCGGGGGTCGACTGCGCATGGAAATACCCGAGGCCTCGACCAGAAAGGCAATGGCCGGTAAGGGTTTGTGGCCACGTGGCATGCGCGGCGCCATGAGCGCAGCAGGAAGGCAATGAAAGAGGCGTTGAATTTTCTTTGACGAACCCACTACCGCACGTTGATCAATGGAGTTGAAATCGGCCTTGCTAATTTCGCGGCCAATGTCGGAATAAATATGGCGTGCCGCCATAATCGCAGGCCTGCATCCACGGGGTAAAAAACCCACACCCTCTTCTGCACGCTTGTACAAACCGTCAGCCTCTTGCAAGAGCCTGTCCACCACGCGGCCAAGTGCTGGGCTAAAAGTAGGCTTTTCAAGCCAAGCCAGCGGGTCGATGCCTTCCTCACGCATCCATTGGCGCGGAAGGTAGAGCCTTCCCATGCGGGCATCCTCACCCACATCGCGCGCAATATTAGTGAGTTGCATGGCCACACCCAGCTCGCAGGCACGCGCCATGGGTCGAGCCTCACGTACGCCCATCACCAAGGCCATCATGGCGCCCACGGTACCTGCCACCCGGGCGCTGTAATCGAAGACATCATCAAGGGTCTCGTAAACGCGGCCCTGGGCATCCCATTCAAAACCCTCAAGTAGAGCCAGGGGCACCGCCTTGGGAATTTTGTAACGACTCACCACACGCCAGAAGGCCTTATCCACCATGGGCAGGTCGGCAGGCGAACTTGCTGTGTAAATCGTGTCTAGACGGCTGTGAAGTTCTTGCATCACCTGAGGGCTTGCCAGGGATTCATCAACACGGTCGTCTGCCACACGGCAATAAGCATAAAGATCAACCGCGGCATTGCGCACGGTTTTCGGCAAAAGCCTTGAGGCCGCGAAAAACGACTTCGATCCACCACGCATAAGCTCTTCTTCAGAGACCCTTGCCGCATGGGATTGCGCTTGTGGCTGGGTGGTCGCGCTGGCCACCGGCAGCACCCAGGAGGCCGCATGGGGGCCGCCACCCATGGGTCTTCCCACAGGCTTAATGAGGCTGTCAAAGGCCTTCGCAGAGCTAAGAACCCCAGGCACGCCTGCGCCTGGATGCGTGCCTGCACCCACCATGTAAAGCGCCTCAATGTCCTCATTTTGGTTGTGCGGTCGAAACCATGCGCTTTGCGTTAGCCGGGGCTCCATCCCAAAGGCGGCGCCCTTGTAGGCCCAAAGCCTCGACTCAAAATCAAGTGGGGTCATGATCTTCGAACTGCAGACCTCCGCCGAAAGCCCCGGCAGCACCGACTCTTCCAAATAAGCGGCAATGGACTGGCGATAAGGTTCCGCAATCTGCGCCCAGTCCACGTCCGCGTCGAGATGCGGCACGGGCGAAAGAACATAAAAGGTATCGCAGCCCTCGGGGGCAAGCGCCGGGTCGGTGGCCGTTGGCCGATGCAGGTACAGGCTGAAGTCCTTACTAAGCACCTTGCGCTTGAAGATATCCTGCAACAGGCCCTTGTATCGCGGCCCAAGAAGAATCATGTGATGAGGAATGTCTTCGTAGCGACGACGCGTACCGAAATACCAGACAAACAGGCCCATGGAATAGGCCGCCCGCTCCACCTTGGCGTCGGTCCAGACGCGACGCGCGGCATTTGGCAGGAGCTTGCGATAGGTGTTGGCGGCATCGGCATTCGAGACCACCATGTCGGCGCGAATCTGCTCGCCATCAGCCAGCTCCACACCCACGGCACGGCGACCTTCCAGAAGAATACGGCTGACCTCAGCCTGGTAACGAATGACGGCGCCTTGGTCTTCCACCAGGCGGGCAAGGGCCTGCACAATGGCGCCTGTGCCACCCATGGCCGAATGCACCCCGTACTCGCGCTCAAGCGCAGTAATAAGGCTATAAACCTGAGTGACCGAGAATGGATTGCCGCCAATAAGAAGCGGATGGAAACTGAAGACTTGGCGCAGCTTGTCGTTCTTAAAATGGCGGCGAGCCATGCTGTAAATGGTTGTCCAGGCCTGCATGCGCACCATGGAGGGCATGGCCGCAATAAG